>Ga0233369_1000035_pt1 | contig 71295 bp, 64 predicted proteins | sample ElkDunMinimDraft_26_FD_191537 | JGI IMG/M metagenome (GOLD analysis project Ga0233369, IMG submission 191537) | Fecal eukaryotic communites from dung pellets of Tule Elk in California, USA - Elk Dung D16 | ecosystem: Host-associated > Mammals > Digestive system > Large intestine > Fecal | place... | reverse complement strand
CCTGCTGCGCGCAGCGATGCGCGGGGGCTCGCGCCTGGCCCCGGCGGCGGCCGTCGCGCTCTTCGACCGGATCTGGTTCACCCCGCCACCGCCACGGCTCGACCGCGATGCCGACCGCTGGCTCGCGCGCGCCGAGCCGATGGAGTGCCGGGTCCACGGCCAGACCGTACGCGCATGGGCCTGGGGCAAGGGGCCGACGGTGCTGCTCATGCATGGCTGGGGCGGGAACGCCGCGCAGATGCAGGTGCTGACCGAGGCCCTGCTGCAGCGCGGACTGCGCGTGGTGGGCTTCGATGCGCCGGCCCACGGGCGCTCGGGCCCCAGCCGGCTGGGCGGGCGCCGGGTGAGCATGATCGAACTGGCCGACGCCCTGCGCATCGTGGCCGCCGCGGCCGGGCCGCTGGCGGGACTGGTGGCGCATTCGGGCGGATGCACGGCGGCGGGCCTGGCCCTGCGCGAAGGCTGGGCCGGCCCGGAACGCGCGGTGTTCGTCGCGCCCTTTGCGGAGCCCTCGCTGGCCGTGGTGCCGTTCGGGCGCGCGATCGGGGCGAGCGACGCGGTGACCGGGCGTTTCAGCCGGCGCGTGCAGGCGCGATTCGGCCGGTCGTGGACGGAATTCGACATGACCGCACTGCCACCGCTGCGCCCGCTGCCCGCGGCCATGGTGGTGCACGACGCCGGAGACCGTGAAGTGCCTGCAGCCCACGGACGCGCGCTCGTCGCCGCCTGGCCGGGCGCACGCTGGCTGGAAACCACAGGGCTTGGCCACCGGCGGCTGCTGCGCGATCCGGGCGTGGCCTCGGCGATCGCCGCATACATCGCGGATGGACAGCCGTCGTCGGCGTCCGTGCCGGCCGACGACCGCGACGAACTCGACCGCTACTTCGCCGGTACCAGCACGAGTCCGGTGTCGTATTGAGCCACGCCGGTCGCGACCGGCGCGGCTTTTCTCGCGCTGCCCGACGCTCTACCCTGTCCGCCCGCCTGCTCCGGCGGCGCCGATGCGCCGTCGTTCGCGCGGCAACTCCCACGCAAGCGGATCGATCCTTGAGCAGCACTTCCCACGCCGACACCGACTGGCGCAGCCAGCCCCACGCCATCGTCGAGCGCGACGGCGTGCGCTACACCCTGCTGGGCACCGCCCACGTCTCGCGCGCGAGCGTGGAGGCCGTCCACCAGGCCATCGCCGATGGCGGCTTCGATGCCGTCGCCGTGGAACTGGACGAGGGCCGCCTGCAGGCGATCAGCGACCCGGACGTGCTCGGCAAGCTCGACCTGGTGAAGGTGCTGCGCGAGGGCAAGACTCCCCTGTTCGCCGCCAACCTGGCGCTGGCCAGCTACCAGCGCCGCCTGGCCGAGCAGCTGGGCATCGAGCCGGGCGCCGAGCTCAAGGCGGCCGTCGACGATGCGCGCGCGGCCGGCCTGCCGACCCACCTGATCGACCGCGAGGTCGGCCTGACCTTCCGCCGCGCCCTGCAGCGGCTGGGCTGGTGGCAGCGCGCCAAGCTCGGCGGCGGCATCCTGACCGGGCTGCTGGTGAACGAGGAGGTCGCCGAGGACGAGATCGAGAAGCTCAAGCAGGGCGACATGCTGCAAGCCAGCTTCAGCGAGTTCGCCGAGCAGACGCCCGAGCTCTACGACGCCCTGATCGCCGAGCGCGACCGCTACATGGCGGCCCGGCTGCGGGCGAGCGCCGGCGGTGCGCGCAACGTGCTGGCGGTGGTCGGCGCCGGCCACCTGGACGGGCTCGCCCGCCACCTGCGCGAGGAACAGGCGCCAGCCGACACGGTCACCGCGGCGCTGGAGACCACCAGGCCCAAGTCCAAAGTCCCGGTGATGGAACTGCTCATCGGCGGCTTCCTGGTCGCCGGCTTCGTCTGGGGCTTCGCGACCGGCGGCTTCGAGGTCGGCACCGACCTGCTGCTGTACTGGGTGCTGTGGACGGGCGGCCTGGGTGCACTGGGCTGCCTGCTCGCCGGCGGCCATCCGCTGAGCATCCTCGGCGCCTTCGTGTCCTCGCCGTTCACGCCGCTGCATCCGGCCCTGGCCTCGGGCACGGTCAGCGCGCTGATCGAGGCCTGGGTGCGCAAGCCGACCTATGCCGACTTCATGGCGCTGCGCGAGGACGTCGCCACGCTGCGCGGCTGGTGGCGCAATCGCGTGGCCCGCGTCCTGGTGAACTTCTTCCTGACCTCGCTGGGCACCGCCATCGGCGTGTGGACCGGCGGCGCGCGCATGCTGGCGCGGCTGTTCGGCTGAGGCCTCGGGCCCCTCCCCGGCCACGCCACGGCGCACCCGCGGCCGGATATCGCGTCCCCGCCCCGGCACAGGACAGCGTGCCGGGCCCTGGACGTCCGATCAGGGCATCTGCGTCGCCGCCTCCGGCGCGTCCGTCCGGCCGCCGCCGCGGGCACGGCGCACCAGGCGCGCGGTGCCGTTGCGCAGGTCGTCGAGCAGCGCGTAGATCGTCGGCAGGAACAGCAGGCTCACCACCGTGGAGAACGCCAGCCCGCCTGCGATCGCACGCGCCATCGGGTGGTAGGGCGGCATGCCCTGGGGCGTGTCGGTATTGAGCGCGATCGGGATCATCGCCAGGATCGCGGTGCCCATGGTCATCATGATCGGGCGCAGGCGCTCGCGGCTGCCCTCCACCAGCGCGTCGGTGCGGGGCATTCCCCGCCGGCGCAGGTTGTTGATGTGCTCGATCATGACGATGCCGTTGTTCACCACCACGCCCATCAGCACCAGGATGCCGATGATGGCCATGATGTTCATCTCGGTGCCAGTGATCCAGAACAGCCAGTACACGCCGAAGATCGAGAACAGCACGCAGGACATGATCGCGGTGGGGAACAGCAGCGACTCGAACACCGCGGCCATGATCACCAGCATCAGCACCAGGGCGATCGCGATCGCCTGCAGCATCTGCTGGATCCCGTCGAAGTTGATGTTGAAGCCCATCCCGCTGAAGGTGTAACCGTAGCCGGGCGGGAACTGCATGCCGTCGAGCGTCGTCTCGATCGTCTTGCGCGCATCCTCCATGGACACGTCCTTGGCAACGCCCGCCTCGATGCGCAGCATGGTCTGGCGGTTCATGCGCTGGATCGAGGTCGATGCCGGGGTCACCGAGACGTCCACCATCGCCAGCAGCGGCACCTCTGTCCCGCCCGGCGAGCGCACCATGAAGGTCGCCAGGTCCTCGAAGCCGTAGCTCTCCGATCCGGCGAACCGCACGTTGACCGGGACCTCGACGTCGCCGCGGTGGAAGTCGCGCAGCGAGGAACCGCGCAGGGCCATACCCACGAACTGGGCCACTTCCTGGGCGCTGAAGCCGTACGCCGCGGCGCGCTCGCGATCGACCCGTACCGCCAGCTCGGTATTGGCGTCGCCGGTATCGATGCGCACGTCGCGCAGCGAGGGGTTGCGGTTGAGCATGGGCACGATATCGGCCGCCAGTTCCTCCAGCACCTGGGTCGAATCGCCGATCAGGCTGAAGCTCACACCCTGCCCTCCGCTGCCCATGCCGCCGGGCCAGCCGATGCCGAGGGTCGCGCGCGCCGACTTGGGCAGGCCCTTGCGGACCTCCTCCTCGATGCCCTTGGTGATCTCGCGGTCCTTGACGTCCAGGTACAGGCGGGTGAACGCCCAGCCCTGCTCGCTGTAGCGGCTGTAGACCTTGTCGATCCGGAAGGCCTCGCGGTTGGCGTTGACGAACTCCTCCACCCGCCCGATCTCGCGCCCCATGTCCTCCTTGGAGTAGGCGCCCTTCCACTGGTAGTAGATGTTGATCGAACTGGGGTCGCCGTCGTCGCCGCTGCCCTTGATGTTGAGCATCGGATAGACGCTGACCAGGGAGATGGCGAGGATGCCCGCCACGCTCCAGCCGCGGTGCTCCAGCGTCCAGCGCAGCAGCCGCGCGTAGCGCTGCTGCATGGCGGCGATGAACGGCGACTTGAGCGCCGGCGGGGTCTTCATCCGGGCCGACAGCATCGGGATCAGGCTCACCGCCACCAGCCACGACGCCAGCAGCGAGACCGAGATGGTGATGGCCAGCTGCGAGAGATAGATCGTGATGATGTTGTTCTCGCCGAACAGCATCGGCAGGAACACCACGCAGTGGCAGAGCGTGCCGGCCGACAGCGCGATGGCAACGTGGCGCGTCCCGATGATCGAGGCCAGGGCCGGCTGGTCCGGATACTTCTCCCGCTCCTGGTAGATGCTTTCCACCACCACCACGGCGTTGTCGACCAGCATGCCCACGGCGAGCAGCAGGCCCATCATCGAGATGATGTTGAGCGAGATCCCGGCGAAGTACATGAAGCCGAGCGTCATGATGAAACAGATCGGGATCGCCGTCGTGACCATCAGCGTCGAGGGCCAGTGGCGCAGGAAGGCGTACAGCACGATCACCGACAGCACCAGGCCGATCGCGCCGGCCTCGGCCAGCGCGAGCAGCGAACTGGTCACTGCCTCGCCCTGGTCGTCGACCACCTCTATCCCCACCCCGGCCATCGCCGGGTCCTCCGCCAGCACGGCCACCTCGGCCCGCACCGCGCGCGAGAGGTCGACCAGGTTGGCCGCCCGCTCCTTGTACACGTCCACCGCCACGCTGGGCCGCCCTTCGAGCTGGCGCACGTAGTCCATGCGCTGCGGCTGCAGGCTCACCGTGGCCACGTCAGACAGGCGTGTCCCGGACTTGCCCAGCGGCAGGTCGCGCAGCGCCTGCAGTTCCAGAAGCTCGCCGCGCGGCTGCACGCGCAGGCGTTGCCCGTCCTGGGTGATCTGCCCGGCCGAGACCGAGAAGTTCGCCGCCTGCAGGCGCTGCACCAGGTCGTTGAGCGCCACGCCATGGGCGCTGAGCCGGTCCTTGTCCAGCGCGACCAGCACCTCCTGCCGGGCGACGCCTTCCACCTCCACCCGGGCCACGCCTGGCAGGCGCTCCAGCCGCTGCTTGACGCTGCGCTCGATCAGGTCGGCGCGCGCGGTGAGGTCGTCCTGGCTGGTCAGCCGCAGGCTCATCGCCTCGCGGTCGCTGGTGCTCCAGCGCTGCACGAAGTAGCGGCGGAAGTCGTCCGGCAACTGGTCGCGGACCGCGTCGATGCGCTCGCGCGCCTCCGAGGCGGCGATGGCGATATCGCGGTTCCAGTCGCTGAACTCGACCTGGATCTGGCCGCCCTCGGCGTTGGCCCGGGAGTTCATCGACTTGATGCCGGCCATCGTCGCCAGCGCTTCCTCCACCGGCCGCACGATGTTGCGCTCCACTTCCTCGGGGGTGGAACCCGGGTACGGCAACGAGACGAAGAAGAACGGGATCGTCGCTTCCGGCTCGGCCTCGAGCGGCAGGCGGAACGAGGCGATCAGGCCGATCGCCACCATCGAGACGAACAGCATGATGGTGGTGACCGGGCGGCGGATGGACAGCTCGGTGATGTTCATCGGCTCAGCTCCGCACGCCCGGGCCATCCAGCGCGTCCTGCTCGTGCGCCAGCACCTGCGCCACTTCGCGGGCGGTGGCACGCACGCGGCGGCCGCGCTCGGCGTAGTACTCGTCAGGCTTGCGGTCCAGCAGGTCGTAGACCACCGGGATCACCACCAGGGTGAGCAGGGTGGAGACCAGCAGGCCGCCGATCACCGTCACCGCCATCGGCGAGCGCACCTCGGCGCCTTCGCCGAAGGCCAGCGCCAGCGGCATGAAGCCGAAGACCGCGGTGAGCATGGTCATCATGATCGGGCGCAGGCGCGAGCGCGCGCCCTCGACCAGCGCCTCGCGCTTGGGCATCCCGGCCTCGCGCAGCTGGTTGACCTTGTCGATCAGGATGATCGCGTTCTTGACCACCAGGCCCACCAGCAGGATCAGGCCGATGAACACCACCACCGAGATCGGCGAGCCGGTCAGCAGCAGCGCGCCGATCGCGCCGACCATCGCCAGCGGGATCGTGAACAGGATCACGAACGGATGCAGCAGCGACTCGAACTGCGATGCCATGACCAGGTAGACCAGGAACACCGCGAGGCCGAAGGCGAACAGCAGCGACCGCACCGATTCGCCCAGTTCCTCGCCCTGCCCGCCGATGCGCATGTCGACCTCGGCGCCCAGCGGATTGGCCGCGACCATCTGCTGCACCTCGGTGACCGCGGCACCCAGGTCGATGTCGCGCAGGTTCGCCGAGACCAGGGCCACGCGGCGCTGGTCGGCGCGATGGATCTCGCTCGGGCCGACGGTGGACACCACCTCGGCGACCGAACCCAGCTCCACCGGCGCGCCCGACCCCGGATTGACGATCAGGCGGCGGATGTCGTCCACGGACGAGCGCTCCGACTCGGCCACGCGCACCAGCACGTCGATCTTGCGGTCGCGGAAGCTGTAGCGCGTGGCGACGTTGCCGCGCACCTTGTTGACCACCGCATCGGCGATCTGGCGCGAGGTCAGGCCCAACGCGGCGGCCCGGTCGTGGTCGAAGACGATCTGGATCTCCGGATAGCCCTGCTCCACCGTCGACTTGACGTCGGCGTAGTGCGGGTTCTCGCGCAGCATCCCGGCCAGGCGCACGCCCGCCACGCGGATCGCTTCGAGGTCGCTGCCCTCGATCTCGATCTCCAGCGGCGGCGACAGCGCGAACAGCTCCGGTCGCGCGAAGTCGACCTGGGCCTCGGGATAGCGGCCCATCGTCCCGCGCAGGCCATCGATCAGCGCCTGTTCGCGCGAGGTGTCGTCCATCACCACGCTCAGCTTGCCGATGTTCTCGCCGCTCTCGGTGGGGCTGGCGTCGAGCCGCGTGCCGGTGCCCGAGACGCCGTAGAGCAGGCGCACTCCCTCGTCGCCGGCATGCTCGCGCTGCACCTCGCGGATCAATGCGTCGGTCTGCGCCAGCGGCGTGCCCGGCGGCAGCTTGGCGGTCATCTCGAAGCGGTCCTGCGCCAGCTGCGGAATCAGGTCCATGCCCATGAACGGCAGCGCCGCCAGGCTCAGCGCGAACGCAAGCAGGGAAGCCAACAGCACCGGCGCCGGGCGCGCCAGGGCGCCCGGCAGCATGCGCAGGTAGGTCGCTTCCGCGCGATGGTAGGGCGCCATGGCCAGGTCGCTGGCCTTGCCCATCACCGGCGAGACCAGCGCCACCAGCAGGCGCCACGCCCGTACCACCGTCCACACCAGGCCGTAGGCCAGGCGGCGGACCACGGCGCCGACGCCACGACCGGTCGCCGCGATCGGCTTCTGCAGGCGGCTGTCGGGCCGCCACTGCGGGTGTGGCGGCTCCTCGGGGAAGGCCAGCGGCGCGCGCCCCTTCAGCGAACTGAGCATCGGGATCAGGGTCATGGACACCAGCAGCGAGACCGCGATCGCGATCGACACGGTCAGGGCCTGGTCGCGGAACAGCTGGCCGGCGATGCCCTCCACGAACACCAGCGGCAGGAACACCGCGATGGTGGTCAGGGTGGACGCCACCACCGCCATGAAGACCTCGCGAGTGCCCGAGATCGCCGCTTCCAGGATGCCCAGTCCGCGCTCGCGCGCCTTGGCCACCGACTCGAGCACCACGATCGAATCGTCCACCACCAGGCCGGTGGCCAGCGCCAGGCCGCCGAGCGACATGAGGTTCAGGCTCAGGCCGAGCTGCCCCATGAAAAAGAAGGTGGTGATGATCGAGACCGGCAGCGACAGCGAGATCACGAACGTGCTCCAGCCGTCGCGCAGGAACAGGAAGATGATCAGGATGGCCAGCAGGCCGCCGAGCACGGCGTCGAACTTGAGGTCGTCGATGGCATGGCGGATGAAGACCGACTGGTCCTCGACCACGGTCAGCTCGATGTCCGGCGGGAGATCCTTGCGGACTTGGGCCAGCCTCGCCTCCAGCGCGTCGGCGGTCGCGACCGTGTTGGCGTCGCCTTCCTTGTACACGGCCAGTTCGACCGCCTCGTTGCCCGCCGCGCGGATCACCGCCTCGCGCTCGCTGTAGCCCTGGCGCACCACGGCCACGTCCTTGAGCCGCACCGGCGAAGCGCCGCCGCCGCCCGAATCGCTGCGCAGCGCGGCGATCACGTTGGGGTCGCGGCTGCCCAGGATCGCGGTCATCAGCTGCCGGTTCTCGCCGGACGAACCGCCGGCCGAACCGTTACCGCCGGCGGGGTTGAGCAGCATCTCGCCCATCTGCTCGACGGTGGCGAACTGATTGACCGTGCGTACCAGGTAGCGCTGCGAGCCCTCCTCCAGGCGCCCGCCGGAGAGATTGACGTTCTCCTGCTGGAGCCGCTGGATCACGGTGTCCAGGGAGATGCCGAGCGCGGCCAGCCGACGCTGGTCGATCTCCACCTGGATCTCGTCCTCCAGGCCGCCACCGACCTTGACCGCGGCCACGCCCGCCACCGGCTCGAGCTTGCGCTTGAGATCGTCGTCGGCGTAGCGGCGCAGTTCCATCAGCCGGCGCACCGCGTCGTTGTCGTCGCCCCCGTCGGCCTTGGCCGACAGCGCCAGGCGCATGATCGGCTGGGTGGAGGGGTTGAAGCGCAGCAGCACCGGCGGCTTGGCCTCCAGCGGCAGCTGCAGCGTTTCCATCTTGTCGCGCACGTCCAGGCCGGCCTGCTCCATGTCCGTGCCCCAGGCGAACTCGAGCACCACGTCGCTCTGGCCGGTGCGCGAGATCGACTTGAGCTTGCGCAGGCCCTTGACCACGCCCAGCGCCTCTTCGGCCGGCTGCGAGATCAGGGTCTCCACCTCGGTCGGCGCCGCGCCCTCGTAATCGGTGCGCACGGTGAGCGTCGGATAGCTCAGGTCCGGCAGCAGTTCGACCTTGAGCCCGGACAGCGAGATCAGCCCGAACAGCACCAGGGTGAGCGTCATCATCGCGACGGTGACGCGTCGCCGGGTCGAGAACTCGACGATATCGAAGCCGCCCGTGCCCGGCGGCGGATCGTACGCGGCCATTACTGTGCCGCCTGGCCGGCGGCGCCGGTGCCCGCCTTCGCTGCGGTGGCGGTCGCGGACTCATCGCCCAGCACCTGCACCACCGTGCCTTCGCGCAGCGCCGCCTTGCCCGCGACCACCACCGCGTCGCCCTCTGCCAGGCCCTTGCGGACCTCGACCCAGCCGCCGTCGGAGTAACCGAGTTCCAGCGGCACGCGCGTGGCCTTGCCCTCGCGCACGGCGAACACCGCCGGCGCGCCGCCATCCTCCAGCAGGGCGCGGCGCGGCACCACCAGGGCATCCTCGCGCTGGTCGTAGCGGATCGCCACGCGGCTGAACATGCCAGCCTGCAGGTCGCCGTCGCCATCGAAGCCGGCGACCACGCGGAAGGTGCCGCTGCCGGTGTCGACCACCGGCGCCACGCGATCGACGGTGCCGGTGAAGCGGCGGCCCGGCAGCGCGTCGACGGTGAGTTCGACCGCCTGGCCAGGGCGCAGCTTGGCGATCTCGCGCTCGGGCACGTTGAGCGTGGCCTCCAGTCGCGCGGTGTCGACGATGCGGAAGATCGGCGAGTTGATCTGGACGAAGTTGCCGGGCTTGATGTCGCGCGATGCGATCACGCCGGAGATCGGCGCGACCACGTTCGAATAGGACAGCTCGAGGTTGGCGAGGCGGTTGACCGCGCGCGCGTTCTCCAGGTCGTAGCGCAGCTGGTCCAGGTCGTTGGCGCTGACCATCTGCTGCGACTCCAGCTGCTGGGCGCGCTGGAAGTTCGCCTCGAGCTTGCGCAGCTGGGCGGCGCTCTGCGCGGCCTGCAGACGCGCGCGGTCCGGATCCAGGCGCACCAGCACCTGGCCGGCGCGCACGGCCTGCCCCTCCTCGACCAGCACCTCGAGCGCCACGCCCGAGGTCTTGGCCACCACCTGCGATTCTGCCCGGGGCTCGAGCGTGGCGGTGTTGCCGTAGCTGGCGGCGATGGGCCGGCGCGCCACCTGCTCCACTTCCACCGGAATGGCCTCCGGTCCTTCGCCCTCGCCGGATTTGGCCTGCGCGTCGGGCCCGCCCTTCCCGCACGCGGCCAGCAACAGCGAGGCGGACAGGACGGCGATCGCAAGCAGGGGGCGACGCCCCGGAAACGCGTGGTTCGTGGACATGGAAGGACTCGGACCCCTATGGTGTTGTAGCAAGGTATATCACCAAACCATCTGCGGCATGCGCCGAAGGTCATGGTGTCAACCGTCGATGTGGCGCATTAGACGCGAACAGGGATGCGGACGTGACAGCGCCCGTTGCGGCATTGGTCGATTGCGCGTGTTACGGGCAGCGGAGCGATGCGTTAACACTCCGTTGGACCGCAGGCTATACTGCGGCGATTGCGCGGCGGAGGTCGCGCACCCGCTCCACCACGCCCAACAGCCACAGGAATGCGGAACACTCCATGACGCGACCGTTGACGATCGCCGCCAGCCTTGCCGCCGTAATGGCACTGGCCTCGCTCCCGCACAGCGCCCTGGCGCAGGATGCCACCCAGTCCCCCGAGACGGTCGCGACCGAGACCGCGGCGCCCGCGCCAGCGGCGCCGGCGAGCGCGGCTCCCGCCGCGCTGGTGGGCAACGCCGACAACGGCCGCGTGCTGACCTACACCTGCCTGGGCTGCCACGGGATCGTCGGCTACCGCAACGTGTATCCGACCTATCACGTGCCGATGATCGGCGGCCAGTCGGCGGTCTACCTGACCACGGCGCTGACCGAGTACCGGAGGGGCACGCGCAAGCATCCGACCATGCAGGTGCAGGCGCAGGGCTTCTCCGACCAGGACATCGCCGACATCGCCGCCTTCCTGTCGGAGCTGAAGCCATGAGTTCCATGCGTTACGCACTGCCGGCCCTGCTGGCCCTCGCCCTGGCCGCCTGCGGCGGCGAAGCCGAAGATACCGGGCGCTCCTCGTCCGCGGGCCTGCCCGAAGGCCGCATCGCCGAAGGCGAAACCCTGGCCCTCACCAAGGGACCGGCCACCGGCCAGTCGTGCATCGACTGCCACGGCGAAGCGGGCAACGCGCCGCTGGACGACACCTATCCCAAGCTCGGCGGCCAGTACTACGACTACATCGAGCACGCGCTGGTGCAGTACCGCGACGGCCGCCGCGAGAATGCGCTGATGTCGCAGCAGGCCACGCACCTGAGCGACCAGCAGATCGCCGACCTGGCGGCCTACTTCGCCTCGCAGCCGACCCAGTTGCGCACCTTGCACGGCGTGCACTGACCGCCTCCAGGCAAGACCGGAAAAGCCCGCCTCGCGCGGGCTTTTTCCTGTCCGTCGCCGGCAGGGCCGGAGGACGCAGACGCAGTACCCGCGGGCGATGCGCCCGCAGTCGAATGCTCAGCCGCCCGGCGGCCGCGCCAGGCTCTCCTGGTCCTGCTGCAATTCCGGCTTGAACGGCACGTCCGGTGGTTTGCGCGCCTCGGCCTCCACATCGAGCATGTTGGGATCGGACAGGCCGCAGGCCCCGCCCAGCATGAGCAGGGCCACCGCGCAGCGGATGCGCTTGCCGGTGCCGGGAATCGGAATCAGCACTTCCTTGATGCTGCGCCGCACCCACTCCTCCAGCAGGGTTTCATGCGGCACCCAGAAGCGGTCCAGCGCGGTGGGCTCGTAACCCACCGGCGGGCGCTTGAGCCAGGTGCCCATGCGGTCGATCTTCTCGTAGTCCTCGGTGATCGTTCCCGGCGGCAGCCCGCCGCCGACGTTCCCGGTTCCGGCCAGGCGTGGGCTGCCGTCGGCATTGAACAGGCCCGAACTGCTGCCGGCCTGGCCGCCGGCCACGTTGCGATCCGAATCGCCCCAGTCGTCGCCCACGCGCGGCGATGGCAGGCCGCCCGGCGGCGACTGCGGGTTGCGGCCCGCCCCCGCGCCGGCGCTGGTGGGCGCTGCGCCCTGCCCGCCCTCACGCATACCGCCGCGGGTCGCGGCGGTGACGCTGGATGTCCCCTCGTCGCGCCCGTCGGCCTGCGTCGCACCGCGCGCGGCCTCCGCTTCCGCCTGCGCACTGCCGGCGCCCTGCGCGGGGGGCGCGCGCAGTTCGATCTCCCGCTGGCCGATGGCGGGCGCTTCGCGGTCGAGCCACGGCGCGGGCGGCGCGCGCGTGGGCACCTGCAGCGTGACCGGCGATGGGGCGCGCGGCAGCTCCCGCTCGGTGATCTGTACCTCCGGCTGGCGCAGATCGGGCACGGTGATGTCGCGCGTCGGCAGCGGCCGCACCTGTGGCGCCGGCGCGGGCAGGGGCACTTCCTCGACTTGCAGTTCGGGCGTGGCGACCGCATCGGGAGCGCGCAGCGTCGGCAAGGGCAGCGCGTCGATCCGTGGCGGCGCCAGGACGAAGTCCGAATCGGGCTCGGGCGTCTGGGTGACTTCGAGCGGCTGTTCGGCGACCGGCGGCGGCGCCTCCTGCGGCGGGACCTCGACCTCGGCCACCGACGGTTCCGGCGGAGTCGCCGGGGGCGTAGGAGCAGCGGGAGCAGCGGCCGGGGCGGGCGCGGCGGCCGCCGCCGCCTGCCGCGTCTCGGGCCTGGGCTCGGGTTCGGGGGCCGACTGAGCGCCTCCGCCCGCGTCCTGCGGGGTCCCCTCGCCGATGAATTCGACCTGCGTGATGTTCTCGCCCAGGCGCGCGGCGTCCTCCTCCTGGCCGGGATAACGGCCGACCATCAGCAGGATCATCAGCTGCAGCCACAGCACGTGCAGCAGCACCGACAGCGACATCGACAGGGTGCGGGTGCGTCGGTCGGAGGCCGACGCCGCACGCCGGTCGTAACCCCACAGCCGCACGAAGGCCTGCCAGTTGCCGATCGGCCGGTAGGGTTCGCGGCGCAGCGGCGGCCGCGCCGCCAGCACCGCGACCACCGCATCCACGGCACGTGCGCGCCGGCGCGGGTTGGCGGGAGGTTCGACGAACCAGGCGTCCCAGCCGGGAGGAAACTCGCCAGGCGGTCGCGGCGGACGGATGGAACGTCCCCGGCGCGCGCGGCGCTCCATCGCCTCGAGCAGTTCGCTGGCCGAGAACACCCCGCGCGCGTTCCGTCAGCCCGCGCCGCGCGGCATGTACGGGGCCGTTCCGGTCTCGTGGTCGGTGGCGTCGCGCACCGCGGTGACCCCCGGCACCTTGTCCATCAGGGTGCGCTCGATGCCGTTCTTCAGCGTCACGTCCACCATCCCGCAACCATGGCAGCCGCCGCCGAAGCGCAGCACCACCACGCCGTCGGCGGTGACTTCCTGCAGCGAGACATGGCCGCGGTGCGAGGCCAGCTGCGGATTGATCTCCGACTCGATCAGCCAGCGCACCTGCTCGACCAGCGAGGCCGATTCCGGCGGCGCATGGCCCTTGATCTTCGGCGCGCGGATCTGCAGCTGGCCGCCGGTGGCGCGGGCCTCGTAGTCGATGCGCGCGCCATCCAGGAACGGCGCGCTCGCCGCGTCCAGCCACAGGGTGAACCCTTCGCAGTCGATCGCCCACTCGTCGCCATGCAGGTCGCCCGGTTCGGCGAATTCCAGCTGCACGTCTGCCTTGGGCGTGCCCGGATGCACGGCCGCCAGGCGGACACCGAGGCCCGGCAAGGCCTCGCGTCCGATCAGCTTGCGGAAATGGGTCTGGGCGCTGTCGGTAATCTCGATCATGGTCCTGTCCGTCTTTGCACGTATTCTAGGCCCTCGCCCGGGCCATGCCCGAGCGCCGCCCGCCGGGACCGCGGTCCCCGCACACGCCCCGTTCATTCCCCGCCCGCCCGCACAGGAGCCAGCGCCATGTCCGATTCCACCCCGCTCGCCCAGCGACACTGTATCCCGCGCCGCGGCCCGGAGCACCGGCTGTCTCCCGAGCGCGTCGCGCCCCTGCTGGCGCAGGTGCCCGGGTGGACCCTGGCCGAGGATGGCCAGGCGCTGGCGCGGACGTTCCGCTTCGACGACTACTACCGGACGATGGCCTTCGTGAACGCGCTGGCCCATGTCGCCCATCGAGAGGACCACCATCCCGACCTCGGCGTGCATTACGACCGCTGCGTGGTGCGCTTTTCCACCCACGATGTCGGCGGCCTGAGCGAGAACGACTTCATCTGCGCCGCGCGCACCGACGCCCTGCTCGCCTGAGAAGGCGCAACGCCGCGCCTTCAGCCGTGGATGTTGCGGGTCTGGCCTTCGCCGCGGACCACGAACCGTTCGATCGTCAGCGCCTCCAGCCCCATCGGCCCGTAGGCGTGCAGGCGGGTGGTCGAGATGCCGATCTCGGCACCCAGGCCGAGCTCGCCACCGTCGCTGAAGCGCGAGGAGGCATTGACCATCACCACCGCCGAGCGCAGCGCCTCGACGAAACGCCGCGCCGCGGCCTCGTCGCGGGTGGCGATCACCTCGGTATGGTCCGAGCCATGCCGGCGGATGTGGGCGATGGCCTCGTCGGTCGAACCGACCACGGCCAGGTTGATCTCCAGGTCCAGGTACTCGGTGCCGAAATCGCCCTCCGTGGCCTCGCCGATGCCGGGCACGAGCGCGCGCGCCGTGGCATCGCCACGCATGGCCACGCCGTGTCCGGCCAGCGCCCGCGCCGCGCGCGGCAGGAACGCGCCCGCGACCTCGGCGTGCACCAGCAGGGTTTCGAGCGCATTGCAGGCGCTGGGGCGCGAGACCTTGCCGTCCACCAGCAGGCGCAGGGCCAGGTCCTGGTCGACGTCGGCGTCCACGTACAGGTGGCAGACGCCCTTGTAGTGCTTGATCACCGGCACGCGCGCATGCTCGGCGACGAAGCGGATCAGCCCCTCGCCGCCGCGCGGGATCGCCAGATCGACCAGGTCGCCCAGCTGCAGCAGTTCCATCATCGTCTCGCGGCGCAGGTCGCGCACCAGGGTCAGCGCGGCCGCCGGCACGCCGGCCGCCTCCAGCGCCCGGTGCAGGCTGGCGGCGATCGCGGTGTTGGAGTGGATCGCCTCGCTGCCGCCGCGCAGGATCACGCCGTTGCCGGCCTTCAGGCACAGCGCCGCCGCATCGGCGGTCACGTTGGGTCGCGCCTCGTAGATCATCGCCACCACGCCCAACGGCATGCGCACCCGTTCGACGCGGATGCCGTTGGGCCGGCCTTCGCTGCGGGTGAGCTGGCCGACCGGATCGGGCAGATCGGCCACTTCGCGCAAGGCGGCGGCGATCGCCGCCACGCGCGGGCCGTCCAGGCGCAGGCGATCGAGCATGGCAGTCGCCACGCCCTTGTCGCGGGCGGCCTCCACGTCGCGCGCATTGGCCTCGAGGATCGTCTCCAGGTCCGACTCCAGCGCATCGGCCATCGCTCGCAGCATCGCGTCCTTGGCGTCGGTGGGCAGGCCGGCGAGCGTCCGCGCGGCATCGCGGCACTGCAGGGCGAGCTGTCGGATCTCGGACATGGCGGCCTGGGTCGTGGCGGGGACCATCGATGTTAAGCCAGGAGCACGCCGGCCCGACGGACAGTTGCCCGCGCAACCGCGCAGCCGGTATCGGCCGACGGCACGTCCCGACCGCCCGCAGGCGGGCGTTCCGCGCTACACCAGCATCAGGTCGTCGCGGTGGATGACGGTGCCGCCGTAGCTGTAGCCGAGTACCGCCTCGATGTCGCGCGAGTGGTGCCGCGCGATCCTGCGGATGTCGGCTGCCGAGTACTGGCTGACCCCGCGCGCCACGCGCTGGCGGCCGCCCTGCTCCTGGAGCACGACTTCCACCATGTCGCCGCGGCGGAAGTCGCCTTCGGCGCTCAGCACGCCACCGGGCAGCAGCGAGGCGCCCTTCTCCACCAGCGCGTTCGCCGCGCCGCTGTCGATGACGATGCCACCCGGTTCGGCCGGCGCGTTCTGCAACCAGTGCTTGCGCACCGCGACACGGCTGCGCAGGGCGTGGATGCGGGTGCCGCGCAGGCGGTCGTCGGCCAGCGCCTCGAGCACGTCGGCCCGGGTGCCGTTGAACAGCACGGTCGATACGCCCGCGGCCGAGGCGCGCTGCGCTGCCTCCAGCTTGGTGCGCATGCCGCCAGTGCCCACCTCGCTACCCGAACCGCCCGCGGCGGCCAGCAGCGTCGGCGTCAGCTGCGAGACCACCTCCACCGGTCGCGCGTCGGGAGAACGGCGCGGATCGGCGTCGTAGAGCCCGTCGATGTCGGTGGCGATGAACAGTACGTCCGCATCCACCAGCGCCGCGACGATCGCGGCCAGGTTGTCGTTGTCGCCGAGCTTGAGCTCGTCCACCGAAACGGTGTCGTTCTCGTTGACCACCGGCACCGCGCGATGGCGCAGCAGCGCCGACAGCGTGGCGCGCGCGTTGAGGTAGCGCCGGCGGTTGCGCAGGTCGTCGTGGGTGAGCAGCACCTGGGCGACATGGCGGTCGAGCAGGCCCTGCCAGAAGCCGATCAGCCGCGCCTGCCCGAGCGCCGCCAGGGCCTGGCGCTCGGCCATCTCGGCGCCGTCGTGCGGCTGTTCGCGCAGGATCGCGCGTCCGGCGGCGACCGCGCCCGACGAGACCACCACCACCTGCCGTCCGGCCTTGTGGCAGGCCACCACGAAGCCCGCGATCGCCTCGGCGTGGGTGGTGGACAGGCCACCGCCATTCGCGGCCAACAGGCTGCTCCCGACCTTCAACACCGCGCGCCGCCAGGGCGGAAGTCGCTGTTCGGAGAAGGCGGTCATGTGCATGCTCCCTAGCGTGCCAACCACTCGTGGATGACGATGTCCGAAGCGCCGTGCAGGACGAGCGGATCCTGCGCCGCCACCATTCTCGCCTCCTCCAGGCCTGCCAGGCCGCGTAGCAGGTAGGCGCCGCCGGAGCGATCGCTGAAGCCCCCGGACAGCTCCAGCCGGCCCTGCCCGCGCAGTCCGTCGAGGAAGCGAGCGTGCGGACCGATCAATGCCTCATCGAAGCCCGGCCGCCGCATCAGCAGCACCAGGTAGCGCGGCGTCGGCGCGGTCACAGCGCCCCCCAACGCGCTTCCAGCTCGGCCAGGTGCAGGTCGGCGGCCGCCCCGGGCGAGGTGCGCGCGGCCAGGCTGCCCTCCGGCGTGCGTCCCTGCCCGGCGGTGTCGGCACCGGCGGCCGCCGCCTTGTAGGCCTCGCGGAACGGCACCCCGGCGATGGCCGCCTCGACCGCCACGTCGGTGGCGTACATGCCCGAGTCGATCGCAGCGCGCAGCCTGTCCTCGCGCCACTCCAGGTTGGCGAGCAGCGCCGGCAGCAGTTCCAGCGCGGCCAGGCCGCGGCTGAAGCCGTGGAAGATCGCGCCCTTGGAGGACTGCAGGTCGCGCTGGTAGCCGGACGGCAGCGAGAGCAACTGCTCGATCTCGGTGCGCGCCGCGGCCACGCTGGCGTGGGTGGCGCGCATCAGCTCGATCACGTCCGGGTTGCGCTTGTTCGGCATGATCGAGCTGCCGGTGGTGTACTGCGCAGGCAGCGACACGAAGCCGAACTCGGCGGTGGTGTACAGCGACAGGTCCCAGGCCAGGCGGCGCAGGTCAAGGGTGGCGCTGCCCAGGGCCTCCAGCGCGGCAAGCTCGAACTTGCCACGGGACAGCTGTGCGTAGATCGGCGACACCTGCATGCGCGCAAAGCCCAGCGCGGCGGTGGTGTGCTCGCGGTCCAGCTGCAGGTTGACGCCGTAGCCGGCCGCGGTGCCCAGCGGATTGCAGTCCACCAGCTTGAGGGTGTCTGTGGCGCGGATGGCGTCGTCGATGAAGGCCTCGGCCCAGCCCGCCCACCACATGCCCGCGGAGGAGACCACGGCACGCTGGATATGGGTATAACCCGGGATCGGCAGGTCCTTCTCGGCCGCGGCGCGGTCCAGTGCCACGCGCGCGACCTCGCGCGAGAGCTGCGCGACCCGGGCCAGCTTCTCCTTCAGCCACAGCCGCGTCGCGACCAGGATCTGGTCGTTGCGGCTGCGGCCGGTGTGGATCTTGCGGCCGGCATCGCCCAGGCGCTCGGTGAGGCGCGCCTCGATCGCCGAGTGGCAGTCCTCGTAGCGCTCGTCGAGCACGAAGGCGCCGCTGCGGAAATCGTCGGCGAGGATCGCCAGCTCGCGCTTGAGGCCGTCGAGCTCGCCGGCCGACAGGATGCCGATGCGCTGCAGGCCTTCGGCATGCGCGGTACTGGCGGCGATGTCGTGCAGGAAGAACTCGCGATCCAGGATCACGTCGTCGCCGGCGAGGAAGGCCTGGATCTTCGCGTCCACCGCCACGCCGGGCTTCTGCCAGAGCAGTTCAGCCATGGGTCGTCTCCTTGAAGGCCGGGATCGAGGTCAGTTCGGGCAGCCCCAGCGCGATGTTGATGTTCTGCATGGCCTGGGTGGCCGCGCCCTTGAGCAGGTTGTCCAGGGTCGCCACCATTACCAGGCGCTTGCCGCCCGGGGCCACGGTGAAACCACCGATCTCCACGCCGTGGCGGCCGGCGATGCGACTGACCCACGGCGCCTGCGGCAGCACGTCCACCAGCGGCTCGCCGGCGTAGCGCTGCTCGTAGCGCGCCTGCACCCAGTCGGCCTTCAGCGGCTCGCGCAGCCACATGTTCACGGTCATGGTGATGCCGCGGAAATGCGGGGCCACGTGCGGCATGAACTCCACCGGCACGTGCAGCTGCGAGGACACTTCCCGCTCGTGGATATGGTCGGCCAGCGCGTAGGGCATCAGGTTGTCGCGCAGCAGTTCGACGTTGTTCTTGTCCGAGGGCGTGGTGCCGGCGCCGGAATACCCCGACACGCCGAAGCACTGCGGCGGGCCGGCCAGGTACTCGAGCATCGGCCAGATCGCCAGCTGCATCGCGGTGGCATAGCAGCCGGGATTGCTGATGCGCTTCTGCCCGGCGTAGCCGCCGCGGGTGATCTCCGGCAGGCCGTAGTACCAGGCCGGGTCGAAGCGGTGGTCGGCCGACAGGTCCACGACGATGGTCTGCGGCGCGGCCGCATCCAGCGCTTCCACGAACGGGCCGCACTTGCCGTTGGGCAGCGCCATCACCACCACGTCGGCGCCCTTGGCGGCCACGGCCGACGGGTCGAGGTTCTCGAAGCGCAGTCCGCCGCTGAAGCCAGCGTTGTGGTCGGCGACGCGCTGGCCGTCCAGCTCGCGCGAGGACACGAAGGACAGCTCGAGCTGCGGGTGGTTAGCGACCAGGCGGATCAGTTCGGCACCGGTGTGCCCGCGGGCGCCGACGATGCCGATGGAGGACTTGCTCATGGATGTGCGTCCAGTCGGAACTGCAGGTGGCTGCGCACCGCCGGCCATTCCGTATCGATGATGGAGAACACGACGGTGTCGCGCAGGCTGCCGTCGGCGTGTCGCTTGCAGCTGCGCAGGATGCCATCCTGCTTCGCCCCCAGGCGCGCGATGGCCTGGCGCGACCGCTGGTTGGACCAGCTGGTCTCGAAGAATACCGAGGCGCAGCCCAGTGCCTCGAAGGCGTGCCGCAGCAGCATCAGCTTGCACTCGGTGTTGACGCCGGTGCGCTGGGCCCGCGGCGAGTACCAGGTGTAACCGATGCCCAGCCGCGGCACGTCGGGCTCCAGGCCGTAGCAGCGCGTGGTCCCGACCACGTCGCCGGCGGCGTCGCGCACGGCGAAGACCAGGACCCCGCCTTCGGCCTGCGCGGTCAGCGCCGCGTCCACGTAGTGGCCGATCTGCCCCGGCGCAGGGACACTGGTGTACCACAGCCTGTGCAGCCCGCCCTCCTCCACCACCTGCCGCAGCGCATCGGCATGCGCGGCCGACAGTGGCTCGAGCACGGCGTGCCGCCCCGCGAGCCGCGGCGCGACGGACCAGGCGGGCGGCGACGCGGCCATCCCGTCAGTCCAGCAGGGTCGGCGCCCGCGTCGCGCAGTGCTCCACGCACCGCTCGATCTCGGGAAAGCCGTCCAGGCCGTACCAGAACACCTTCCACCTGGCCTGTTTCAGGCAGCCGTCGCTCTCGGCGTAGTAGAAGATGTTGATCTGGTTGTGGTGGCGCGAGCGCCAGAACAGCTTCGGCGTCTCCTCGCGCATCACGTTCCAGACCGCGCGACCGAGGCCTTCGCCCTGCGCGTCGTCGAGCACGGCGAACTTGTCGAGGTAAGTCACCCCGCCCCCGTCGGTGAGGATCACCGCCGCCCGGTAGTTCTCGCTGACGTAGGCGCGCAGCAGCGGCGTGCGCTCGAAGTAGTCGGGGACGAGCTTCCGCCCGAAGCTCGACTCGATCAGCCGGCGCAGGCGCGCGGTGTCGAAATCCTCCCAGCGCGTGCCGCGCACCACCTTCTCGCCGCGACGGACCAGGGTGCCCGATCCCTTGTGGGTGAACAGCTCCTTGGCCAGGTCGGCCGGACGCGTGATCGAGACCGAGGACTCCAGCGGCAGGTGGTCGAGCAGTTCCTTGATCTGCTGGATCTTCACCTTCATGCCGCCGTTGATCCACGGCTGCTGCATCAGGTGGTCGTACTCGCTGGACAGGTTGATCGAGTCGATCACGCTGCCGTCGGCATCGAGCAGGCCGCCGGTGCCGGTAAGGAAGATGATCTTGTAGGGCTGCAGGACGCGCACCAGCTCGCTGGCGGCGAAATCGGCATTGATGTTGAGGATCTGCCCGCCGGGGGTTTCGCCCAGGCTGGCGATCACCGGAATCGAGGTCGCCTGCAGGCTGGCCTCGATCGGCGCCAGGTTCACGCGCTTCACTTCGCCGACCAGGCCATAGGTGTCGCGGTCGAGGTAGTCGGACTCGAACACGCCGCCGGTGATCGACGTGGCGCGCACGCCGTTCTGCTGCAGCGCCTCGACCAGGGCCAGGTTGGACACCTGGAACACCCGGCGCACGATCGCCAGCGCCTCGGGCGTGGTGACGCGCAGGCCGTCGACGGTCCGCTTCTCGATGCCCGCCGCGGCGAGCTCGGTGTCCAGCTGCGGACCGGCGCCGTGCAGCACGATCGGGGTCAGGCCCACCTCCTGCAGGAAGGCCAGCGACGAGGTCAGCGCGTCCAGGTCGTCGCGCAGGACGGCGCCGCCGACCTTGACCACGGCGAAGCGCTTGGCGTCGATCTGCGAGAAACGCTTGAGGTACTGGCTGATCTCTTTCGCGCTGGCCATGCTCGAGAGCAGGCGCACGATGGTCTGTCGGGTCTGGCGGTTGGCTTCGATGTTCATGCGGTCAGGATGTCGCGGACGATGCCGCCATAGCGTTGCAGTTGGTCGAGCGAAACCCATTCGTCGGCGGTGTGCGCCTGGGCGATGTCGCCCGGCCCGAACACCAGCGCGGTCAGGCCGGCCTGGGAGAAGAGCGAAGCCTCGGTCCAGAAATCGACCGCGTTGCCGACCGGCAGGCCCAGCTCGTCGGCCAGGTCGCGCGCCGCCAGCCGCCGCTCCTCGGCGGTGGCGATGTCGCCTGCCGGGAGCGACGGACCGCGGAAGGTCTCCTCGTACGCCTCCAGCGCCTCGGGCGCGGCGAAGCCACCGAAGGCAGCGTGCAGCTGGTCGATGTCGTGCGATGGCAGGGGCCGGAAGCCGAAGCGCACTTCCGCCGCCGGCGCGATCACGTTGGCCTTGATCCCGCCTTCGACCCGGCCGATGTTGAAGCGCAGCCCGGTGAGGCCACCGAAGCGGCGGTGCGACTCCAAGCCGACGAAATCCAGGGCGCGGTTGCTCCAGCGCACCGCGTGGTGCACCGCGCTGGCCTCCAGCGCACCAGCGCCGGAGGCATGCCCGGCGCGGCCGCGGAAGGCCATGCGCACCGCGCTGATGCCGCGGTGCGCCAGCACCGCCTCGCACTGCGTCGGTTCGGCGACCACCACGTCGCGGAATCCGTGGTCGCGAGCGAGGAAGGCGGCGATGCAGCGCGCATCGTTGGCCTCCTCGTCGCTGGTGAACAGGAATGCCGCGTCGCCGCTGGTGACCTGGGCGGCGGCGATCAGCCCCGCGGCGGCACCCTTGATGTCGCAGGCCCCCAGGCCGGTGGCACGTTCGTCATCGACCCGCAGCACGTGCGGGTCGGCGCTCCAGTGCGGCGATGAGGGCACCGTGTCCAGGTGCACGTTGAACAGGCGCGTCGGGTTGCCGCGCACCGCCAGCAGCGAGACCGCGCCGGCGCCATGGTCGCTGACCTCGACGCGGAAGCCGTCCAGCTGCGCGCGCACGTAGTCGAAGATGCCGCCGGTGGTGATCTCGCGCGGGGGATTGCGGGTGTCGAACGACACCAGCTTCTCCAGGTGCGCGAGGGTCGATTGGAGCATGTCGTTCATCGGATCCGGTCGATGCGCCGCCAGGGCGGCTTGTGGGGAGGGGAACGCGGCCGTGCGTCGAGACCGGCCGCACGCGCGGCCGCCTGCGCCGCCCCGCGCCAGGCGCGGGACGGGCGCTTACGTGGCTAGCGGTTGACCTCGGCCCAGAGCGTGCTGCTCATGCCGAACAGCTTGATGAAGCCCTCGGCCTCCTCCACGCCCCAGTCGGCCGACTGCGCGTAGGTGGCGCCCTTGGAATGCAGCAGGTGCGGCGACTTGACCGCCACCGCGTCCACGCGCCCGCCGCGGGTTTCCAGCACCACCTCGCCGTCGACCATCGCCTGCGACGAGGCCAGGAAGGCCTCGATGTCGGTCTTGAGCGGGTCGTGGAAGAATCCCTCGTACACCAGCTCCACCCACTTGCGCGCCACCTCGGGCTTGAACCGGTTCTGCTGCTTGCTCAGCACCGCTTCCTCGAGCGCGCGGTGCGCGGCCAGCAGCGCGACCAGGCCCGGCGCCTCGTACACGATGCGACCCTTCAGGCCGATCACCGTGTCGCCGGTATACATGCCGCGTCCCACGCCGTAGGGCGCGAACAGCCGGTTGAGCTTGGCCAGGATCTGCTCGCCCGGCAGCGCCTTGCCGTCGAGTTCCACCGCCTCGCCGTCGACGAAGCGCAGGCTCACCGTCAGCGGCTCGGTCGGCCAGGCGCTGCGCGGCGCGCACCAGCCGCGCGCGCCCTCGCCGGGGGTTTCCCACTGGTCGATCTCGCCGCCGGACATGGTCACGCCCAGCAGGTTCTCGTTGATCGTGTAGGCCTTCTGCTTGGCGCGCACGCCGAAGCCGCGCTCCTCCAGGTAGGCCTGCTCATAGGCGCGGGTCTGGGTGTGCTCCTTCTGGATCTCGCGGATCGGCGCCACGATGCGGTACTCGCCGCTGGCCTTGATCGCCAGGTCGAAGCGCACCTGGTCGTTGCCCATGCCGGTGCAGCCGTGGGCGATTGCGTTGGTGCCAAGTTCCGCGGCGCGCCTGAGCGCGGCATCGACGATCAGGTAGCGGTCGGACACCAGCAGCGGGTACTGGCCCTGGTAGCCCTCGCCCGCCCAGACGAAGGGCTTGACGAAGCCCGACCAGATCGCGGGGCCGCCGTCGATCGTGACGTGGCTGGCCACGCCCAGTTCCGCGGCGCGCTTCTCGATGAAGGCGCGTTCGTCGGCATCCACGCCGCCGGTGTCGGCGAACACGGTATGCACCCGCCAGCCACGCTCCTGCAGGTAGGGCACGCAGAAGCTGGTGTCCAGGCCGCCGGAGAAGGCGAGGACGATGTCTTTGGATTCGGAGGCGCTCATGATTCTGGATTCTCTGGGGTTGTACCCCTCCCGGTTTCGCGGGAGGGTCGGGGTGATGTCGGGACGGGGATGCGACGCGTCGCGGGGGAGGCGCCGCGCCGGCCACCCTCCCGTGCGGGACGGCGCGCTACTGGCCGATCAGGGCGGTCATGACCGCCTTCTGCACATGCAGGCGGTTTTCCGCCTCCTCGATGGCGATGCAGCTGGGCGAGTCCATCACCGCGTCGCTGGCCTTGACGTTGCGACGCAGCGGCAGGCAGTGCGAGAACACCGCGTTGTTGGTCAGGGCCATCTTGGCCTCGTCGACCATGAAGTGCTTGAAGCGGTCGCGGATCGGCTTCTCCGGCTCCCAGTTGCCGAAATACGGCAGCGCGCCCCAGCTCTTGGCGTAGACCACGTCGGCGCCGCGATAGGCGCTCTCGATGTCGTGGCTGACCTGCAGCGAGCCGCCGTTCTCGGCCACGTTCCGCTCGGCCCAGCCCATGTAGCGCTCGTCCAGCACGTACTCGGGCGTGGGGCACAGCAGGGTCACGTCCATGCCCATGCGCGTGGCGATGGTCAGCGCCGAGTTGGCGACCGCGGTGTTGAGCGGCTTGGGGTGGTAGGTCCAGGTCAGTACGTACTTCCTGCCGCGCAGGTCGGAGGTGCCGAAATGCTCCTGCAGCGCCAGCGCGTGGGCCAGTTCCTGGCAGGGGTGGGTGATCGTCTCCATGTTGATCACCGGCACTGTCGAGTAGCGGGCGAAGGCCTCGAGCACGTGGTCCTCGCGGTCGTAGCTCCAGTCCTTGAACTTCGGGAAGGCGCGCACGCCGATCAGGTCGACGTAACGGGCCAGCACCCGCGCCACTTCCGCGATGTGTTCCTCCGTGTCGCCATCCATCACCGTGCCGAGATCGAATTCGATCGGCCATGCGTCCTTGCCCGGCTGCAGCACGATGGCGTGGCCGCCGAGCTGGAACGCGCCGAGCTCGAAGCTGGTACGGGTGCGCATGGAGGGATTGAAGAACAGCAGCGCGATCGAGCGCCCCTTGAGCGCATCGCCCAGCCGGTGCTGCTTGTACAGCGCGGCCTGGGTCAGCAGTGCATCGAGGTCGGAGCGGCTCCAGTCCTGCGTGTTCAGAAAATGCTTCATCAAGGACATCCAGTGGCGGAAGAACGGTCGGTGGGCAATGCTGAAACGAAAAAACCCAGCCTGAAGGCTGGGTTTCGGCATGACGGAAACAACGTCCGGTCGACCCAGCTCAGGCGCAAGGATCCGGTCGGCGCGCACGCGAGGTCATCCCGGCCGCCATGCGGGCGGAGGTCAGGATGTCGGCGTGGGCAAGGGCGTTTTTCACGGCGCGCATCGTCTCACGGGCGGACCGCGTACTGCAACAACGACGACGCCCTAGGGAGTTTCAGAGAAAACCATCGGCGTCACCGAGACGCGTACCTGGAGCCGGTTGCCAGGGTCGACCGGCAGCCGCGAGCGGTACTTGACGCCCTTGTGCACGTAGTCGACGTCGTAGCCGATGGGCCGGCGGAACTCGCGTTCCATCGGCACCATCCGGCACTCGCCTCCGGCCGAGGGGGCGACCTCCTCCACCTTCGGGTCCGGGGTCAGCGCGCCCTTGACCGCCCCCAGCACGCGGGCGAAGCCGGTCTTTTCCTCCGACTCGGCCACGGGGGTGGACGCCTCGCAGCGCTCGACCATGCTGGTCGCGCGCAGGGTCTGGTAGACCGGCTCGGCGCGCAGCACCTGGGCGTACTCGGTACGCACGTTCTCGGCATGCACCAGCGGCGCCGGGCCAGCCGCCGTCGGCACGGCGCCCTGCGGCGCGGCGAACGCCGGCAGCGCCACGCACAGGAGCAGTGCGGCGCCGGGAAGCCGGGGGACACGGGGGAGGGTTGCGCAACGGACCATCCGGGACAGTGTAGGCCGCCCATGCCCGCCCCGGGCTGAACCTCCGCCCGATCGGCGCCACGACCCCGCGCCCCGGCGCACGGACCGCACCCCCGGCGGCCGGCCGTGGCGGTATCCCCCGGACGGAGCAGGCTCTAGAATCGTCCGTTTCCCGTCGCCGCGCGCCGATGTCCCTGCACCTGTTCAACAGCCTGACCCGCCGGATCGAGCCGTTCGCACCGGCCGACCCGGCCTGCCCGACCATGTACGTGTGCGGGCCCACGGTCTACAACTACGTGCATATCGGCAACGCGCGCGGGCCGGTGGTGTTCGGGGTGCTGGCCGCCCTGCTGCGGCGGCGCCATGGCGCGCTGCGCTACGCGCGCAACATCACCGACGTCGACGACAAGATCAACGCCGCCGCGCGCGCCGCCGGCGTGCCGATCTCGGCGATCACCGACCGTTTCGCCGCCGCCTACCGCGAGGACATGGCCGCGCTCGGGGTGGACGGCGACTTCGCGCCGGACATCGAACCGGCGGCCACCGCGCACATCCCGCAGATGGTGGAGATGATCGGGCGGCTGATCGACTCCGGCCACGCCTACGCGGCCGAAGGCCACGTGCTGTTCGCGGTCGACACCTTCCCCGGCTACGGCAAGCTCTCCCGCCGCGACCCCGACGAGATGCTCGCCGGTGCCCGGGTCGAGGTGGCGCCCTACAAGCGCAGCGCCGGCGATTTCGTGCTGTGGAAGCCCTCCGGCAACGATCTGCCGGGCTGGGACTCGCCCTGGGGGCGTGGCCGCCCGGGCTGGCACATCGAGTGCTCCGCCATGGCCGCCGCCCACCTGGGCGAGAGCATCGACATCCACGCCGGCGGTATCGACCTGCAGTTCCCGCACCACGAGAACGAGGTCGCGCAGAGCGAATGCGCGCACGACGGCCGGGTCTTCGCCCGTACCTGGCTGCACAACGGCATGCTGACCCTGTCGGGCGCGAAGATGTCCAAGTCGGTCGGCAACATCGAGACGGTGCACGACCTGGTGCGCCGGCATCCGCCCGAGGCGCTGCGCTACGCACTGCTGTCGGCCCACTACCGCCAGCCGCTGGACTGGTCCGACAGTCTGATCGAGCAGAGCGTGCGCACGCTGGACCGGCTGTACGGCACCCTGCGCGACCTGTCCGACGTGGACGCCGGCGCCTCGATTCCCACGGCGGTCGAGGCCGCGCTCGACGACGACCTCAACACCCCCGCCGCGCTGGCCGAACTGGCGCGCATCGCCGGCGAGGCGCGCAGGACGCAGGACGCGGACGCGCGCGTGCGGCTCAAGGGCGAGCTGCTCGGCGCCGGCGCGGCCCTGGGGCTGCTGCAGCAGGCGCCCCAGGCCTGGTTCGCGCGCGGCGCCTCGGGCGACGACGACGCCCGCATCCAGGCCCTGGTGGAGGAACGTTCGGCCGCCAAGAAGGCGCGCGACTTCGCCCGCGCCGACGCGATCCGCGATCAGCTGGCCGGGGAAGGCATCCTGCTCGAGGACACGCCGCAGGGCGTGCGCTGGAAGCGGGGCTGAGCCGATGACGCCCGTCCGGGTCCGGTCGCCGCGCCACCGCCATCGCCTGCGCAGGCCAGGTCCGCACCTGCGCTGCGCCGGCGGCCCTCTATCCGGCCCTCCCCCGCGCGCCGCGCTGGCGGACGCAGGCCAGAACCCCACAGGAACACCGTGACCCACTCCCCCTTCCCGCTCGAAGCCACCGCCGCCGAGGCCCAGGCCGCGATCCGCGACGAGTTCGCCTTCTTCGGCGACTGGTCCGAGCGCTACCAGTACCTGATCGACCTGGGCCGCAAGCTGCCGGCGTTTCCCGACGCACTGCGCACCGAGGAACACCGCCTGACCGGCTGCCAGTCGATGGTGTGGATCGTGCCCTCGGGCGATGCATCGCGCCTGGACTTCGCCGCCGCCAGCGACTCGGCGATCGTCTCGGGACTGATCTTCCTGGCCCTGCGCGTCTATTCCGGGCGCAGCGCGCGCGAGATCCTCGACACCGACGCCAGCTACATCGCCGACATCGGCCTGGCCAAGCACCTCTCGCCCACGCGCAGCAACGGCCTGGCCGCCCTGCTCGCCTTCATCCGCGAGGCCGCGCAGCGCGCCCTGCAGTGAGCGCCGCTACCCCAGCGCGGCCCGAGGACAGCCGCGCCGCGCCGCTGCGCAATCGCGACTTCCGCCTGCTGATGGGCTTCAGGATCCTCACGATCCTGTCCTACCAGACGGTCGCGGTGACGGTCGGCTGGCATGTCTACGAGCTCACCCGCGACCCGTGGATGCTCGGGCTGATCGGCCTCGCCGAGGTGCTGCCCTACTTCTGCGTCGCCCCGTTCGCCGGCTACCTGGTCGATTCGCTGCCCAGGCGCCGGCTGGGCGCCTTCGCAGCGGCCTGCCTGGCGATCACGCCGCTGCTGCTGATGGCCATCGCCGCAGCCTGGTGGAACCCGCCGGGCACGCTGGCCATCTATGCGGCCATCGCCCTGACCGGCTGCGTGCGCGCCTTCCTCGGCCCGGTCTACAACGCGCTGTTCGCGCGCGTGCTTCCGCGCGAGCAGTACGTACGCGGCGCCAGCCTCGGCAGCATCGTGTTCCAGGCCGGCCTGGTCACCGGACCGGCGATCGGCGGCCTGCTGGTCGGCTGGTCCGGCAAGCCTGCGGCCTACGGCCTGGCGGCGGTGTTTGCGGCCTGCGCAGCGGTGGCGATGCTGCGCCTGCGGGTCAGCGAACCGCCACGGCAACTGCAGCGGGCGCCGGTGTTCGCCAGCATCGCAGAGGGCGCGCGCTTCGTGTTCGGACACCAGGTGCTGCTGGGCGCGCTGGCCTTGGACATGTTCGCGGTGATGTTCGGCGGCGCGATCTCGCTGGCGCCGGCGTTCGTCGCGGAGATCCTGCATTACGGGCCGGAAGGCCTGGGCATCCTGCGCGCCGCCCCGGCGCTGGGCGCGGTGGCCGTGGGCATCTGGCTGGCGCGCCGGCCCCTGGACCGCAACGCCGGGCGCATCCTGCTGCTGTCGGTGGTCGGCTTCGGCCTGTGCATGATCGGCTTCGGGCTGTCCACCGCGTTCTGGCTGTCGGCCGTATTCCTGCTGCTGTCCGGCGTTTGCGACGGGGTGTCGGTGGTGACCCGCTCGACCATCATGCAGCTGGCCACGCCCGACCACATGCGCGGGCGGGTGTCGTCGATCAATGGCCTGTTCGTCGGGTCGTCCAACGAGATCGGCGCGTTCTACGCCGGTTCGATGGCGCGGCTGCTGGGCCTGGTGCCGGCGGTGGTGCTGGGCGGCTGCGTGACCATGGGCGTGGCGGCGGCGACCGCCTGGCGCGCGCCGCGGCTGCGCAGGCTGCACTTCAGCCAGCTCAGGTAGGCCGTCCATGGCCCCTGCGCCGGCCCTGCGCCGGCCCGGAGCGACGCCGGGGACAGATACGAAAAACCCCGCCGGAGCGGGGTCGTTCGGATGGGAGCGGCGCTGGATCAGTCGCCCATCTGCTTCTGCAGGTGTTCCCAGCGCTCCTGCGCATCGATGGTGCGCTCGGCCTGCGGGCGCGCCTCGAGGCGGTCCAGGCCGATCTCCTCGCCGGTGTCCACGCAGTAGCCGTAATCGCCCTCGTCGACGCGGCGGATGATGCTCTCGATCTTGTTGATCAGCTTGCGGTAGCGGTCGCGCGTGCGCAGCTCGAGGGCGTTCTCGGTCTCGCGACTCGCACGCTCGGCCTCGTCGCCGACATCGCGCACTTCGTCCTTGAGGTTCTCGATGGTCTGGCGCGATTCCTCGACCAGCTCCTCGCGACGGGCGATCAGCTTCTGCCGGAAATACTCCAGCTGCAGCGGATTCATGTATTCCTCGTCCGCGCTGGGCTTGTAGCCCTTGGGCAGGATGGGGCGGCCGGTTTCGGCATCGGTTTCGTAGGGCACGACCTTGACCTTGGTGCGCGGCGCCGGGGCCGGCGCGCGGTTGGTGAGCGCCACCGCGACCTTGCCCTGCACGCGCGGGCCGTTGGCGACCCGGGCCTGCGCGGCCTTGGGCGCGGCGGCCGGGGCCGGAGCCTTGGCCTTCTTCACCGCTGCCGGGCTCTTGCTGGCCGCGGTGGACTTGGCCTGCTCGGGCGCAGGATGGGCCGGCGCGGTCTTGACCGCCGGCGGCGCCGCCTTCTTGGCGACGGGCTTGGCGGCCTTCTTCACCGGGGCGGCCGGCGCCTTGGCCACGGCCTTGACGGCCGGAGCCTTCCTGGCGGCGACCTTCTTGGCCGGCGCGCGCGCGGGCGCGGCCTTCTTGGCCGGCGTCTTGGCAGCGGTCTTCCTGGCCGGCGCCTTCACGGCGGCCTTCTTGGCCGGCGCCTTCACCGCCGCCTTCTTGGCGACCGCCTTCTTGACCGGGGCCTTGTGGGCAGCCGCCTTCTTGGCGACGACCTTCCTGGCCGGGGCCTTGGTCGCCGCCGCCTTCTTCGCGGCAGGCTTGGCAGCCGGCTTCTTCGCCGCCGCCTTCTTCACCGCCCCGGCCGACTTGGCGGCCTTGGCCGTGGACTTTGCCGTTTTCGCTGGCTTCGCGGGCTTCTTCGCCGACTTCTTGACTGCCACTTGATGCAATCCCTCTTGATTCCCTTGGACGGGAAAAGCGGGGTGTTATACCCTGCCCCGGCGGCAGCGGCAACCGCGCCGGATCCTTCCCCCGTCGTGATCGATCGCCTCCTCATCCTCCTGCTGCGCGGCTACAAGCGCTTTATCAGCCCGCTGCTCGGACCGCGCTGCCGCTTCGTGCCCAGCTGCTCGGAGTACGCCATGCAGGCGATCGGGCGCTTTGGCGCCCTGCGCGGCGGCTGGCTGGCGATCCGCCGCATCGGCCGCTGCCATCCCCTCCACCCCGGCGGCTTCGACCCGGTGCCGCCCAAGACCGACGGAACTGGCTGAATGCCCGACACCCTGATCGTCAACGCCCGCCTCGTGAACGAGGGCCGCGAGTTCGACGCCGACCTGCGCATCCACGGCGACCGCATCGAGGCCATCGGCAGCCTCACCGCCCGCCCTGGCGAGGGCGTGGTGGACGCCGCCGGCCGCCGCCTGCTGCCGGGCATGATCGACGACCAGGTGCATTTCCGCGAGCCGGGCCTGGAGCACAAGGCCGACATCGCCAGCGAGTCGGCCGCGGCCGTGGCCGGCGGCCTGACCAGCTTCATGGACATGCCCAACACCAGCCCGCCGACCCTCAACGCCGCGGCCCTGGAGGACAAGTACGCCCGCGCCGCCGGCCGCGCCCGGGCCAACTACGGCTTCTATTTCGGCGCCAGCAACGACAACCTCGGGGACGTGCGCGGCATCGACCCCAGGGCGACGCCCGGGCTGAAGGTGTTCATGGGCGCCTCCACCGGCAACATGCTGGTCGACAACCCCGAGACGCTGGACGCGATCTTCCGCGACACCCCGGTGCCGATCATCACCCACTGCGAGGACACGCCGACCATCGACGCGATCCTCGCCGACTACCGGGCCAGGTACGGCGACGACATTCCCGCCGAATGCCATCCGGACATCCGCTCGCGCGAGGCCTGCATCAAGTCCACGCGGCTGGCGCTGGAACTGGCGCGCCGCCACGACACCCGCCTGCACGTGCTGCACATCTCCACGGCCGACGAGCTGGCGCTGTTCGAGCGCGGGCCAATGATCCGTCCCGACGGCAGCCGCAAGCGCATCACAGCCGAAACCTGCATCCACTTCCTGCGCTTCGACCGCGCCGACTACGCGCGCCTGGGCCACCAGATCAAGTGCAACCCCGCGATCAAGGACGCCTCGGACCGCTCAGCGCTGCTGGCCGCGCTGGCCGACGACGTGATCGACGTGCTCGCCACCGACCACGCGCCCCATACCTGGGAGGAGAAGCAGCAGCCCTACGTGCGCGCGCCCAGCGGCCTGCCCCTGGTGCAGTTCGCCCTGGTGGCAGCGCTCGAATGCGTGCACGAGGGCCATTTCGACGTCGCGCGCGTGGTACAGAAGTTCGCCCATGCGCCGGCGCAGCTGTTCGACGTGAAGGAGCGCGGCTTCCTGCGCGAGGGCTACTTCGCCGACCTGGTGCTGGTCGAGGACACGCCCTTCACCGTGCGCCGCGAGGACGTGCTGTCCAAGTGCGGCTGGTCGCCCTTCGAAGGCACCACCTTCCGCTCGCGGATCGCCTCGACCTGGGTCAACGGCGCGCTGGCCTGGGACGGCAACGCCCTGATCGGCCCCGCGCAGGGCCGCCGCCTGGAGTTCGCCCGCTGATGCGGCGCGCGCCGGGTGGCCTTGCCGGCCTGCTGCTGGTCCTGTCGGGCCTGGCCCTGGCGCAGGCACCGGCCGACGACCGCGTGGTGTTCCCCGAGCGCGTGCAGCAGGGGGCGATGGTCATCGGCAAGGTGCCTCCCGGCAGCACGGTCGAGTATGCCGGCCGCCAGCTGCGCAGCACCGGCTACGGCAGCGTGGTGTTCGGCGTGGGCCGCGACCAGGCCGGCCCGCTGCGCGTGGACGTGATCCGCCCCGACGGCCGCCGCACCTCCGCGAGCATCGCGGTGGACGCGCGCGACTGGCCGCTGCAACGCGTGGACGGCGTGCCACCCGCCACCGTGGACCCGCCGCCGGCCATCGCCGAGCGCATCCGCCGCGAACAGGCGCGCGTGTCCGAGGCCCGCCAGCGCGACGATGCCCGCGCCGATTTCGCCCGCCCCTTCCTGCGTCCGGTGGAAGGCCGCATCAGCGGGCGCTTCGGCCGCGCCCGCGTCTACAACGGCCGGCCCGGCTCGCCGCATTCGGGAATGGACATCGCCGCGCCGACGGGCACCCCGGTCAAGGCGCCGGCCCCCGGCGTGGTCACCTTCGCCGCGCCCGACCTCTACCTCACCGGCGGCACCCTGCTGATCGACCACGGGCACGGGATCAGCAGCAACTTCCTGCACCTGTCGCGGATCGACGTGAAGGTCGGCGACCGGGTCGAACAGGGCCAGGTGGTCGCGGCGGTCGGCTCGACCGGGCGGTCGACCGGGCCGCATCTGCATTGGGGGATGAACTGGTTCGACACCCGTATCGACCCCCAGCTCGTGCTGGAGCGCGGCAACTGACCTGCGGCCGGCGCTTACCGCTCCCGCGCGTGGCGACGCGTTTCCCGTCCCCGCTGCCGACGGGTTTGGGGCGCCGTCGACGTCCACATCGACCCCCGGTTCGTGCTCGAGCGACAACCGACCTGCGGGGTCATCCGCCGACACCCCGCCTGACGGCGCACTTCTCATCCCGGCGGCCGACGGGGCCGCGGGCGCGGTTCGACGTGCGCATCGAACCGCAGTTCATGCTGCGACTCGGCAACTGACCTGCGGTCGCCGTCTACCGGTATCGCGCGGTCGAGGCGTGGCCGCCGTTATCGAGACGCCGCGGACTCAGCCTGTGGCGCGCTGCATCAGCCGCCCCAGCATCCCCAGGCTGGGTGATGCCGCCAGGTCCTGGGGCGAGACCAGCCGCGGATTCGGACGCGGCAGCACCGGCCCGGCGGCCACGGCTTGCAACGGTCCGCCGGCGACGCGCAGGGCAGCGCCCTGGCCGAGCACCGCCACGCGCGCGGCCTCCAGTTCCGCATCGTCGATCATGCCCACCGCTTCCAGGTCCGGCGGAACACCATCGAAGCCGATGCCGGCATCCGCGGCTGGCACGGCCGCACGCAGGCCCGTCCGCGGGGGATTGCGCAGCGCGGGCCCGATCTCCTGCCACAGGGCCTCCCAGTCCACGTCCGGGAAAGGGGCGCTGCCGCGCGGCCCGGGCACGATCGCCGGCGCCAGCCGTCCAGTCGGCACGGCGGCGCACTCGGCGTAGGCGCGGTACACCACTTCGCTGCACACCATGCGATCGCTGTGGTCCGGTAGCGCCCGGTCCAGGGCGATGCGGACCAGCCATCGCGCGAGCGGGTGGACCGGCCACCTGCCGCGCACCGCCATGATCGCGCCGAACAGGGCGAGCTGGTCGATCGGGTAGGCGATCCCCAGCAGCGCGGTCGCCCGGGCCAGCACGCAGGCCGCATCCGCCGTCGCCAGTGCCGTTCCGCCGCCATCATGCCAGCGCAGCGCGTCGATCCAGTGGTAGTTGGCCTGGTCGGCCAGCCGGGTGGCCAAGCGGTAACGGCGCACCCCGGAGGCCGAGGCCTCGACCAGGTCGCCGCCGTCGACGACGATCGCGGCATGGCTGTAGCGGCTGCCGCTGGCCCAGGCAATCAGGTCCGACAGGGGGCCCTCGCCCATCATCAGCAGCACGTCGCCGGGCTGCAGGTCCGCGGGGCCGAAGCGGGGCGTGGCAGCGGGGGAAGGCAGGTGCATGCGGGCGGCGCCCTCGGTCAGACGATCCAGAGCCCCTCGGGGGCGGCGGCGCCGGTCGCGAGGTCGCGGCCGGCGGATTTGCTTGCGTACAGCGCGGCGTCGGCGCGCTCGAACAGGCTCGACATCGACTCCCCCGGGCCCAGTTCGGCCACGCCGATGCTCAGCGTGGCCGGGATGCTGGCCTCCGGCATCGCCAGCGGCCGGCAGTTGATCGACACCCGCATGCGCTCGGCGATGCGCAGCGCCGAATCGGCGCGGTGTCCGGGCAGCACCACCAGGAACTCGTCGCCGCCATAGCGGCCCAGGCTTTCGCCGCGGCGCAACTGGTGACGCAGGCGCCAGGACACGATCCGCAGGCACTGGTCGCCGACGCCGTGCCCGTACCGGTCGTTGATCTCCTTGAACCGGTCGAGGTCGACGAAAGCGATCGACAACGGCGCGCCCCGCGCACGCGCGGCTTCGATGTCGCGGAACAGCTGCTCCTCGATGCCGTGCCGGTTGAGGACCTTGGTCACCGTGTCGATGGAGGCCTGGCGGCTGGCGCGGTCGCGGTCGCGGCGCAACTGCAGCAGCTTGTCCGACAGGCCCAGGGCCAGCAGCAGGCTGGCGAGCACGAAGCTGCCGGCCAGGCCCTGCCACAGCCAGCGCGGGCCCGACCACAGTTGCATCATCTGCCCGGCCGCCAGCGCGCAGACCACGATCAGCGCCGCCCATGACATCAGGACCACGCGCGCCGCCCGCTCGCCGCGCAGCGACAGCGTGGCGCTGGCGACCAGCAGCACCACCGCCGAGTACAGCAGGCCGAGGTTGGCGAGCCAGGTCAACAGACTCCCGCCGGCAATCGGCGTCAGCACCGCGGCGCCCAGCGCCAATGCCGTGCCGGCGTGGAGCAGGCGGTTGAGCAGTGGCGCCTTGCGCCGCAACTCCAGGTAGGCCGACTGGAACAGGTTGCTGAACACGACGCCCATGGACCCCAGCACGCGGTTGGTCGCGCTGCTGCCGAACAGATGCTCGGCCCCCGGCAGCCAGCGCATGTCCCCGCCGACCGCCGCCAGGTAGCCGACCGCGCACGCCAGCATGGCGCTGAAGTACGCGTAGCTGCGCTCGCCCGTCCCGCCCCAGAACGCCAGCCCGAGGACTGCGAGTACGGCCAGGCTGGTCAGCACCAGACTGCGCCAGGCCACGAACGCCAGGTCGTCGCGCCGCACCTCGTCCAGCGGCTCGATGGACACCGGCATCACCATGGTCGAGCGGTGTTCCACGCGCAGCCACACCGCCTCGCCCGCCGGGATGCCGTTGGGGAGGTCGATCACCAGTGCGCGGTGCGAATGGCGAAGGTCGGCGTGCTCGCCATACAGCGCGTGGCGGCTCGGCGCGGTCGCGCCGGGCGGCCAGGCCTCGACGCGGTACAGGAAGGGCGAGCGCAGCACCAGCTGCGGGGCGCCATCGGCGGCGACGGGGGTCGCGGTCTCGATGCGCCACCACTGCGCCTGGCGGTCGGGCTGTTTGATGCTGGCGGTCGGGCGTGGCGGCTGCAGGCGATCGTCGTGCAGGCCGGCCAAAACCTCGGCCGCCGGGGGGTCGTCGCGCAGTTCGCGCACGCCCGGTTCCACCGCCTCGGCCAGGGCCGGGAACAGTGTGAGCAGCGCGCAGAGCAGCCAGGCGCATGGCCGCCATGAAACCCGTGGATCCCCCATGCGGCGATGCTAGCCGATCCGCGGACGCCGCGGACGCGTCGTTCAGTCGGCCGAGCTGACCCTGGCGACGGCGTCGTGGGCGTGCAGGCTTTCGAAATGCGACACCGTGGCCTCGAAGCGCTCGACCGCCGGGGCGGCCTGCAGCGCGGCGGCGACGCGACGGGCCGCGTCCTCGCAGAACATCAGGTTTGCGGCGTTGAGCGCGGCGAAGGCCTGCTCGTCCTCGCGCTTGACCGCGGTCTGCACGGGCGTGCCCAGCGCGGCCTCGACCGCATCGACCAGGGCCTCGAGCGGCAGCCCGTCGAACGTCGGGCGGAGCCGCACGCGCACGTCGGCACGGCTGCGCTGCGCATGCGGCGTCGCCGCCAGCCCGCGCGGGGACGCCAGCCAGTCGCGCACCACCGCCACCGGCAGCTGCGAGGTGCCGGCGAACTCCTCGGCGAAGCGCTCGGCGTTGAGCTGGCGCGACAGCGCCGCCGACGCCGGACAGGTGCTGGAATAGTCGAGCGAGAAGGCCAGGTCCAGGGCCAGGCGTCCGTCCGCCAGTTCGGCCGCGACCTCCACCGGATAGGTCTTCCAGCCGCTGTGGCCGCTGGCCAGGGCCGGACGGCGCAGCAGGTGCCCGTAGCGGATCGCCACCCGCGCACGCGACGACAGTCCCTGCTGCGAATCGATGCAGTCCTGCAGCACCCGGCGCAGCATGGCGTGGCCGGGCGCGTCGCTGGCCAGCGCATCCTGCAGGCGCAGGTACAGGCGCGACATGTGGATGCCGCGCGCATCGGGATTCACCAGGTCCACCGCCACGTCGACCGAGGCGGGCACCAGCAGGGGCGAGCCGTCCTGGGCGTCGAGGCGGATCGGCAGGGCGATGCGGTCCATGCCGACCCAGTCGAGCGCGCGCGCGGCGCGGGCGGCATCGCCGGCGACGTCGGGCAGGTGGCGGGCGGGGGTCTGTATCACGGGACTTCCAGAAGCCGGAAAGCCGACAGTTTACCGGCCCGGCCGGGCGCGGCCGCGCAACGCAGCGTTGTGGTCAGCCGCGCGCGGCGCGCCAGCCGGCCAGCAGCAACCGCGGCGTGGCCGGGCGGATGGCGCTGCGCCCTCCCGCCCGGGCGCGCAGCCGCTCGCGCGCGGCAGCCAGTTGCAGGCGCCGCGGCAGGCTCAGGCCGGCCGGGAGACGGCCTGCGGCGGCGGGTGCGGGCAGCGCACCGCCCTGCCCCATGGCGCGGGCCAGCTGCAGTTCCCCGACGATCGCCGCCAGGGCGGCGGGGCTGGCGGCTCCGGCTCCGAACAGCGCCGCCTCGCAGGCAAGCACCGCGCGGGCGAAGCCCTCCAGCGAGGCGTCGGCGGCTCCGTCGCGGGTGGCCGGCAGCGAGGCCAGCGCGCGACCGAGCTCGCCCCAGGGCGCGTCCAGCCGGTGCAACGGCGCGCCCAGCGGATGACGGCGGGCGCCCTTGCCCCAGCCGGCGAGTTCCTCCTGCCACCAGGCCAGCTTGGCCAGGCCCGGCGCCGGTTCGCGCCCCGACCAGGCCGCATCGCCCAGCTCCTGCAGCAGGGTGAACCAGGCGGCCACGGTGGCCCGCTGCGGCGCCGGCACGAACACCGACAGCAGCTCCCATTCGGGCCAGCGCGCACGCCACTTGGCGAGGAAGCTGTCGAGCGGATCGGAGGGATTCATCGCGTCATTGTAGGACGCGGCTGCGGCCGGGCTCACCGCCGCGGCCAGGCCGCCGGGTCGAGCAGCGCCCGCGGATCGGGCAGCATCGCATCGCCCTGCCAGGTCGCCGGATCATCGTCGTCCAGCCGGTAACCCCACAGCGCGACCACCGACGCCATGCCCGCGGCCCTGGCCGCGTCGATATCGCGGCGGTCGTCGCCAACGTAGGCGCAGGCGCCCGGATCGAGGCCGATCGCCTCCGCGGCGTGCAGCAGGGGCAAGGGATGCGGCTTGCGCTCGGACAGGCTGTCGCCGCCCACCAGGATCGCGCAGCGCTGCTGCCAGCCCAGCATCGGCAGCAGGTCGGCTGCCAGGCGCTCGGGCTTGTTGGTGACGATGCCCCAGCGCACGCCGTCGGCCTCCAGCGCCGCCAGCAGCTCTTCCACCCCCTCGAACGGCTGGCCGTGGCGACCCAGTTCCTCGCCGTAGATCTCCAGGAACTCGGGCACCAGGGCGGCCACCTGCCCGGGAGGCAGTTCCGGGAAAGCGGCGGCGGACATGGCGCGCGCACCGCGCGAGACGTGCGGGCGGATCGCTTCCAGCACCATCGGCGGCTCGCCGCGCGCCTCGCGCATGCGGTTCACGGTGGCCAGCATGTCCGGCGCGCTGTCGAGCAGGGTGCCGTCGAGATCGAACAGGACGCCGCGCGGGAAGCGCCGCGGGGAGGCGGAATCGGAAGACATCGGGACGGACTCGCTGGAGGGCCGGGACGCGGCGGGCCGGTCAGGGCTTGAGGGCGCAGGCCAGGTAGTTGACGTCGGTGCGCGAGGACAGCCTGGCCGTATTGCGCCACGGCATGTACATCATCCCGCTGACGTCCTCCAGCTCCAGCCCCGCGTCGCGCAGCCACGCGGCCAGCTCGGAGGGGCGGATGAACTCGCTGTAATGGTGCGTGCCGGCCGGCAGCAGGCGCGCGACGTACTCGGCGCCGACAATCGCCAGGGCGAACGCGGCCGGCGTGCGGTTGATGGTGGAGACGAACAGCCGTCCGCCCGGCCGCAGCAGCGCCGCGCAGGCGCGCAGGATCGCGCCCGGGTCGGGCACGTGCTCGAGCATCTCCATGCAGGTGACCACGTCGAAACTGCCGGCCTCGGCACTGGCCAGCGCCTCCACCGCCTGCACCCGGTAGTCGATCTCCAGCCCCGATTCCAGGGCGTGCAGGCGTGCCACGCGCACCAGGTCCGGCGCCAGGTCGATGGCGGTGACCTTGGCGCCGGCGCGGGCCAGCGACTCGCTGAGCAGCCCGCCGCCGCAGCCCACGTCCAGCGCCCGGGTCGCGGCCAGCGACGCACGCGCGGCGACATAGCCCAGGCGCACCGGATTGAGCGCGTGCAGCGGCTTCTGCGGGCCTTCCGGGTCCCACCAGCGGCTGGCGAGCGCGGCGAACTTGTCGAGCTCGGCCTGGTGGAAGTTGGCGTGCGGCGCGGAGGCTTGGGTCATGTCGGCAATCTCGTTTGGAGCGGGTCCGGCAGCGGCCGGAAGGGTCGGTCGGCGCGGGCCGGGCTCAGCCCGTGCGCACGGCCGCGATGCGTTCGCGCCACTGCCGGGCGTTGGCCACGATCGCCGCCATGTCCATGTCCACCAGCTCGCGCGAACGCAGCCGCGCGCGACCGGCGATCCACACGTCGTCCACCTGCTGGCGACCGGTGGCGTAGACCAGCTGCGACACCACATGGTGCAACGGCTGGGTTTCAAGCGCGGTGAGGTCGACGCAGGCCAGGTCGGCCTGCTTGCCCGGCTCGATCGAACCGACCAGGTGGTCCAGGCCGATCGCCCTGGCACCGCCCAGCGTGGCCGCGCGCAGCGCCGTGGGCGCATCCAGCGCGGACGCGTCGGCGGCGACGGCCTTGGCCAGGATCGCGGCGGTGCGCATCTCGCCGAACATGTCCAGGTCGTTGTTGCTGGCCACCCCGTCGGTGCCGATCGCCAGGTTCACCCCTGCCCGCTCGAGCGCGCAGGCCGGGCAGAAGCCCGAAGCCAGCTTCAGGTTCGACTCTGGGCAGTGCACCACGCTGACCCCGCGCTCGGCGCACAGGTGGATCTCGGCCTCGGTCAGCTGGGTCATGTGCACCGCGATCAGGCGGTCGTTGACCAGGCCCAGGCGGTCCAGGCGCGCGATCGGGCGCTGGCCGTAGTCCTTGAGCGACTGCTCCACCTCTTGCGCGGTCTCGTGCAGGTGCAGGTGCACGGGCAGGTCGAGCTGGTCGGCCAGCATGCGCACGCGCTCGAAGTTGGCGTCGTTCACCGTATAGGGCGCGTGCGGCGCGAAGGCGGTGCAGATCAGCGGATCGTCGCGCCACTGGTCGTGTACCGCACCGGCCTTGTCGAAGTACTCGTCGTCGCTGGCGGCCCAGGCGGTGGGGAAATCGATCACCGGCAGGCCGATGCGGGCGCGGAAGCCGTGGCGCCGGTAGGTCGCCGCCTGCACGTCCGGGAAGAAGTAGTTCTCGTTGACGCAGGTCACGCCGCCGCGCAGGAGTTCGGCGATCGCCAGGGTCACGCCATCCTCGATGAAGGCCGGGCTCATCACCGCGCCCTCGATCGGCCAGATGTGCTCCTGCAGCCAGATCTTGAGCGGCAGGTCGTCGGCGATGCCGCGCAGCAGGGTCATCGGGTTGTGGGTGTGGGCGTTGACCAGGCCCGGGATCAGCGCCGAGCCGGGACGCGAGACGGTCTCGCGCGGCGCGAAGCGCTCGCGTGCCTGGGCAGTGGGCAGCAGCGCGACGATCTCGCCGCCGTCGACGACCACGGCGTGGTCCTCCAGCACCACGGCGTGCGGCACCACCGGCACGACGAAGCCGGCTTCGATCACGAGGTCGCAGGACCGTGGCATGGACGGATCGGTCATGGGCTCACTCTGGCAGTTCGGGCGGGACGGCGCGTATACGGGCGCGTCCGCCGGGAAGGACATGGGTGGACGCCGCCACCGCGGGCGCCGCGCGCGGGCGCGGGCGGCGCATGGCCGGACGACGGGCGCGGTGCCGCGCCCGTCCGGCGCCGGGGCCTACTTGACCCGGCTGACGTATTCGCCCGAGCGGGTGTCGACCTTGATCACCTCGTCCTGGCCGACGAACAGCGGCACGCGCACCACCGCGCCGGTTTCCAGCGTGGCCGGCTTGCCGCCGCCGCCGGAGGTGTCGCCACGCACGCCGGGATCGGTCTCGGTGATCTTGAGTTCGACGAAGTTCGGCGGCGTCACCATGATCGGGGTGCCGTTCCAGAGCGTGACCACGCAGGTCTCCTCGCCCTTGAGCCACTTCTCCGCACCGCCCATGCCCGCCTCGTCGGCCTGCACCTGCTCGAAGCTCTCGGGGTTCATGAAGTGCCAGTACTCGCCGTCGCTGTACAGGTACTGCATGTCGGTATCGACCACGTCGGCGGCCTCGACCGAATCGGTCGACTTCATGGTGATTTCCTGCACGCGGCCGGTCTTGATCAGGCGGTAGCGCACGCGGGTGAAGGCCTGGCCCTTGCCGGGCTTGACGTAGTCGGTCTCGGTGATGATCGCCGGCTCGTTGTTGACCAGGATCTTCTGGCCGTTCTTCACGTCGTTCATGCCCAAAGTGGCCATGGGGTCTCCTGCTTGGCCGCGCGCGGGCGGCTAGAATGATGGGATCGATACACCCGGCGGCGCCGGGCGAGGATGAGGGACCACTCATGATAACTGCTGCCCCGACCCGGCTGCAGCCGTCCGGCTGGCAGCAGGCCTGGCGCGAGGCGGTGCGCGACCCGCGCGAACTGCTGTCGCTGCTCGGCCTGGAAGGCACCATTCCGGTGTCCGACGCCGCCGCCGCGGCGTTTTCCCTGCGCGTGCCGCGCGGCTTCGTGGCCCGCATGCGCCACGGCGACCCGCACGACCCGCTGCTGCGCCAGGTGCTGCCGCTGGACGAGGAAATGCGGCTGGTGCCCGGCTTCGATCTCGACGCGGTGGGCGATACCGCCGCCGGCGCCGGCCAGGGGGTGATCCGCAAGTACACCGGGCGCGCGCTGCTGATCGCCACCGGCAGCTGCGCGGTGAACTGCCGCTACTGCTTCCGTCGCCACTATCCCTATTCCGAGCAGACCGCCTCGGCCGGTGCCTGGGGCGCGGCGGTGGCGGCGATCGCGGCGGACCCGACCCTGCACGAGGTCATCCTGTCCGGCGGCGACCCGCTGTCGCTGTCCACGCCGAAGCTGGCCGAACTCACCTCGGCCCTGGCCGTCGTCCCGCACGTGCGCCGGCTGCGCATCCACACCCGCCTGCCGGTGGTGCTGCCCGAGCGGGTCGACGACGCGCTGCTCGCCTGGCTGGGCGCCCTGCCCTGGCCGGTGGCGCTGGTGCTGCATGCCAACCATGCCCGCGAGTTCGACGCGCAGGTGGACCAGGCCCTGGCCCGCCTGCGGGGCGCGGGCGTCCAGCTGCTCAACCAGGCGGTGCTGCTGCGCGGCGTGAACGACAGCCTCGAGGCGCAGATGGCGCTGCACGAGCGCGGCTTTGCCGCCGGCGTGCTGCCCTACTACCTGCACCAGCTCGACCGGGTCGCCGGCGCCGCGCATTTCGAGGTGGAGGAGTCCACCGCACTGGCCCTGCACGCGGCGATGCGCGCGCAGTTGCCGGGCTACCTGGTGCCGCGACTGGTGCGCGAAGTGGCGGGCGACGATTCCAAGCGGCCGCTGCTGCCGCCCATGGACGGAGCCGCCGGCCCGTGGCATAACGCCGCCTCACAGGGGAGAAATGCATGTCGATGAAGGCGGACAACGCGCTGCGCCTGGTGATCGTCGATGACCGTGTCGAAGACGCCGAAGCATTGGTCAGCGCGCTGCGCAACGCGGGAATCGCGGTGCGTCCGGTGCGCCCCACGACCGCCGAGGAACTGGCCGGCGCGCTGACCGGTCCGGCCGATCTGGTGCTGGCGGCGCTGTCGGCGCAGGGCCTGCCTTTCGCGGAAACCGTGCAGCTGGTCACAGGCAGCGGCAAGGACCTGCCGGTGATCGCCATCGCCGAACAGCTCGACGAAGCCGGCTACGACGCCGCCCTCGCCGCCGGCGCCCGCACGGTGGCCGTGCGCCACCGCCTGCAACAGGTGCTGTCGCGGGTGCGCAACGAATGGGCCGACCTGGACGCGCGCCGTGCGCAACGCCGCCTGGAGGCGCGGGTGCGCGAGACCGAACGGCGCTGCGACGCGCTGATCGAGTCCTCGCGCGATCCCATCGCCTACATCCACGAGGGCATGCACATCCGGGCCAACGGCGCGTACCTGGAGATGTTCGGCTACGAGAGCTTCGACGATATCGAGGGCATGTCGCTGCTGGACATGATCGCCCCGCAGCACGTGGAGGGCTTCAAGCAGCTGCTCAAGTCGCTGGCCAAGGGCGAGGCCCCGCCGCCGCGCTACGAGCTGGAGGCACGCGACCTGGACGGCAACGCCTTCCCCGCCTCGATGGAGTTCACCCAGGCCCAGTACGAGGGCGAAGCCTGCCTGCAGGTGGTGTTCCGCCGCCAGGAATTCGACCCCGAACTGGCCCAGGAGCTGGAAGAGCTGCGCCAGCGCGACCAGGTCACCGGGCTGCTCAACCGTCCCACCTTCCTGCGCTCGCTCGAGGACGCGGTCGACGATGCCGGCCAGAACAACGGCCAGCACGGCCTGCTGATGATCGAGCCGGACCACTACCATCGCCTGCTGCAGGAGATCGGCCTGGACTCGGCCGACGCCCTGCTGGCCTCGATCGCCAAACGCCTGCAGGCGCTGCTGGAGCGGCCGGAGTTCGGCGGCCGCGCGACCGCCGCGCGCTTCTCGGAACACACCCTGGCGGTGCTGCTGCGCGGCGCCGACCATGCGGCCACCTGCGCCCTGGCCGAGCGCATCGTCGGCGCGTTCGCCGACGACGTGTTCCCGATCGGCGCGCGCTCGAGCGTGATCACGCCCAGCATCGGCGGCGTGCAGATCGGCGAGAAGATCGCCAGCGTCTCGCAGGTGCTGGCCAAGGCCACGCAGGGCGTGGAATCGTCCAGCGGAGTCGGCGGCAACCGCTTCGAGATCTTCGACCCCGGCGCGGTCGACCGCGCCGAGGAAGAGAACGTGCGCGCCTGGGTGGCGCGCCTGCGCGAGGCGCTGGAGCACGACCGCTTCGTGCTGCACTACCAGCCCATCATCAACCTGCAGGGCGATACCGGCGCGACCTACGAGGCGCTGCTGCGCCTGGATCCCGGCGATGGCCAGCTGATCGCGCCGGCCAGCTTCCTGCAGATCGCCGAGGAGCACGACCTGCTCGGCGGCATCGACCGCGCCGTGCTCGGCCGGGCCATCGCCGCGATCGGCCAGCGGCTGGCCACCGACCGGCCGACCACACTGCTGGTCAAGGTCAGCCAGGCGGCGCTGGACGACCCGGGACTGGCCGAGTTCATCGGCCAGCAGCTGCAGGCCCACGGGGTCCCCGGCGAATACCTGGTGCTGCAGCTGCCCGAGGCAAAGGTGTTCACGCACCTCAAGGCCACCCAGGCCTTCGCCGAGGCGATCGGCCGCTTCGACTGCCGGCTGTCGCTGGAGCACTTCGGCATGGGCCTGGACTCGTTCCAGCTGCTGGCCCACCTCAAGCCCAACCTGCTCAAGATCGACCGCAGCTTCATCGAGGACCTGCCCCGCAGCGCCGACAGCCAGGCGCGGGTACGCGAGATCGCCACGCGCGCGCGCGAACTGGGGATTCGCACCATCGCCGAGCACGTCCAGGACGCGGCCAGCATGTCGATCCTGTTCTCCTCCGGGGTCGACTACGTGCAGGGCTTCTTCCTGGCCAGCCCGTCGGCGCAGATGAACTACGACTTCGAGTAGCCCGCGCGTACGCGTCGCGTACAAGAAAAGGCGCCGGTCTCCCGGCGCCTTTTCCTTGCCCGCCCCGATGGACCGGGATGGACGGTCAGACCGCGATGCCGTCGCGCAGCGCCTCGGGCGGCGCGGCGCGCAGGGCGGCGATGCGCTCCTCCAGCGGCGGGTGGCTGAGCAGCAGCCGGCGCAGGCCATGGCCCATCGCGCCGCTGATGCCGAAGGCGGCGATCTGCTTGGGCAGGGTGTTCTCGCCGTGGTTCTGCGACAGGCGCTGCAGCGCGGCGATCATCTTTTCGCGGCCGGCCAGGGCGGCGCCGCCCGCATCGGCACGGAACTCGCGGTGGCGCGAGAACCACATCGCGATCATGCTCGCGAACAGGCCGAACACCATGTCCAGCACGAACACCGAGATGAAGTAGCCCATGCCCACGCCGCCGTTGTCGCGGCCGCCGTTGAGGTAGCCGTCGATCACCCGGCCCACCACACGCGACAGCACGATCACGAAAGTATTGAGCACGCCCTGCAGCAGGGCCATGGTCACCATGTCGCCGTTGGCCACGTGCGCGACCTCGTGTCCCAGCACCGCCTCGGCCTCGTCGCGGTCCATCGAGCGCAACAGGCCGGTCGACACCGCGACCAGGGCGTTGTTGCGGTTGGCGCCGGTGGCGAAGGCGTTGATCTCGGGCGCGTCGTAGATGGCCACTTCCGGCATGCCGATGCCGGCCGCCGCGGCCTGGCGGCGGACCGTCTCCACCAGCCAGCGTTCCACCTCGTTGCGCGGCTGGGTGATGACCTGGGCGCCGCTGAAGCGCTTGGCCGTCCACTTGGACATGGCCAGCGAGATCAGCGAACCGCCGAAGCCGAACAGCGCGGCCATGACCAGCAGGCCGCCGAAGGTCTGCGGGTTCACGCCGAGGATCGACATGACGATGCTGACCAGGGCGAGCACCGCCAGGTTGGTCAGCAGGAACAGGGTGATGCGCTTGAACATGGTCGTCTTCCAGTGGCCGGCGTCGTCGGGCGCCGGTCGTCGGGATCGTTTATGGTTCCCGGTGACCGATTTCAAGTCGCGCGGCGTCATGCCGCATGTCGAATGTTCAGCCGGCCATGAACGATCCCGCCTCCCCCTACTGCGGCCGCTTCGCGCCCTCGCCCACCGGGCCCCTGCATCTGGGCTCGCTGGTCGCGGCCCTGGGCAGCTGGCTGATCGCGCGAAAGGCCCGGGGCCGCTGGCTGGTCCGGGTGGAAGACATCGACCCGCCCCGCGAAGTGCCGGGCGCCGCCGACGCGCAACTGCGCACGCTGGAGGCGATGGGGCTGCAGGCCGACGCGCCCGTGCTCTACCAGAGCGACCGCGGCGCGCGCTATGGCCAGGCGCTCGAACGCCTGCTGGCCGACGGACACGCCTTCGTCTGCCATTGCAGCCGCGCCGCGCTGGCCGCGCAGGGCGGAATCCATCGCCGCTGCGTGCCCGGCGCACACCGGGCCGATCCCGCGGTGCGGCTGCGGGTGCCCGACGGGAGCGTCATCGCCTTCGACGATGCCGTGCATGGACGCGTGCGCCAGGACGTCTCCAGCCAGGTCGGGGATTTCGTCCTGCGCCGTGCCGACGGCCCCTGGGCCTACCAGCTGGCGGTCGTGGTGGACGATGCCGACCAGGGTGTCACCGAGGTGGTGCGCGGCGCCGACCTGCTCGATTCGACCCCGCGCCAGATCCTGCTGCAGCAGCGGCTCGGCCTGCCTACGCCGCGCTATGTGCACCTGCCGCTGGTGCTGGGAGCCGACGGCCGCAAGCTGTCCAAGTCCGAGGCGGCCGTGCCGGTGGACGCAGGCGCGCCGCTGCCGGCGCTGCGCGCGGCATGGCAGGCGCTGGGACAGGCGCCGCAGGCGGTCGCGGCCGCGGCCATGTCCGGCGAGTTCCTGGAATGCGCCCTGGCCGCGTTCGACCTCGGCCGGGTCGGCCGGACGCCGGTCGCGCTTCGCGCCGCATTGCACAACACGCAGGCCATCGACGCCGACTAGACTGCTGGCGGTGCCGCGGGGGCGCGGCGGAAGAGGACGAGGACATGGCGACGCGCGTGGCGCTGGTGACCGGTGGGACCGGGGGGATTGGCACGGCGATCTGCAAGCGGCTTGCGGACCAGGGCCACAAGGTGGCGACCAACTACCGCAACGAGGAGAAGGCCCGCGCCTGGGCGGCGCAGATGAAGGCCGACGGCTACGACTTCACCCTGGCCCGGGGCGACGTGAGTTCGCCGGACGAGGCCGCGGCGATGGTGCAGGACGTCGAGCGCCAGCTCGGCCCGATCGAGATCCTGATCAACAACGCGGGCATCACCCGCGACACGACCTTCCACAAGATGACGGCGCAGCAGTGGAACGACGTCATCAATACCAACCTCAACTCGGTGTTCAACGTGACCCGCCCGGTGATCGAGGGGATGCGCGAGCGCAAGTGGGGGCGGATCATCCAGATCAGCTCGATCAACGGCCTCAAGGGCCAGTACGGCCAGGCGAACTACGCCGCGGCCAAGGCCGGCATGCACGGCTTCACCATCTCGCTGGCCCGCGAGAACGCCAAGCTCGGCATCACCGTCAACACCGTCTCGCCCGGTTACGTGGCCACCGACATGGTGATGGCCGTGCCCGAGGAGGTGCGCGCCAAGATCGCCGCCGACATCCCGACCGGGCGCCTGGGACGGCCGGAGGAAATCGCCTATGCCGTGGCCTTCCTGGTCGATGAGCAGGCCGCGTGGATCACCGGCTCCAACCTCGATATCAACGGCGGCCACCACATGGGCTGGTAGTCCCATCCGCTCCGCCCCGCGCGGCCTGCCACGGCCGCGCGGAGGCGGCCGCGGCGGGCAGGTTGCAAGCCGTGCTGCGCTGCGCCATGCTGCCGGGACCCGCCTACTTCGAGCAATTGCTCCATGGCCGCGACCCGGATCATCAAGAAGTATCCCAACCGTCGCCTCTACGACACCGAGATCTCGAGCTACATCACGATCGAGGATGTCCGCCAGCTGATCGTCGATGGCGAGGAATTCGAGGTCCGCGACGCCAAGTCCGGCGACGACCTGACCCGCTCGGTGCTGCTGCAGATCATCGCCGAGCACGAGTCCGACGGCGAGCCGGTGCTCTCGACCCAGCTGCTGAGCCAGATCATCCGCTTCTACGGCGATTCGATGCAGGGCTTCATGGGGACCTACCTGGAGCGCTCGATGCAGGTATTCCTCGACCAGCAGCAGCAGTTCCGCCAGCAGATGGGCGGGATGCTGGGGCAGACGCCGTGGGCGATGATGAACCAGCTCACCGAGCGCAACATGGAACTGTGGAAGGAGTTCCAGAAGAACCTGACCGGCAGCGTCGGCCAGAAGCCCGAGCCGGACCGGCGCGCCACGGCCAAGCGCGGCCGCTGATCCGCGCGGCCCGTCCGGGCGACGCCGCCCGGACCCGCGTTCCCGGGCCGTCGGCGCTGCGCCAGCCGCACGTCCTCCTCAACAGCGCGCCTGCGGGCGCAGGAATCAGTGCTGTCCCGCGCCGCCCGTAGCGGCCTCGGGGCAGAAGCGCTGGCGGTATTCCAGCGCCTTGGGCATCAGCGCCTGCAGGTTGGCGATCCGGGTGCCCGGGTTGGGATGGGTGGAGGCGAACTCGGGAGGCGCCTGGCCGCCGCTGGCCTGGCCCATGCGCTCCCACAGCGGGACAGACTCGCGCGGATCGAAGCATGCCGCTGCGGCCAGCATCAGTCCGACCTCGTCGGCCTGGGTCTCGTGCTTGCGCGCATACGGCAGCAGGTAGCCATAGCCCATCGCGGCCATGATCATCTGCTGCTGCTGCGGGTCCATCCCGCTCATCGCGCCCGCCATCTGCCCGACCTGGCTCAGCTTCTGCTGCGCCATGCGCTGCGCGCCGTGGCGCAGCAGCGCGTGAGCGATCTCGTGACCCATCACCACCGCCATCGCGTTCTCGTTCTGGGCCACCGGCACCAGCCCGGTGTAGACGGCCATCTTGCCGCCGGGCAGGCAGAAGGCATTGGCCTGGTCGGACTCGATGACGTTCACCTCCCAGGCGAAGTCGCGCGAGAACGTCGGCGCCTGCTGGCCGTGCTCGGCGGCCAGCGCGGCCTCGACCTCGGGCACCTTGGCCACCAGCCGCTCGGCGATGGAGCGCACCTGGCGCGAGATTGGCGCGTCCGGATCCACCGGCCGTTCCTGGCTGAGGATCTCCTGGTAGGCCTGCAGGCCCAGCGACTTCTCGTCCTCGATCGACAGGCTGCGGTCGATCAGCACCGATTCGCCGGTCACCGGGTCCATCGACTGGTTGGAGAACCAGTAATAGGCGGCATAGCCGGCGAACAGCAGCAGGATGATGAAGCGCGGATTGATGCCGCGCCTGCGCGCAGCCGGCTGCTGCCGGTGGCGCCCACCGAACGGGTCTTGTCGCATCGTGTCCCTTCCTCCAACGCGTGCAGCCAGGGGCCTAGAGATCGCGCACCACACGGAAGCCGAGCCGCGCGTTGGTGGTATCCACCGAGGCGGGCGCACGCCAGGCCGAGCGGGTCTGGGCTGGCGAACTGGCCCAGGAACCGCCCCGGATCACCTGGGTACGGCAGCCCGGGTTGACCCACGCCGACCCGTCGCCGGGGGCGCGGCGGTAGCCGTCGTGCCAGCAGTCGGCCACCCACTCGCTGACGTTGCCCGACAGGTCGTGAAGGCCCCATGCATTGGGCTCGAGGCTGCCGACCGGCGCCGGACCCCAGTAGCCGTCGCCATAGCCGTCGAAGGCATTGGCCCAGCTGCGCCCGGCCGGCGAGCGGTCCAGCGCGCCGGTGGTGTTGGCCACGCGCGGCGGCGGCTCGCCCTCGCCCCAGGGGTAGCGGCCGATGATGCCCGCGCGCAGCGCGTACTCGAACTCGGCCTCGCTCGGCAGGCGGTAGCGGTGCCCGGTCTGCTCCGACAGCCAGTCCGCGTATGCCTGGGCATCGCGCGCGCTCACGTGCACCACCGGCAGCCCGTCGTCGGCCGGGCGTCCGAGGTAGTCGGTATGCCAGTCGGCGCCGCTGCGACGCACGAAGTTGTTGCTGCGCTCGTCGTAGACCATGGAAAAGCCGCGGCGCGACGCGCGGGTGCGATGCCCGGTGGCGGCGATGAAGCGCCGGTACTGGCCCACCGAGATCTCGCGGATCGACATGCCGAAGCCGCGTGCGAAGCGGATCGGGTGGGCCGGGCGCTCGAAGTCGCTGGCGTCGCGCTCACCATCGGGCGCGCCCATGACGAAGGCGCCGTGCGGCACCACCGCCATCTGCGGACCGCGACCGCCGGTCTTGAGCGCATCGGTGAACACCTGCCCGGGCGCGTACATGCCGTAGTGCACGGCCATGTCGATGCGTTCGCGCAGTTCGAGCGCGGCCGGGTCGCCGGGCCGGGCGATACGCAGCAGTTCGCCCAGGTGGCGGCGGGCCACGTCGATGCCGCCGAACTTGGGCAGCGCGCCGATGCCCAGGTCGCGGAGGCGGGCGATCCGCGCCGCACGCAGGCCCGCCACCCGTTCGCGGGCGTCGGCAACCGTCTCCACCCCGCTGTCGGGCCGCACCTCGTTGGCATGGGCCAGCCAGCGAGCCGCGGCGTCGAAATCGCCACCGGCGGCCGCCTCCTCGGCGCGCCGGATCAGCGCGCTCTCGACCGCGGCCCGCCCCTGGCGCGCACGCGGTTGCCCGGGCACCAGCGCCAGCGCCTGGTTGAACGCGGCCAGCGCGCCGCCGCCGCCCTCCCCCAGTTCGCCTGCGGCGAGTGCGCGCTCGCCGGCCTGGTTGAGCGCGGCCACCCGCTCGGCCAGGTCGACGCGCTCCAGGAATGCCACGACCGCCGGATCGCGGGCATCCACCGTCCGCGCCACCGCCGCGAGCTGCGCGGCCTGCTGCAGCGCCGCGTCGTCCTCCTCGGCGGCGACCAGCGCCCGCTCGCCGCGCGCCAGCACCTGACGCAGCGCGCGGCGCAGGCCGTCGGCCGCGGCGCGGCTGTGTTCGGGCAGGGTCGACAGCGCAAGGTAGATCGGCACCGCCGCATCGGCATCCTCGTGGAGCCGGCCTTCGGCCAGGGCGGCGTCGGCCCGTTCGCGCAGCTGCCCGGGCGTGGCCGCATCCAGGTCGACCGCCGGGGCATGCCAGGTCAGGCGTGCGACCGCGGCGTCGTCGCCGCTGATGGTCACGCTGCCCACCGGCGCCGGCCCGGCAGCGGCCGGGTCTTCCACCGCGCCCGGGCCGTGGTCGCGCGTGCACGCCACGCCCAGCGCGGCGACCAGCGCGCACGCGACCCAGGCCCCGCCCAATCCGGACTTGCTCCAACGCATCGCCATCAGGTTAAGCGATCGCGCGCAGGCGGGCGATGCCGCAGCCCGGCATTGCCACGCCGAAGGCCGCACCGTAGGCTGCCCGCCATGCAGTCATCGCCCCACTGGGTCTCCGACCCCGCCGTCCTGCGCGCGCACCTGGCCACCGCCGCCACCCGCGTCGCCCTCGATACCGAATTCATCCGCGAACGCACCTACTGGCCGCAGCTGTCGCTGGTCCAGATCGCGATCGAAACGCCCGGCTCCGAGGCGCCGCCGATCCTGCTGGTGGACATGCTCGTCGACGGCATGGCCGCCGCGCTCGCGCCACTGCTTTCGGACCGTTCGATCCTGAAGATCATGCACAGCGCCAGCGAGGACCTGGTCGCCCTGCGCCAGGCCTGCGGCACCGTGCCCGAGCCGCTGTTCGACACCCAGATCGCCGCCTCGCTGGCGGGCGTGGGCGCGGGCCTGGGCTACCAGCGCCTGGTGCAGGAGCTGCTCGGCATCGCCGTGGACAAGGGCGAGACCCGCTCGGACTGGATGAAACGCCCGCTCTCGCCCTCGCAGCTGGCCTATGCGGCCGAGGACGTGCGCCACCTGTTCGCCCTGCACGATGCGCTCGAGGCGCGGCTGCAGGCACTGCGCCGCGCGGCCTGGTTCGCCGAGGACTGCGCGCGGCTGGTCGACGGCGCGCGCGAGGACGGGATCGAGCGGTGGCCGCACCTGTCGCTGCGCTCGGCGCAGTTCCTGGACGTGGCCGGCCAGCACCGCCTGCTGCGCCTGCTGCGCTGGCGCGAACAGCAGGCCCGGCGCAGCGACCGGCCGCGCAGCTGGGTGCTGGACAACGAACTGGCCGCGACCCTGGCACGCGAGGCCCCGGGCGACCGCTCCGCGCTCGACCGCCTGTTCGACGCCCACCCCAAGGCGCCCCGCAAGCTGGCCGACGCGATCCTCGAGGCGATGCGGACCCCGCTGGACGACGAGGCCGACGCCCCCGCCCCGCGCACCAGCGAACGCGACCGCAAGGCGCTGCGCAGACTGCAGGAGGCGGTGTCGGCACGCGCCGGCGAACTGGGCCTGCCCGAGGGCGTGCTGGCATCCCGGCGCTGGCTCGAGGCCCTGCTGGACGGCAAGGACTGGCCCGGCCAGCTCTCGGGCTGGCGGCGCGCCGAACTGGAACCTGCGCTGGCACCGTTGCTGGCCATTGGCAGCGAGCCATCGGGCCCGCTATAATGCGCAGGCTCGTGGGGCCATAGCTCAGCTGGGAGAGCGCGTCGTTCGCAATGACGAGGTCGGGAGTTCGATCCTCCCTGGCTCCACCAATCGATTGTCGGGAACAGGCCGGGAAACCGGCCTGTTTCTTTTTGCGCGTCCGGCCACCTCGACGCGGCCCCGGGACAGGGGGCCGCCGCGCGCTTCAGCCGCCGACAGGGCGCGGCCCCCTATCCTCTGCGTCCGCCCGCCCGCCGCCGTGCGACACCGCGCCCGCGGCCGGCCGCCCACCTTCCACGGACCCGCCATGCCTTCGACCTCCGCCCTGATCCGGTTCTTCGCCGCCGCCATGCTGCTGACGGCGCTGGGCGCCTGTGGCGGTGGCAAGCCGGTGCGGGACACGGCCCCGCCTGCCCCGGTGGTGGCGCCAGCCCCGCAGCCGCCAGCGTCGCCGCCGGTGCGCATCGGCCTGGCCCTGGGCGGCGGCGCGGCCAAGGGCTTCGCCCACATCGGCGCGATCAAGATGCTGGAGGCCAACGGCATCCGCGCCGACGTGGTCGCCGGCACCAGTGCCGGCAGCGTGGTCGGCGCGCTCTACGCCAGCGGCATGGACCCGTTCGCGCTGCAGGAGCGGGCCACGGCGCTGGACGAATCCAGCCTGCGCGACGTGCGCCTGTTCAGCGGCGGGCTGGTGCAGGGCCAGGCGCTGCAGGACTACGTCAATTCCGAGGTCGGCCGCCTGCCGATCGACCGGCTGAAGAAGCCCTTCGCAGCGGTGGCCACCCGCCTGGACACCGGCGACCGCGTGGTCTTCGTGCGCGGCAACACCGGCCAGGCCGTGCGCGCGTCCAGCAGCGTGCCAGGCGTGTTCGAACCCACCCGCATCGGCGCCCACAGCTACGTCGATGGCGGCGTGGTCAGCCCGGTGCCGGTGGACGCGGCGCGCCAGCTGGGGGCCGACCTGGTCATCGCCGTGGACATCTCCAGCAAGGCCGGCGGCAGCACGCCCACGGCGCTGGCCGGCATCGTCAACCAGTCGATCACGATCATGGGCCAGACCCTCGGGCGGCAGGAGCTGGCGCGCGCGGACGTGGTGATCCGGCCGCAGCTCGACGGCATCGGCCCGGTCAGCTTCGAACAGCGCAATGCGGCGATCCTCGCCGGCGAACGCGCGGCGCTGGCGGCGCTGCCGCAGATCCGCGCGCGGATCGACGCGCTCGAGCGGGAGCGGCGCGGGCAGGCCGCGCAGCGCCGGGCGCAGGCGGCGCCCGCACCGGCCACCGGGGACATCGATTGCGGCGACAGCTGGGTGCGGCGCCTGAACCCCTTCGCCCGCGAACGCCCCTGCGGCTAGGCCGCACTTGATCCAGGTCAAGCCGGCGTGAGATCGACCCGCGGCAGGGCGCGGGCCGCGGCCAGGGGTTGATTTCAATCAAGTACCGGCCGCCGGGCCGCGGCCACGATATCCACGATCCGGACAACAACGTGGAATCGAAGGAAGCGCACCATGAAATCCCTGCATACGAGCCTGCTGGCCACGGCGATGGCGGTGGCGATCGCCGCCGCGGCACCTGCATCCGCCCAGGTCCCCGATGCCCTCGACCTGGTCAAGTCGAGCCTCGACCAGGCCTCCGACCTGGCCTCCCTGCCGCGCGAGCGCGTCACCCTCAAGCGCCCGCCGTTCGTGCACGAGCACGAGCAGGTCGCCACCGGCGGCCCCAAGGTCGTGCAGTTCACCCTGCCCATCGTCGAGAAGGAGATCGTGATCGACGGCGAAGGCACCAGGATGCACGCCATGACCTTCGGCGGCTCGGTCCCCGGCCCGCTGATGGTGGTCCACGAGGGCGACTACGTCGAGCTGACCCTGGTCAACCCAGCCACCAACACGATGCCCCACAACATCGACTTCCATGCCGCCACCGGCGCGCTGGGCGGCGGCGACCTGACCGTGATCCAGCCCGGGGAGGAAGTGACCCTGCGCTGGAAGGCCACGCGCGCGGGCACGTTCGTCTACCACTGCGCCCCGGGCGGCCCGATGACCCCCTGGCACGTGGTCTCGGGCATGCAGGGCGCGGTGATGGTGCTGCCGCGCGACGGCCTCAAGGATGCCGACGGCAAGCCGCTGCACTACGACCGCGCCTACTACATCGGCGAGACCGAGTTCTACATCCCGCGCGACGAGAACGGCCAGTTCAAGTCCTACGCCTCGGCCGCCGAATCGCTGCCCGACACGCTGCAGACGATGCGCTCGCTGACGCCCTCGCACGTGGTGTTCAACGGCGCGGTCGGCGCGCTGACCGGCGACAACGCGCTCAAGTCGAAGGTGGGCGAGACGGTGCTGCTGATCCACTCGCAGGCCAACCGCGACACCCGCCCGCACCTGATCGGCGGCCACGGCGACTACGTGTGGGAGGAAGGCAAGTTCGCCAATGCGCCGAAGAAGGACCTGGAGACCTGGTTCATCCCCGGCGGCGCGGCCGGCGCGGCGCTGTACACCTTCCGCCAGCCCGGGACCTACGTCTACCTCAACCACAACCTGATCGAGGCCGTGCTCCTGGGCGCCGCCGCGCAGATCAAGGTCGAGGGCGACACCTGGAACCACGACCTGATGACCACGCCCTCCCCGGTTGGCGCGATCAAGCCCGGCACCGACCTGTCCCTGCCGGTCGGCGAGTAACGCGTCTTCCAGTCGCGACGTCAGGCCGCTCCCGCGCCGCGGGGGCGGCCTTTTTCTTTGTCCGGCGCCGGAGTGGCACCGGACCCAGGGCTGCCCCGGCGCGCCCCAGCTGCGATGATGGCCACCCCGCAGCGATGCCGCACCCGGACAGGCCCGACATGATCGAACTGCTCATTCCCCAGCGCGCACGCGACCTGGGCAGCTTCGAGGTCGGCCGGTTGCTGCCGTTCGCGCGCCGGCGGATGGTCGGCCCCTACATCTTCTTCGACCGCATGGGGCCCAAGCAGCTGGATGCCGGCCTGCCGGCGGAGGCGGACGTGCGCCCGCACCCGCATATCGGCCTGTCCACCATCACCTACCTGTTCGAAGGCGAGATCACCCATCGCGACAGCGTCGGTTCCGAGCAGCCGGTGCGCCCGGGCGAGGTGAACTGGATGACCGCCGGGCGCGGCATCACCCATTCCGAGCGCTTCGAGCGCCTGCGCCGCGAGGGCGGCCCGCTGGACGGCATCCAGGCCTGGGTCGCGTTGCCGGCCGAGCGAGAAGAGGCAAATCCGGGCTTCTGGCACTACCCGGCGCCCGCGCTGCCGCAGTTCGACGAGCCCGGAGCGTGCGGCCGGCTGATCGCCGGGCGCCTGGCCGGCATGGAATCGCCGGTGCGGGTGGACTCGCCGCAGTTCTACCTGCACTGGCGGCTGCGGGCCGGGGCCCGCGTCTGCCTGCCGGCCGAGTATCCCGAGCGCGCGGTCTATGTCGCCAGCGGCACGATCGAGATCGCCGGCCAGCGCGTGGAGCGCGGCGCGATGGCCGTGCTCGTCCCCGGGCGGGCGGCGGACATCCTCGCGCTCGAGGACGCCGTGCTGATGGCCCTGGGCGGCGAGCCGCTGGGGCCGCGCTACATCGACTGGAACTTCGTCTCCTCTTCGCGCGAGCGCATCGACCAGGCGCGCGCGGACTGGGCGGCCGGGCGCATGAAGCTGCCCGACCTGGACGACGGCGAGTTCGTGCCGCTGCCGGCGCCGGTGCCCGGCCGGCGCGAACCCGAGCCGATGTCCTGACACCCCCGCCCCGCCTGCCACGCCCCGCCGCCTGCCTGCCATGACCTCGACCTTCGTCGCCCTGATCGACTTCCTCGGCACCTTCGCCTTCGCCATCAGCGGCGGGCTGGTCGCCGTGCGCCACCGGCTGGACCTGTTCGGCGTGCTGGTGCTGGCGTTCGCCGCGGCCACGGCCGGTGGCATCCTCCGCGACGTCGTGCTCGACGTGATGCCCGCGGCGGTCGTGGACTGGCGTTACCTGGCCGTGTCCACCGCCGCCGGCCTGCTCACCTTCTGGCGCCACGAGCAGGTCGAGCGCTTGCGCAATCCTGTGCAGATCTCCGATGCGATCGGGCTGGCGCTGTTCGCCGTGCTCGGCGCGGGCAAGGCCCTGGCCGCCGGGCTGGGCCCGACCGGCGCGATCATGCTCGGCGTGCTGTCGGGCGTGGGCGGAGGCATCGTCCGCGACGTGCTGGTGGCGACCATCCCGGGCGTCCTGCAGCGCGAGCTGTATGCGGTGGCCGCACTGGCCGGCGCGCTCGTCGTGGTGGTGGGCGACGCCGCCGGCTGGCCCGCCGCGCCGGTCGCGGTCGCGGGTGCCGGCACCTGCTTCGTGCTGCGCTGGCTGGCGATCCGCCGCGGCTGGCGGCTGCCGGTGCCGCGCGCCGGCGAAGGCGCCTGAACCTTCCGCGCGATCAGCCCAGCATCGCCAGCGCGCCCAGCGGACTGTGCGTGCGGGCGATGCAGTAGACCTGCGCGAACACCAGCAGCGCGGCCACGTAGCAGGCCGCACGCGCGCCCCGCGTGCGTCCGCGGCGCAGCGCGAACACGCCCAGAGCCACATACACCACGACCAGCGCGAGCTTGGCCGCGAGCCAGCCGTTGGCGTACAGCCCGGCGGGCAGGATCGCCACCAGCGCCAGGGCCGCGGCCAGCAGCGCGGTGTCGACGGCGTAGCTCAGGTAGCGCACTGGCGCCGCGCCCGCCCAGCGCTGCCCCAGCAGCAGGAGCAGGCCGCGCACGGCGAACAGCGTGCCGCTGAGCAGGGCCAGGCCGATGTGGGCATGCTTGATCTGCGGGTAGAACTCGATCATCGGGAAAGTCTGGAGATGGCCGCCCATTGTCCCTGCGACGGCCGGCATGCAGAAGCCTTGCGCGCCTAGCCCGGCCGGCCATCCACGCGCGGCGCGAGGTAGATGCGTCCGATATGCCCCACCCACGGCGCCAGCACCGCCAGCCAGCCCAGCGCCGACAGCACCTGCCACAGCAGCATGTCCGGCAGCAGTTCGGCGGCGATGCGCAGCGCCGCCACGAACTGGATGCCGACGAAGGCGACCCAGGCCAGGCCGTACATCGCCAGCGGCCGCCCCGAATGTCCCTGGGTGACGCGCGTGACCATCGCCACCAGCACGCTGGCGAACAGTCCGACGAACAGCGCGTGCGCGGGTGCCCGACCCAGCACGAACACGCCCGACTGCAGGTAGACCAGGCTCTGCAATGCGTACAGCGCGAAGCTCACCGGCCACCACAGCAGCCCCGCCGCCAGCACGCCCAGCAGTCCCGGCGCGGCGCGGCCGGGCCACCAGCGCCCCAGCACGTACAGCGCCAGCACCGTCAGCGGCAGGTCGACCAGCCACAGCCAGGCATAGGCATGGACCACCTCGAGCACCAGGTGGGCGAGCGACAGCGCCCAGATCGCGCCCAGCACCCACATCGGCCGCCAGGGCCGGTAGCCGGGCACGACGTTGCCGGCGAAGAACGGGAACATGCGATGGGCGACGGTGAGATAGACCGGCAGCAGCAGGCCGAAGCTGCCGAGCTTGATGCCGACCAGCGCCCACGACGGCGAGCCCGTCGCCAGCAGGGCGCCGAAGCACAGCACCCCGGCCAGCCCCAGCGACATCGCCGCCAGGCACGAACGCGCGTGCCAGGCCGGCGCGGGCGCGGCACGCAACAGGCGCGCCAGCACCCGGAGTCCGGCGCCCCAACCGGCCAGGGTCATGAACAGGCCCACCACCAGGCCCACCTCCAGCCCCAGCGCGCCGAGCAGGATCGCCGCCTGCCCGCCCAGCAGGCCCGCGCCCACCGGCAGGTAGCGTCGGACCGGCAGCTCCGGCAGCCCCAGCCAGCGCGGGAACACCGTCAGCAGGAAACCGAAGAAGAAGCTGGGCAGCACCTGGTACTGCATGACGAAGGCATGCAGCCAGCCCGGATACACGGCCGGCCCCGGCATCCGCAGCAGCCCTGGCCAGCGCTGCGCGGCCAGCCAGGCCGCCCACCAGGCCATCGCCAGCAGCAGGTTGCCCGCGCCGATGAAGAACATCAGACGGTGCGGGGCGGCCAGCAGGGCGGGCGCAACGGCGGCGCGTGGGCGGTCCATGCCGCGCATCCTGGTGCAGCGTGGGGGATCCGGTGTTGATGCAGATCAAGCCGGGCGTCGATGTCCTGCGGCCGCCCGCTGCGATGGCGGCTGCGGCCGGGTCTCGACCGGCGCGACCGGCGTGCCGCCGCCATCGACCACCATGCGCAGACGGCGCCCCTCGTAGTAGAACGTGGCCCGGTACAGCCCGGCATCCTCGCCGACACCGCGCTCGCACAGCAGCTGGATCCGGCCCTGCTCCATCAGTTCGCGGAACCGCGCCGGTTCCAGCGCCAGCCCGCGCGCCACCGGCGCCGCATCGATCTCCACCTGCGGGTTGAGCCCGATGCCGATGCGCCTGCCCCGCCCCGTCCGTCCTGCCGCGCCTCCCATGCCGTCAGTCGCGCAGCACGTTGTGCGCCAATGCGTTGAGCGCGGCCGGGTCCAGGATCTCCAGATCGCGGCGGTCCACCTTCAGCACGCCTTCGTCCTGCAGCCGCCGCAGCACCCGGCTCACGGTTTCCGGGGCCAGGCGCAGGTAGTTGGCGATGTCGGTGCGGGCCATGGTCAGGCGCATGCGGAACGGCGAGAAGCCGCGTTCGGAGAAACGCCGCGACAGCATCACCAGGAAGGCGGCCAGGCGCTCGTCGGCGGTGAAGTTGCCGGCCAGCACCGAGGCCTTGCCGATGTCCTGGCTGAGCAGGTTGAACAGGTGGCGCTGCAGCCCCGGCATGCGGCTGGCCAGGGTGGCCATCATCGGGAACGAGAACCGGCACAGGGTCACCGTGTCCAGGGCCACGGCGTTGCAGGGATAGCGCGAGGAATGGATGGCGTTGAGCCCGATCACCTCGCCGGGCAGGAAGAAGCCCAGCACCTGCTCGCGCCCGGCCGCGTCGGTGACATAGGTCTTGACCGTGCCCGCGCGCACCGCGGCGATGGCGTTGAAGGGATCGCCCTCGCGGAAGATGTGATCGCCCTCACGGAACGGCCCGACATGCTCGACCAGCACGTGCAGGTCGCGCAGCGCGCCCTTGTCGTAGCCCTCGGCCAGGCAGGCCGAGGAGAACGCGCAGGTGCTGCAGAAGGTGAAGTCGTCGCCATCGTCGGCGATCGGGATCCCGCCCAGCACCTTGAGGGGTAGCTCCTGCATGCGCGCGTCCGCTGGCTCAGATCGCCCTGGAGTACCGCGCCGGTTCGGGCTGGGCCACCAGGTACCGGTCGAAACACATGGCAATGATACGCATCAGCGCCCGACCGCGCGGGGTGACCCGGATCCGGCCCGGCGGGCACTGCACCAGGCCATCGTCCTGCAGGGGGCGCAGCGCCGCCAGCGCCTCGCTGAAGTACTCGCCGAAGCGGATTCCGTACTGGCGCTCTACCCGGCGCACGTCGATCTCGCCCTGGCACATCAGCTGCTGGATCAGGTCCGCCCGCAGCACGTCGTCGTCGCCCAGCACCAGGCCGCGCCAGACCGGCAGGCGGCCGGCGTCCACCGCCGCCTCCCAGGCCGGCAGGTCGCGGTGGTTCTGGGTGTAGCTGTCGCCCACGTGGCTGATCGCGCTGACCCCGAAGCCGACCAGGTCTGTGGCCGCGTGGGTGGTGTAGCCCATGAAGTTGCGGTGCAGGCTGCCCTTGCGCTGGGCGCGGGCCAGCTCGTCGCCGGGCAGCGCGAAGTGGTCCATGCCGATGTATTCGTAGCCGGCGTCGCCCAGGCGCTGCACCGCCAGTTCCAGCAGCGCCAGCCGCTCCTCGGGCCCCGGCAGGTCGGCCTCGGCGATCTGGCGCTGGGCCTTGAACAGCCGCGGCATGTGCGCGTAGCCGTAGATGGCCAGCCGGTCCGGGCGCGCGTCGATCACCGTCTCGAGCGTCCGCCCGAAGCCTTCCAGGGTCTGCAGCGGCAGGCCGTAGATCAGGTCGACGTTGACCGAACGCATGCCGAAGCGCCGGCAGGCGTCGATGATCGCCAGGGTCTCGTCGATGCCCTGCACGCGGTTGATCGCCTGCTGCACCTTCGGATCGAAGTCCTGCACGCCCAGGCTGGTGCGGTTGAAGCCGATCGCCGAGAGCAACTCGATGTCCTCGGGCGTGACCGCACGCGGATCGAGCTCGATCGAGAAATCGCGGTCGGCCGCGTGGCTGAAGCTGAAGTGCCGCCCGAGGCTGGCGACCATCTCGCCCAGCAGCGACGGCGCCATGAAGTTCGGCGTGCCGCCGCCCAGGTGCAGTTGCACCACCTCGCGGTCGCGGTCGAACAGCGGCGAGACCAGCGCGAACTCGCGTTCGAGCCGGTCGAGGTAGATGCGGCCGCGGTTGGCGTCGCGGGTGATCACCCGGTTGCAACCGCAGTAGAAGCAGGGGTTGCGGCAGTACGGCACGTGCACGTACAGCGACAGCTGGCGCGGGATCGGGTCGTCGTTGCTGCGCCGGGCGATCCCGCGGAAATCCTCCTCGCCGAAGCCCTCGGAGAAGTGCGGCGCGGTCGGATACGAGGTGTAGCGCGGGCCGGGGCGATCGTAGCGGCGCACCAGGTCGGCATCGAAACGCCAGGTCCGGGACGGGCTCAGGGGAGTGATCTTGTGCATGGGCAAATTGTCCCGGGTGGGGGATCCAGGGGCCTTGACCAGGATCAAGCAGCGCTGGAAACCGCTTGAAACCGGGCTTTTCGGCAACAACGCGCACAGCGCGGCCGGACGTCGCGACAGATGCACCACGCCGGCGCGGCGGGCGATAATGACGCCGGCGTCGCAGCCGGTCTGCGTACTGCCCGGCGGGTTTCGACCCGACCAACGTCCCATACCTGCCCCCCGAGCGCCTTGATCCTGATCAAGGACGGGTGGCTTGCGCCGGGACTAGCCTTTTCACCGATTCCTCCCAGGACGTGCAATGCAACACGCCGCTGCTATAGAAACGTACAACGACAAGGTGGTCCGCCAGTTCGCGGTCATGACCGTGGTCTGGGGCATCGTCGGCATGGCCGTGGGCGTGCTGATCGCCGCCCAGCTGTACTGGCCGGACCTCACCAAGGGGATTTCGTGGCTCAGCTACGGGCGCCTGCGGCCGCTGCACACCAACGCGGTGATCTTCGCGTTCGGCGGCAGCGCGCTGTTCGCCACCAGCCTGCACGTCGTCCAGCGCACCTGCCACGTGCGCCTGCTCTCCGACAAGCTGGCGGCCTTCGTGTTCTGGGGCTGGCAGGCGGTGATCGTCGCCGCCGCGGTGTCCCTGCCGCTGGGCCTGACCCAGGGCAAGGAGTACGCCGAGCTCGAATGGCCGATCGACATCCTGATCACGGTGGTCTGGGTGGCCTACGCGGTGCTGTTCTTCGGCACGATCGCCAAGCGCCGGGTCAAGCACATCTACGTGGCGAACTGGTTCTACGGCGCGTTCATCATCGCCGTGGCCCTGCTGCACATCGTCAACAACATCTCGATCCCGGTCGGGCCGACCAAGTCCTACAGCATCTACACCGGCGCGGTCGACGCGATGGTGCAGTGGTGGTACGGCCACAACGCGGTGGGCTTCCTGCTGACCGCCGGCTTCCTGGGCATGATGTACTACTACGTGCCCAAGCAGGCCGGCCGCCCGATCTACTCCTATCGCCTGTCGATCGTCCACTTCTGGGCGCTGATCGCGGTCTACATGTGGGCCGGCCCGCACCACCTGCAGTACACCGCCCTGCCCGACTGGGCGCAGAGCCTGGGCATGGTGTTCTCGCTGATCCTGCTGGCGCCCAGCTGGGGCGGCGCGATCAACGGCATCATGACCCTGTCGGGCGTGTGGCATAAGCTGCGCACCGATCCGATCCTGAAGTTCCTCATCGTCGCGCTCAGCTTCTACATGATCGCCACGTTCGAGGGACCGATGATGTCGATCAAGACGGTCAACTCGCTCTCCCACTACACCGACTGGACCGTGGGCCACGTCCACGCCGGCGCGCTGGGCTGGGTGGCGATGATCTCGATCGGCGCCATGTACGCCCTGCTGCCGCGCCTGCTCGGCCTGCGCGAGATGTACTCCACCAAGTGGGTCGACGTGCACTTCTGGCTGCACACCATCGGCGTGGTGCTGTACATCGCCTCGATGTGGATCGCCGGCGTCATGCAGGGCCTGATGTGGCGCGCCACCAACGATGACGGCACCCTGACCTACAGCTTCGTCGAGGCGCTCAACGCCACCTATCCCTACTACCTGGTGCGTCTGCTGGGCGGCGTGGTGGTGCTGGCGGGCATGTTCCTGATGGCGCTGAACGTCTGGCGCACCTACCGCGAAGGCCAGGCGGTCCCCGCCGACCAGCCGGTGCTGCCGCCCGATCCCACCCAGTCCATTGGCGCCGTGGCGCAGGCCCGCGCGGGAGCCCAGGCATGAGCGAACACCACAACTCCAATCCCCACGAGAAGGTCGAGAAGAACGTCGGGCTGCTGGCGGTCCTGATCGCGGTCGTCGTCTCCTTCGGCGGCCTGGCCGAGATCGTGCCGCTGATGTACCAGGCCGAGGCGATCGAGCCGCTGCCTGGGGTGGAACCCTACCCGGCGCTGGAACTGGCCGGGCGCGACGTCTACGTCCGCGAGGGCTGCTACAACTGCCACTCGCAGATGGTGCGCACCCTGCGCTTCGAGTCCGAGCGCTACGGCCACTACTCCCTGGCAGGCGAGTCGGTCTACGACCGTCCGTTCCAGTGGGGCTCCAAGCGCACCGGCCCCGACCTGGCCCGCGTCGGCGGCCGTTACTCCGACGACTGGCACCGCGTGCACCTGCTCAACCCGCGCGACGTGGTGCCCGAGTCGAACATGCCGGCCTATCCCTGGCTGGCCAAGGCCGAGGTCGACGGCGAGCAGACCGCGCGCCGCATGCGCGCCCTGCAGAGCGTCGGCGACCCCTACAGCGACGAGGACATCGCCAAGGCGCCCGAGGCCCTCGCCGGCAAGACCGAACTCGACGCCGTGGTCGCCTACCTGCAGGGGCTGGGCCGCCACGCGCCCCGCGGAGGAGAAACCCAATGATCTCCGGCATCGTCACCGCCGTCCTGCTGGTGTGCTTCCTGGGCGGATGGATCTGGGCCTGGAGCCCGAAGCGCAAGCGTGAATTCGACGAGGCGGCGCAGTTGCCGCTGTCCGACGACCTGGAGTCCCCCCGATGAGCAATGCGTGGTCGTGGTACGTCATCGTCCTGGTGGCGATCAACATCGGCGGCTGTGCCTGGCTGCTGTGGTGGACTGCGCGCCGCCGCCCGGGAGATCCCAAGCCCGAGGAAACCAGCCATGTCTGGGACGGCGACATCACCGAGTACAACAAGCCCCTGCCGCGCTGGTGGATCAACGGGTTCTACCTGACCATCGTGTTCGGCATCGGCTACCTGATCTGGTACCCGGGCCTGGGCAACTTCGCCGGCGCCTCCGGCTGGACCTCGGCCAAGGCGCATGACGCCGACAAGGCGCGTCGCGACCGGCAGCTCGAGGAAACTTCGGCGTGTACGCCAACCGGCCGTTCGAGCAGCTGGCGGCGGACCCGGCGGCGATGGAACTGGGTCGCTCGATCTTCGCCAACACCTGCGCGGCCTGCCACGGCTCGTCCGCCCAGGGCGCGCCGGGCTACCCCAACCTGACCGACGAACACTGGAACTGGGGCGGCGATCCCGACCGCATCCTGCAGACCGTGCTCGACGGCCGCGAGGGCATCATGCCGCCGCTGGGCACCGTGCTCGAGGGCATCGGCGGCGAAGTGGCCGTCACCCAGGCCGCCAGCTACGTCCGCGCCCTGCGCTCGGAGGACATCGAGGCCACGCTGCGCAACGACTACATGGCCGCGCGCGGCAAGAGGTACTTCGACAGCCTGTGCGTGGCCTGCCACGGCCCGGACGGCAAGGGCAACCAGGAACTGGGCGCTCCGAACCTGACCGTGCGCAACACGCTCTATCCCAATACCCTCGACAGCATCCGCACCACGATCATCGAGGGTCGGCACGGCACGATGCCCGCGCACCGCGAGCTGCTGGGCGAGACCCGGGCACGGCTGGTGGCGGCCTACGTGTGGTCTTTGTCAAACTCCGACCGGACGGACTCTCCTCCAGGACGGCAATGACCGACGCCCCCCCGCCCCGCTTCGACCACCCGCCGCGCCCCATGGCGCAGCGGGTCGGTGCGATCGCGTGGCCGAGCTTCTTCGCCGCAGGCGTGTGCACGATGGTGTTCTTCGCCTTCATCGACCCGATCGAACTGCGCGACATGACCTTCCCGGAGCTGCCGCTCACCCGGGAGGTGGGCTACTCGATCGGGTTCTTCATGTTCTGGGCGGCCACGGCCGCCTCGAGCCTGTTCACCTGGATCCTGCTCAGGCCCGCAAGCCGCTTCAACCGGCCCCTGCCCTCCGAGTGAATCCGGCGGCCGGCGGGGCTGGGACATTCTGTCGCTTTCGCCGCCGGACCCGATCGCCATACTGGTGGTGCCGACACGTGGCACCGCCACTGCCATGCCGTGACCGCGAAGGACGGTAAGTACACATCCGATGATCCGCGTCTGTTCCCAGCCGGGACCCTGCCCGGCCACCGCCCGCGTGCCCGGGGCCGCACGATGAGCCGCAACATCCCCATCGACGTCGTCGACGACGGCGGCGGTTCGCTGTACGTCAAGGAAGGCAAGGTCTACCCGCGCGACGTGTCGGGCCGGCTCAACCGCCTGCGCGTGGCGGCCGTGGTGTGGCTGCTGGGCATGTTCTACGTCTTTCCCTGGCTGCGCTGGGACGGCCGCCAGGCGGTGCTGTTCGACCTGCCGGCGCGCAAGTTCCACGTCTTCGGCCTGACCTTCTGGCCCCAGGACTTCCTGTTCCTGGCGCTGCTGCTGATCATCGCGGCGCTGGCGCTGTTCTTCTTCACCGCCCTGGCCGGGCGCCTGTTCTGCGGCTACGCCTGCCCGCAGACGGTGTGGACCGAAGTGTTCCTGTGGATGGAGCGCTGGACCGAGGGCGACCGCTCCAGGCGGATGAAGCTCGACGCCGGCCCCTGGACCGGCGAGAAGTTCGCGCGCAAGGGCGCCAAGCACGTGCTGTGGCTGGTGTTCGCGTTGTGGACCGGCTTCACCTTCGTCGGCTTCTTCACCCCGATCACCGACCTTGGCGCGCGCCTGGGCACGGCCTCCTGGGGCGGCTGGGAAACGTTCTGGGTGCTGTTCTACGCCTTCGCCACCTGGGGCAACGCCGGTTTCCTGCGCGAGCAGGTATGCAAGTACATGTGCCCCTACGCGCGCTTCCAGAGCGCGATGTTCGACCGCAACACCCTGATCATCGCCTACGACCCGATGCGCGGCGAGCCGCGCGGCCCGCGCAAGCGCGGCCTGGCCAGCGTGCTCGAGCGCGCGCGCGGCCTGCTCGACGCGCGCACCGCCTACGACTACGTGTTCCGCGCCAGCCGGCATCCGTCCGCCGCCACCCAGGCCGCGCACGCGCGCAGCACGATCACCTGGGACGGCGACCTGGGCGAGGCCAAGCCGCTGCCCAAGTTCGCGACCGACGAACTGGGCGACTGCATCGACTGCACGATCTGCGTGCAGGTCTGCCCGACCGGCATCGACATCCGCAACGGCCTGCAGTACGAGTGCATCGCCTGCGGCGCCTGCGTGGACGCCTGCGACGAGGTCATGGCCAAGGTCGGCTACCCGAAGGGGCTGATCCGCTATTCGACCCAGAACGCCATCGACGGCAAGCCCACCCGCGTGCTGCGCCCGCGCATCTTCGTCTACGGCCTGCTGCTGATGGGCCTGATCGCGGCCTGGGCGGTGGGCGTTGGGATGCGCAGCGACCTGATCGTCGAGGTGCTGCGCGACCGCAACGCGCTGTACCGCGAGACCGCGACCGGCGCCATCGAGAACGACTACACGCTCAAGCTGGTCAACAAGAGCGATCGCGACCGCAGCTTCCGTATCATGCTCGAATCGCCCACGCCCGGCCTGGCGCTGCGCGAGGACGCGACCGGCGCGCAGGCGCGCGCAGGCGCGGTGGCCTCGGTGCCGGTGGTGGTGGTCGCGCGCGACGGCGCCAGCGGACGCAACGACGTGCGGTTCATCGTCGAAAGCGATGATGGCGCCAGCCGCGAAGTCGTCGACAGCAGTTTCTTCGGACCCATGTGATGGATACGCACAAGCAACCGTTCTGGAAAACCCCGATCATGTGGCTGGTGCTGGGCCTGCCGCTGGCCTCGGTCATCGCCGGCGTCACCCTGGTGGTCATCGCCACGCGCAGCGGTGGCGCGGACGTGGTCACCCAGGACGTGCGCCGCATCTCGCAGATCCAGATCGCCGATCTGGCCCCGGACGAGCGGGCCCGCAAGCTCGGCCTGAGCGCGGTGCTGCGCGCCGACGAGGGCGTGGTGGAGGTGATTCCGGCCACCGGCGATTTCGCGCGCGACGTGCCGCTGCGCGTGCTGCTGCAGCACCCGAGCCAGGGTAGCGAGGACCTGGTGATGGAGCTGGCGCCCAGCGATACCGGCTGGCGCCTGCAACAGGAGCTCGACCACGGCCACGACTGGATCGTGGAACTCTCGCCGGCCGACGGCAGCTGGCGCCTGTACGGCCGCCTGCCCCGCCAGCAGTTCGCGACGCGCCTGGCCCCGTCGCTGGCGCAGTAAGGCGGGGCCGTGGCGGCGCCCGCCTGCCACCACTGCGGCGAAGCCTTGCCCGCGGCGCGCCTGGCGCCGGTCGACGCCGAGGGCAACGCCTACTGCTGCGACGGCTGCGCCGCGGCCGCCCGCTGGATCCGCGAAGCCGAACTGGGCGACTACTACCGCCTGCGCACCGCCGCCGCCGGCCGCGTCGGCACCGAGGCGGTCGACCTGTCGGCCTGGGACCGCGAGGACCTGCTGCGCGAGCACGCCCATCCGGTACCCGGCGGGCGCCGCATCACCCTGCTCACCGACGGCATGCGCTGCGCCGCCTGCGCCTGGCTGATCCAGAACGCACTGCAGCGCGAGGAAGGCGTGGCCGAAGTGACCGCCAATGCGGTCACCGGCCGCATCCGCATCGACTGGGACCCCGCGCGCACGCCGCTGTCGCGCGTGCTCGACCGCCTGGTGTCGCTGGGCTACCGGCCCTGGCTGGCCGGCGGCGATGCCCGCGAGCGCGCGCGCACCGCCGAGCGCAACCGCTGGCTGCTGCGCCTGGGCATCGCCGGCATCGGCATGCTGCAGGCGATGATGATGGCCGAGGCGCTGTACCTGGACTTCGACAGCCAGATGCCGCCGGCCACCCGCGATTTCTTCCGCTGGCTGACTTTCCTGCTGTCCACCCCGGTGGTGTTCTATTCGGGATGGCCGTTCCTGGCGGGCATGTGGCGCGAACTGCGCGCGCGCCACGTCGGCATGGACACGCTGATCGCCACCTCCACGCTGCTGGCCTACTTCGCCAGCCTGTACGAGACCATCCGCGGCGGCCCCCACGTCTGGTACGACGCCGCGGTGATGTTCGTGTTCCTGCTGCTGGCCGCGCGCATGCTCGAGCAACGCGCCCGCAACGTCGCCAGCGCCCAGGTCGACGCCCTGGCCCGCGCGCGCCCGGCCTTCGCCACCCGCGAGCGGCCCGACGGCAGCCGCGAATCGGTCCCGCTGGCCGACCTGGCCAGCGGCGACGTGGCGTGCATCGCGGTGGGCGACGCGGTGCCGGCCGACGGCATCCTGCTCGACCGCGAAGGCTGGTTCGAGGAATCGCTGCTCACCGGCGAGTCGGGCGCGGTGCGCAAGCCGGCGGGTGCGGCCGTGTATGCCGGCACGGTGAGCCGCGAGGCCCCGGCACGGATCCGCATCACCTGCACCGGGCCGCAGACGCGCCTGTCCCAGCTCACCCGGCTGGTGGAAGAGGCGCAGTCGCACCGGCCGCGGCTGGCGCGGCTCGCCGACGACGTCGGCAGCCGCTTCGTGCTGTCGCTGCTGTTCGTGGCGGTGCTGGTCTATGCCGGCTGGCGCCTGTACGACCCCTCCCGCGCCTTCGAGGTGACCCTGGCGCTGCTGGTGATCAGCTGCCCCTGCGCGCTGTCGCTGGCCGTGCCCACCGCGCTGGCCGCCGCGCACGGCAGCCTGGCCCGGGCCGGCGTGCTGGCCACCCGCGCCGACGCCATGGAAACCCTGGCCGCGGCCACCGACATCGTGTTCGACAAGACCGGCACGCTCAGCGACGACCAGCCGGCGCTGGCCGCCGTCGAAACCTTCGACGGCCTGGCGGCCGACGAGGCGGTCGCCATCGCCGCGGCGCTGGAGCGCGACGCGGGTCATCCGCTCGCCGCCGCCTTCGCCACGGCAGGCGACGTGCCCGACGCGGAGGCGGTGCTGGCGGTGCCCGGACAGGGCGTGGAAGGGCGCGTGCTGGGTCGCCACTGGAAGCTGGGCCAGGCCGGCTACGCCGGCGCCCGGGCCGACGACGGCGCGGTCTGGCTGGGCGACGGCCGGCACGCGGCGGCGCGGTTCGAACTGCGCGAGCAGCTGCGTCCGGACGCGGCGCCGGCGCTCGCGGCGCTGCGCGGCCTGGGCCTGCGGCCGCACCTGTCCAGCGGCGACGCGCCCGCCCGGGTGGAACACGTCGCCCAGGCCCTGGACATCGACCAGGTGCATGCGCGCCAGCGCCCCGAGGACAAGCTCGCCCTGGTGCGCGGGCTGCAGGCGCAGGGACGGATCGTGGCGATGGTCGGCGACGGGCTCAACGACGCGCCGGTGCTGGCCGGCGCCGATGTCTCGCTGGCGATGGACAAGGGCGCGGCACTGGCGCAACGCGCGGCCGACCTGGTCATGACCGGCCCGACCCTGATGCGCATCCCGGTGGCGGTGCGCGTGGCCCGCGACACACGCCGCATCATCCGCCAGAACCTCGGCTGGGCCCTGGGCTACAACCTGCTGGCGATCCCGCTGGCGGCCGCGGGCATGGTCACGCCCTGGATCGCGGCCCTGGGGATGGCCGGTTCCTCGCTGGTGGTCACGCTCAACGCCCTGCGGCTGGCGCGCGCGACATGAGCGCCGCCCTTGCCGGCGGCCGCCGCCGACGCCATCTCGGACGTGTACGCAGCGTGGCGCACGTCCCTTCTTCCCTGTCCCTGGAGCACGTTCGATGAGGATCCTGCTGCTGCTGGTCCCGATCAGCCTGGTGCTCCTGGGCGCGGCGATCTGGGCCTTCGTCTGGGCCGTGCGCCGCGGCCAGTTCGACGACATGGACACGCCCGCGCTGGACATCCTGCGCGAGGACGAGCCGGGGCCGCGCCCGCAGGGCCAGCGCCCCGCGCCCCCGCCCACCCCGGAACCGCCGCATGCCGATTGACTGGCTGGTCCTGCTGGCGGCGCTGACCAGCGGCCTGCTCGGCGGGCTGCACTGCGCGGCCATGTGCGGCGGCATCGCCACCGGCCTGTCCGCGACCGCCCCTGGCGGCGGCTGGCCCGCCGCGCTGCAGCTCAACCTCGGCCGCGTCGGCGGCTACGTGCTGGCCGGCGCCATCGTCGGCGCGTTCGGCCACGGTCTGCTGGGCGTGCTGCGCGAGCCCTGGATCGGCATCGCACTGCGCACCCTGGTGGGGGCGGCGCTGGTGGTGGTGGCGCTGCGCCTGCTGGGCGTGCGCGCCCTGCCCGGCTTCCTCGGCCGTCCCGGCGCCCGCGCCTGGGGCTGGCTGCAGCCGCTGCAGCGGCGCCTGCTGCCGGCCGACACCGTGGCCCGGCGCCTCGGCATCGGCGCGCTGTGGGGCTGGCTGCCCTGTGGGCTGAGCTTCAGCCTGCTCACGGTCGCCTGGCTGCAGGCGCATCCGCGCAACAGCGCGCTGACCATGCTCGCCTTCGGCCTGGGCACCCTGCCGGTGATGCTGCCGCTGACCTGGTCGGGCCAGCGCATGGGCCGCTGGCTGACCCGCCCCGCGCTGCGGCGCACGGCCGCGGCGCTGGTCCTGGCCATGGGCGCGCTGACAATCGCCGCGCCCTGGCTGATGCGGATCCCGGCGCTGCACGGCGTGCTCGCGGCGCTGGGCTGCGTGCCGGCGCATTGAGCGCGCTCCGGGCTGGTGCCAGGCATGATCCAGATCAAGGCATGCGCCCCCGCGCGCGTGCATCATGGTCGCAACAGATGCCACCGACCCCAGGGAGAACCCACGCCATGAACCTCCGCAAGCCCCTGCTCGCCCTCGCCCTGCTCGGCGCCGCGGGCCTGGCCCAGGCCGCGCCCAACTGCAGCGTCAAGCTCAAGGCCGGCGACAACATGCAGTACGACCAGAAGAGCGTCAGCGTCTCCTCGGCCTGCAAGAACATCAACATCGAACTCCAGCACACCGGCAAGCTGCCGGTCGCGGCCATGGGCCACAACGTGGTGGTCACCGCCACCCCGGATGTCGCCGGCGTGGCCAGCGACGCGATCAAGGCCGGCGCGGCCGCCGGCTATGTCCCGGCCGGCGATGCGCGCATCCTGGGCGCCACCAAGATGATCGGCGGCGGCGAGACCACCACCGTCACCATCCCCGCCAGCAAGTTCAAGGCCGGTGGCGACTACACCTTCTTCTGCTCGTTCCCCGGCCACTCGGCGCTGATGCGCGGCAAGCTGGTCGTCACCCCGTAAAACGCGGCGCAGGGCCTCGCGGCCAACGTCGATCCCGCAGGCCCGCGCATGTCGCGGGCCTGCGCGTTTTGGCACGGACCGGCGCGGCGTGCCAAAATCCCCCGACCTGCTGCCCCCGTAGCTCAGCTGGATAGAGCGTCCCCCTCCTAAGGGGAAGGTCGTGCGTTCGAATCGCGCCGGGGGCGCCACCCTTTCCGCATACGCGCCCGCATCCTGCCGACCGGCGGTCCCACGGCGCACAGGAGTCCGCAGCATGCCCCATCCCGTCCTCTCCGCCCTGGGCCTCGGTGCCAGCGAATCCGGCACCTGGCTGGGCAACGGCGAGTGGTCCACCACCTGCGACGCCGGCGTGCTGGAGCCGGTCAACCCGAGCACCGGCGAGGTGCTCGGCCGCGTGCACGCCGCCTCCGAGGCGGACTATGAACTGATCCTCGAGCGCGCCCAGGCCGCCTTCCGCGTCTGGCGCACCACCCCGGCCCCGCGCCGCGGCGAGGCGATCCGCCTGTGCGCCGAAGCGCTGCGCGAGCACAAGGACGCGCTGGGCTCGCTGGTCGCGCTGGAGATGGGCAAGTCCAAGCCCGAGGGCGACGGCGAAGTGCAGGAGATGATCGACATCGGCGAGTTCGCCGTCGGCCTCTCGCGCCAGCTCTACGGCCTGACCATGCATTCGGAGCGCCCCGGCCACCGCATGTACGAGCAGTGGCATCCGCTGGGCATCGTCGGGATCATCTCGGCCTTCAACTTCCCGGTCGCGGTCTGGGCCTGGAACGCCTTCGTCGCGGCGGTGTGCGGCGACATCTCGATCTGGAAGCCCTCGGGCAAGACGCCGCTGTCGGCCATCGCCTCGATGAAGATCTGCAACCAGGCCCTGCGCAAGGGCGGCTTCCCCGACATCTTCTTCCTGTTCAACGACACCGACAATTCGCTCGCCCAGCGTCTGGTCGACGACAAGCGCGTGGCCCTGGTCAGCTTCACCGGCTCGACCCGCGTCGGCCGCGAGGTCGGCGAGCGCGTGGCCCGCCGCATGGGCCGCTCGCTGCTGGAACTGGGCGGCAACAACGCGATCATCGTCGATCCCTCGGCCGACCTGAAGCTGGCGATCCCGGCCATCGTGTTCGGCGCGGTCGGCACCGCCGGCCAGCGCTGCACCACCACGCGCCGGCTGTTCGTGCACGAGTCGATCTACGAGGACGTGCTCGGCAAGC
>Ga0233369_1000034_pt1 | contig 73054 bp, 58 predicted proteins | sample ElkDunMinimDraft_26_FD_191537 | JGI IMG/M metagenome (GOLD analysis project Ga0233369, IMG submission 191537) | Fecal eukaryotic communites from dung pellets of Tule Elk in California, USA - Elk Dung D16 | ecosystem: Host-associated > Mammals > Digestive system > Large intestine > Fecal | place... | reverse complement strand
CATCTTGAGGTTCGTTAAAGCCTACTTTAATATACGATAAAAGGAGCAGAAAACTATTGTTTTCTACTCCTTTTATTGAAGTTATCCTAAATAGAGGACTTTTTCAGTGCCCTCTTAACGAAATAATGACCTTTTTTGATTTAATGTAATTTTTCTCTTTAGTACTTATGGAATCCAGCTCAAATCTGCATCCATCCTAAAAGAATACTTATCTTTAAGGATTCAAAAGGAAAATTACATGAAATATTACATTATAGCTGGAGAAACATCGGGGGATTTGCATGGCGCAAATTTGATTAAAGCTTTAAAAACAGAAGATCCACAAGCTGATTTCAAAATTGTTGGTGGTAATCAAATGCAAGAAGCGGCAGATCAAATACCATTAATCCATACTTCTCAAATGGCTTTTATGGGATTTGTGGAGGTTCTGAAAAATTTAAAAACTATTTCAAAAAATCTCAAAGCTGTAAAAGGAGACATCCTGAATTATAAACCTGATACAGTAATATTAATTGATTTCCCCGGATTCAACATGAAAATTGCTTCATTCGCGAAGAAGCATGGTATTAAAGTATGTTACTATATCTCACCAAAAATCTGGGCGTGGAATCAAGGGCGCGTGCACAAAATCAAAAAAGTGGTCGACCACATGTTCTGTATTCTTCCTTTTGAAGTAGACTTCTACAAGCGATTTGGAATGAAGGTGGATTATGTAGGTAATCCGTTGCTTGATGCTATTTCTGCTTATGAATTTAATCCTAATTTCCGAAAAGATAATAATATGTCAGACGCCCCCATTATTGCACTGCTTCCGGGTAGTCGCAAGATGGAGATTGATGAGATATTACCTGAAATGGTTGAACTTTCGTTCTCTTTTCCCAAACATCAATTAGTAATTGCTGGAGCTCCCAACTTTGAGAAATCCTATTACCAACAATACATTGGAGACTTAGGAATACCTATTGTATTTGATCAGACTTATGATTTATTAAAGAATGCAGATGCAGCAGTAGTAACTAGTGGAACAGCGACCTTAGAAACCGGAATATTACGTGTACCACAGGTAGTGGTCTACAAAGCTAACCCGATTTCTGTATGGATAGCTCGAAAGTTAATAAAAGTTAACTTCATTTCCTTAGTAAACCTTATCAATAATTACCTGTCTGTTATTGAATTGATACAGGAAGAATGCACAACTTCGGACATCAAAGATGAAATTGGTAAAATCTTGATGGAGTCCGAGCACCGTGCCAGTATCTTAGAAAATTACGATGTATTAGCGACGAAATTAGGTGATCCGGGAGCCTCTGCTCGTACAGCTAAACTCATTGTAGAATATTTGACTTAACGCAAAAAAGGAGTTTTTATGAAATGGACAGCATTACTAACATTTATACTTACCCTATTCTTGGGGAATAATGTTAACGCACAAGCAAATGAAATACGAATATCCAAATTAGTTTTGGATAAAAAAGAAAAGAAAGTTTTTTCTGATAGGGATAGAGACTCATCGACGACATTATTTATTGATACTTTGGTGATGAAGGATCGTTCCTCATTACAATTTTTTGGCAAAAAAGAAGTTAAAATCGTTGTGGGGCATGCAGAGATCGGAGACAGAGCATTTATCAGTGGTATGGCTGGTAAAAATAATGCTTCTAATTTTGATTTGGATTTTAATTTCCAAAAACTCGGTTCATTGTACATAGTTGCACGAGGACAAGACGCTATGAATGGCACAAAAACAGATCCAAATGGTGACGCTGGAAATATTAATTTAATTTATGATCCTAAGGGAATTGCACCTCAATCCGCAGACAAAAAAGGAAAGAGTTATATTCACACTGATGTGACTCCTGGTGGATTACGCGTGACGCCATCCACCGACTTAAGGAATATTTACGACCAAATTAGTCGTTCTGCTCCTGGACTTCGGGGAGTACCTCAAGGTCAGATTTATTCTGGTTCTCCCGGGAAAGAGGGAAAAGCAACTATTAGTAGCAAAGAATAAAACGAAGAATCCCTTAACTTTAGATGTTAAGGGATTCTTCGTTTTAATTATAGTCAAATACTGCTACAACGGGTAAATGATCTGAGGCATATTCCCCTGTCATAGCGTATGACGCAACCAAACTTAGAATAGTAGCCGCTGATTTATTAAAAACCACAAAATCAATAGCCCTATTAGGATTTCCAACTGGAAACGATAATGGACAAGAACTCACACATGATAAATTGAATTCTTCTTGCAATTTTTGTATTTCAACCGAAGTTGGTATAGCATTATAGTCTCCTCCAATCAAAAAAGGTTTGTTTAAACTTTTGCTAATAGTAGTTAATCGTTCAACTTGTGCCGTTCTGTTAGATACATTTAAGTCCAAATGCGTCGAAGCAAATTCTACAGAAAAATCGCTTGGCAAATTCACCGTTGCAATAGCCACACTGCGTTGCTCACCAGAAGTTGGCATGGGTAGTAATTCATTACGGGTATTTGTCAACGGGTATTTACTCAGAATTGCAACTCCATACTCTCCCCCACTATAATCAATAGATTTGGAAAAATAATAATGCATATCAAGCAGTTTAGCCAATACTTTAGCTTGATCGACATTTCCTGATCTTGGTACATTTACATCCACTTCTTGCAGGGCGACGAGTTCAGCACCACTCTTTCGTATTACTGCAGCTATATTATTTAAATTTACTTCCGTCGAATTCTCTGGGGCACCATGATGGATATTGTAAGTAAGAGTAACTAATTTTTTGACTTCTACTTTCTTACTAGAATTTAACAAATTACAAGATGATAATATTATTGTTCCCAATAGGATTAGCAATTTAATACGCATGATGAATTGATAGTATATATTAGTATTTCAAATCTACATAAATTCACTACAAAACTTTAAAATCAAGAAATTAAAACTCAAATTAGATTGTATTAAATATTATACAATCCGTAATTTTGCAGTACAAATCCAAACCTTGAATGTTTGACAAACTGTTAAAAAGAATTGTTTCCTCCCCATTACTTATCTACATAATCAGATGTTGCATAGGTTTTATGATTGGATATCAATTGTATATTGAGTTTCCCGATTTCGAGCTTTTCTGGACTTTATTATCGATTATCTTAGTTATCTCTCCCGAAGAGAAAGATACACGCAAACTTTCCATTGAACGATTCAAATCCAATTTCATTGGTTCAGCAGTAGCTATGGGATTGTTATTGTTTTTCGAACCATCGGTTTATTCTATACTTTTTGGTATATTCATTACAATAGTAATCTGTCGTTTATTTAATGTAATGAACATGGCTCGTGTAGCCTTGGTTGCCTTACTAATCATTATGGTACAGCCGCATGAATCATCCATGGTAGAGGCACCGATTTATAGATTTGGTTCTGTTGCTGTGGGCTGTATTATTGGGTTACTAATAGTGGTTTTTACTTCTATGATTTTTAGACCACTAAAAAGAAAATTCGGTATACCATACTAACAATATCGGATTTTATCCACTTCATCACTTATTCCGTTCGCAAAATTGTATTTTTGTCGTCAATGATTGAATTATATACAGACGGTGCCTCAAGTGGAAACCCAGGTCCAGGGGGATATGGGACGATTTTACGTACAATCTATACAGGGGCAAATCCTGATTTCCAAGGTAAGTTAATCGAAAAAGAATTTTCAGGAGGATACCGTAAAACTACCAATAACCGTATGGAACTCATGGCGGTAATTGTAGGATTAGAAGCATTGAAAAATATAAAACAAAAAGTCACAATCTATTCTGATTCAAAATACTTTATCGATGCTATTGATAAAAAATGGGTGTATGGTTGGATGCAAAAAGGTTTCGCTGGTAAGAAAAATAAAGACTTGTGGTTACGACTTATGCAGTCCTACAAATTGCACGATGTGAAATTGGTGTGGGTAAAAGGTCACGCTGGCCATCCACTTAACGAACGTTGTGATAAATTAGCCGTTGCTGCTTCAAAAAATCCCTTAAAATGGCAAATTGATTCTGTATTTGAAATGGAAGAAAAGCAGGGGTTAAGTTAAAATTAAGTATATTTAGGTTTCAAACTTCCACAAGAATGGAAAGAATATACCTAGAGACCATAATTAATGCACCTATTGAACGTGTTTTTGATCTAGCGAGAAGCATTGATTTACACAAACTTTCTGCTTTAAATACCAATGAAAAAGCTATCGCAGGAAAAACTTCAGGACTTATTAATGAAGGAGAAACCGTCACTTGGCGAGCTAAGCATCTCGGTATTTATCAAATTCTTACCGTACAAATCACCAAACTAGAACGACCATACTTTTTTGAGGATAAAATGGTGAAAGGTGCATTTTCAAGAATGGAACATGTACATAAATTTGAGTCTTTGATGAACCAAACTAAGATGTTAGATGTTTTTGAATTTGAATCACCTTTTGGAATACTGGGAAAATTTGTAAACAGATTATTTCTAAAACAATATATGACAGATTTCCTCCTCACAAGAAACAAAGAGTTGAAAAAAATTGCAGAAAGTGAGGCTTGGAAAGAATTATTAAAATAATTGAAATGCTCAAACAATCCTTTGCTCCTATTATCCCTTCTCAACCAAGAATTTTAATCTTAGGTTCTTTACCCGGAGATTTATCGATTGCTAAAGACCAATATTACGCCCATCCACAAAATAGATTTTGGAAGGTTTTATTTTCACATTTTGAGCGAGAATTTACTACTGATTATTCCGAAAAGATAGCCTTACTTCATCAACAACAAATCGCACTTTGGGATGTGTGTGCTTCTGCTATTCGCCCTGGCAGTATGGATACAGCAATTACAGAAGTTATTCCAAATGCCATCGACCAACTTTTAGCTGAACATCCCAGTATTACTACCGTAATTTTTAACGGTCAAAAAGCACAAAAACTCTTTGAAAAATATTTCGACAAGTTAGAACATATACAATATATTACTTTACCAAGTACGAGCCCCGCCAACGCACAATTTAATCTCGAAAGATTGCTTTTACAGTGGGAAATTATCAAAACCTAAACCCTTCGAATCGCCTTATTAGAGTTTGTAAAAAATTTAGTTATACTAAACAGCTTTGATTATCTTTGTGGCAAGATGTCAGACTTAAAATACAACCAAAGAGGTGTATCCGCTGGGAAAGAGGATGTACACAATGCTATAAAAAATATCGACAAAGGTTTATACCCACAGGCTTTTTGTAAAATCATCCCTGATATACTAGGTGGCGACGAGCAATGGTGCAATATCATGCACGCAGATGGCGCTGGTACGAAATCTTCTTTAGCATATGTATATTGGAAAGAAACGGGTGATATCTCTGTATGGAAAGGTATAGCACAAGACGCCATCATCATGAATTTAGATGATTTATTGTGTGTGGGAGCTATTGATAATATCATCTTATCTTCAACAATAGGTCGTAACAAAAACAATATTCCGGGCGAAGTTATCGCTGAGATCATTAATGGAACCGAAGAAATATTAGCTGAATTGCGTGAAATGGGCGTTGGCATTTACTCCACTGGTGGTGAAACGGCTGATGTCGGTGACCTGGTACGTACGATTATCGTAGACAGTACAGTTACTTGTCGTATGAAACGTGAAGACGTAATCTCTAATCACAATATCAAGGCTGGTAATGTTATCGTTGGTTTGGCTTCATATGGTAAAGCTACTTACGAAAAAGAATACAACGGCGGTATGGGTTCGAATGGTTTGACTTCGGCTCGTCATGATGTATTCAGCAAATATATAGCAGAAAAATATCCTGAAAGTTTTGACCCAGCAGTTCCTTACGATTTAGTATTTGCTGGTGGCAAAGCGTTGACAGATAAAATTACAACAGAAACTGGCGAAGAAGTTACTGCGGGTAAATTGGTGTTATCACCTACACGTACTTACGCGCCTGTGATTAAACAAATTTTTGATAAGTACCGTTCACAGATCGATGGTATGGTTCACTGTTCAGGTGGCGCACAAACAAAGGTGCTTCACTTTGTAGATAAGGTTCACGTTATCAAAGATAACGTGTTCCCTATTCCTCCACTTTTTGAATTGATTCAAAAAGAATCGAATACCGACTGGCAAGAAATGTATAAAGTATTCAATATGGGACACCGCATGGAATTGTATGTAGCAGAAGAAATCGCACAAGACATTATTGCTATTTCAGAATCATTCGGAATTCCAGCACAAATCGTAGGTCGCGTAGAAGCTAGCGATAAAAAACAAGTTACAGTTTCATCGCCTTACGGTACATTTATATACGAATAATATAGTGAAGGAGAAGCTCATCATAGGACGTGCTGAAATTATTGACCTTCCCGAATTGGGAATGTACAATATTGAGGCAAAGATTGATACAGGAGCTGAAACTTCAGTTTTACATTGTGAGGATTACGAAGTAACAGAGAAGAATGAAAAACATTTCATTACTTGTCACATACGACCGCATCTGGAAACCGATGAAATCCTCACCATAACATTTCCGGTACATCGCGAAAGAGTGGTAAAAAGCTCTTTCGGACAAACCGAAACTAGACATATTTTTCTGACTAAAATCAGAATGTTTGATCAGTTATATGATATTAAATTGTCATTGCGTGATCGCTCAACAATGTCCTATCCTATGCTGTTAGGACGTAATTTTATAAGTAAAAAGTTCCTTGTGGATGTATCCAAAAAAAACTTGGCATCCAATTCCATCTAGCTAATTAAAAACCAATCCAGTAGTTTTCTTGTTTTAATAAAAAACTTTAACAATCATTTTGTGAAAATAGCAGTCTTATCGACAAACAAAAACATCTATTCGACACGTCGTCTTGTAGAAGCAGCAACCGCTCGTGGGCATGAATGCATTGTGATGGATCACAGCAAATGCTACGTAGGAATTCAGCAAGGAAAACCAAGCATTCACTATAAAGGTCAAGACATTAATGACATTGATGCTATTATACCAAGAGTAGGATCTTCTGTAACTTTTTATGGGTCAGCGATTGTACGACAGTTTGAGGTGATGGATGTAATCTCTGCCAACCCAAGTCAAGCCATTACGCGCTCTCGCGATAAGCTGCGTTGTATGCAAATTCTTTCGGGCGCTGGTTTAGGTTTACCAACTACAGGGTTTGCTCGTACGGCATCTGATGTAGATGATCTAATCAACATGGTTGGTGGCGCACCACTTGTGATCAAATTATTAGAAGGTACTCAAGGTATTGGTGTAGTATTGGCCGAAACGAAGAAAGCTGCTTCATCAGTAATAGAAGCTTTTTATGGATTGGGGAATAATATTTTGATTCAAGAGTATATCAAAGAATCTAAAGGTTCTGATATTCGTGCATTTGTCGTAGACGGAAAAGTAGTCGGTGCGATGAAACGTACAGCTAAAGAGGGAGAATTTCGTTCCAACTTACATCGTGGAGGAACTGCCGAAATTATCAAATTAACGCGCAAAGAACGCGAAAGCGCAGTTGCTGCAGCAAAGGCAATGGGGTTAACTGTGGCAGGTGTAGATATGCTACAATCGGCTCGTGGACCACTTATTTTGGAAGTAAATTCTTCTCCAGGCTTAGAAGGTATCGAAAAAGCAACTAACAAAGATATTGCAGCGGAAATTATCAAATATTTGGAGCGACAATACGATTTCAAACAACAAAATAAACCAACTCCAAAACGTATAATCAAAAAAGAAAGCAAGCTATAAAAGCTTGCTTTCTTTGTAAATGTATATTAGTGTTTTTACAATAATACTAATTCTCTTATTTCATCAAAAATCCACCACCTAAAAGGTCGTTTCCTTCGTAGAATACTGCAGATTGACCTGGAGCAATACCTTTCACTGCATGTGGGAAATCCACTTGCATAATATCACCTTGTTGTGTCAAAATAGATTGCGCACCAGCGTCTTTGTAACGGATTTTTGTAATAGCTTCCATTGGTTCATCAATTGAAGCATATTTCACCAAATTGATATTACGAACGAAAGCTTGTGTTTTCTCTAATTCATGTTCTTCACCCAACATTACAGAATTACTTTCTGGCAAGATCTCAATCACAAACATTGGTTTACCTAATGCAATCCCCAAGCCTTTACGTTGACCAATAGTGAAGTAAGGGTATCCGATATGTTGCCCTACAACGGTACCATCAGACAAGATAAAATTACCTGGTCCAATCTCTTGATCCAATGTAGGTCTTTTGTTGCGTAAGAAATCACGGTAATCGTTATTTGGCACAAAACAAATCTCGTAGCTTTCCGATTTATTTGCTAGCTCGTGCTGTCCCATATCCAACGCCATTTGCTTGATTTCTGACTTATGAAATGACCCCAAAGGAAATTGGGTTCTAGCCAAATTTTCTTGCGAAACGCCCCACAAAACGTAAGATTGATCTTTATGCTCATCCAAACCTTTTGAAATCACATAGCGACCATTATCATGTTGACGTATATTCGCGTAGTGACCAGTAGCGATAAATTCGCAATCCAATTTGTCAGCACGCTTAATCAAAGCCTCCCATTTAATATGTGTATTACACAATACACATGGATTTGGTGTACGACCAGCGATATATTCATCGACAAAATTGTCAATAACATAATCGCCAAATTCATTACGTATATCTAGAATGAAGTGCGGGAAACCATAGCTGACAGCCAAAGAACGCGCATCATTGATACTATCCAAACTACAACAGCCAGTTTCCTTTGATGAACCACCTGAGCTAGCATAATCCCAAGTTTTCATCGTAATACCGATCACCTCATACCCCTGCTCGTGCAACATTACAGCCGCAACTGAACTGTCCACTCCACCACTCATCGCGACCAATACTCTACCCTTTTTACTCATATCAATTTATTAAAGTGCAAAGATACCCTAAAATCATTTATTACCGTGTTTATTTCATGTAATTTTATCTCAATCAAAATCAAGGAATTGGGAAATTAAGTAAAAATAAATGCGCGGAATGTTTTAGAATTAAAAAAAAGAAGCTACATTTGCAACGCAACAAAGGATAAATTGTTGCTGAAAAAGGTGCCATAGCTCAGTTGGTAGAGCAAAGGACTGAAAATCCTTGTGTCGCTGGTTCGAATCCAGCTGGCACCACAAAAAAACTGAAAGTAACAGTTTCTAATCAAAAACTTAAAGGTGCCATAGCTCAGTTGGTAGAGCAAAGGACTGAAAATCCTTGTGTCGCTGGTTCGAATCCAGCTGGCACCACCACAAAAACTGAAAGTAACAGTTTCTAATCAAAAACTTAAGGTGCCATAGCTCAGTTGGTAGAGCAAAGGACTGAAAATCCTTGTGTCGCTGGTTCGAATCCAGCTGGCACCACAAAAACAAGAAAAGCTTCTGAAATTTCAGAAGCTTTTCTTGTTTATATCTATTATCCCAAATATCCCAACAGATAGTAGATAATGATAAATACGATTATCGTACCGAAACAACCAAGTCCCATTTTTTTGGCTCCCCAACCTGCAATTAATGCTCTAAATAATTTATTCATATTGGTAAGTATTTATTAATGTGATACGCTTGTATAACCAATATGTAGCCAAAATGTTTTGTGGCAATTGGATATGTGCAGAGATATAACTACTTTTAGTACGCCAACCAATTAATACTTCTAATCTATGTTAATTTCAAACTTGCTTAAAATCATAATAAAATCTTTCGGAATCTATTTTCTATACTTGATCGGAACAGGAATTTTCGGATTTTTTAATTCGGCTTTTTACGCTCCTCCACCAACAACCAACAGCAATCAAATCACAACTTTCATTATCCCAATCCTGTTTGCTTACATTTTCTTAGTAAAAACTGATTGGCTTGCGAATTGGTTACTTTCTGGTTATGATGACAAAATCCAAACTACTAAGCCTGATTTTATTCACTTACTCGTAGTTTCTTTTGGTTTTATTAGCCTAATTTGGGGCTTAGCTAATTCGTTTGGATTTAATTTCAACAAGTCAGAAAGTGATTCAGGCAGCGGATTTTCGTTCGGAATAAACTTTGAAATTGGAAATATACTCTTGAGCATTTTAGGATATATAATCCTTAAAAATAGAGAAAGATTAGGTCAATATTTTACCAAAAAAGCTGACAACTCTTAATAGAAATATATTGAAATAGCCAAAAAACTATTTCAATATATTTCTAACTTTTATTTTTCCCTCATAATGATGTTTAAGGTGAGCACCTTCACCATGTACGGTCCAAATTTCAGTTGGTTGAACTTCCGTAATAAAATTGTTCAGATCATTCCAATCGATATGATCCGAAATAAACAAAGTAATATCGTTATAATTTTGCAAACGCTTCCATCCTGACGCAAAGACGCGCACCACATTTTTTGCGCGGAAATAGTTGTTAAACATCATCGGAGGCACAAGATATATCTTATCTTGTCCATCTTTTAAAGCCTTTCGGTTATAAATTTCGTAAGTCAATTTCACCAAACCTTTTTCTTCATAAATACGGTGAATTGGCGCGATATTGTGATGTGCGTAAACAGTTTTTTGCGGACAATAAGTGTTAATCAAATTCGTAATCCGTTGCGCCTTTCCTAAGGCGTAACATCCAAGCATAATATTCAACGAAGTGGAATTAAGCTTCTTGATTTCTTCAATTGGATCGGGATGTATGACCGTAGGATCTGCGAAAGTTGTTTCTGTTATTAATACATCAGCTTTTATGTATTCCAAAGGCTCACAAGTTATATCTTCTTGTAATTTGTAATCACCCGTATAGAGGTAACGCACACCTTTATACTGCATCAATATCTGTGCAGAGCCTAATATATGTCCTGCCGGAATAAAACTTATCTCGACCTCTCCTATCTTAAAGCTTTCTTTGTATCCCTTCTCCGTATAAGAAGACAAAGGTTGCTTTGTAAAGCGATGTTGCATAAAGGCTATTGTATTTACGGTAGCATAAATAGCGGTATGTCCTGGTACGGCATGATCGCCGTGTGCATGAGAAATTACTGCTTTTGCAACTGGATATTTTGGATCAATATAGAAATCCCCATACGCACAATAATAACCAAACTCATTTTCTATTAAAAAATCTTCTAAAATATCTGTTTTTAGCATGTACTTATTAGCTTCTTATGTATTTCATATAGTTGAGGAACTAATGGCTGAATACCATCATTAACGATAATAAAATCAGCTAATTTTCGTTTCTCCTCCTCAGGCATTTGTTTATTTATTCTATTGCGCACTTCTTCACGTGAAACCTCATCGCGTTTTATAACGCGTTCAATTCGCAATTCTTCTGGCGCGACTACTAAGATCGTATAATCTAATGTTTTGTAAGAACCAGATTCAAATAACAAAGCAGCTTCTTTCAAACTGTAACAGAATGTTTGCGCATTTGCCCAATCCACAGCGTCTTGTATCACGATAGGGTGCACAATACTATTAAGAAGTTTTAATTTCTCTGGGTTGTTAAATACTTGAGAAGATAACCATTTACGATTTAATGTCCCATCTTCGAAGTACACCTCCGCACCAAAAGCATCTATTAAACCATTTCGGATGAGTTCACTACGTACCATCAAATCCTTAGCCTCTTTATCGGCATCGTAAAAAGGAACACCTAATGTTTTAAAGATTTTTGCGACAAAACTTTTGCCAGAGCCAATACCTCCAGTTATACCAACTTTAATGGATTTCATAGTAGTTTTATTTACGAACGAAAAAATCGACGTTTTGAGGTTCTAACTTTATCAATTGCACGAAATCCGGAATCTTCGTAATCCGTACAGGTAAACTTTTGACGTGCTTGTCTTCCCAATTCGCCATATCTACGACCGCTTCAAAATCGCTTGCTGTCCATTTTACAAAATCCTTCAATGGAACCATCACCGTTAAGGTAACTTTGCTAGGAACAGTACGAACTGATGTATATTTCATACCATTGATTATCTTGATGGGAACCTCAATAATCTTTTCTGTCAATTCACCTACAGGAATGACCAATTCCGTCATTCGCGGGTAAATCGTGATATTTGTTTTATGATTCTTATTGATATGCGCTACGGTTCTAATATCGGTAAATACCAAATCGCCCTTAATGGTATCCGTCTCCAAAAATTCAATATTTGCCACATCTTCTGTTGGCCCCGTTATTGTCACTTCAGCAGGATTAACCTTAGTCTCCCCAACGAATCCGTATTGCTTTTTGAAGCTAATATTTGTAGGAACTTTTATAGGAACTTTACGCTGCCTTTGGCGCGAAAAATCAAAATATAATGTATCAGGCGAAACACTGATTACACGCTTTTCAGTTGGAAATTGCCTATTAATAAATCCAATCTGATTGGAAAAAACGACAAAATTTCGGGTATTCAAGCTGCTCAAATCTACCTGAATATTAGTCGAATCTGCACGCATTTTGGCAAGTAAGACATTCCAGCCACTCATTTTTATTTTTACACTAACCGTATCCGATTGTAGTGGGTGGAACGCTCTTTTTTCAGGCATATTGACGTATTCAATACCTGCATTAATTGTGAACGTGTATTGATTGGAAACAGCTATCAAAAGCCAAGCAATAAAAGAAATAACGAGACAACGCAAAAAGATGTTTATCTTTCTCTTATGGATTTTTGAAAATCTACGTTGCTTCATATACACAAAGTTAAAAAAATAAGCGTACAGAACGTATTTACAATAAAAAAAGCCATTTACAAGTTTGCAAATGGCTTTCCTATATTTAATTACTAAAAATTACGCTTTTGGCTCTGCATTCGCTGCTTTAGAAGCATCCAAAGAAACTGCTGATTTGTCAAAACGCATACGTACACCAGAACCTACATCTACTAAAAAAGTAGTGTCAGAAACTTCTACGATACGACCGTGAATACCTGCTGTAGTCACGATTTTAGCATTTACACCTAATTCTTCGATATATTTTTTGTGGTCTTTTTGTTTTTTCATTTGTGGTCTAATCATAAAGAAATAGAACACAACGATGATCAATACCATTGGTAGCATTCCCATCAAACTGCTTCCGCCACCAGCTTGTAATAAAATAGTTGATATCATATTGTAATTAATAATTTTAAATTTACTTTTCTACGGTTCCTTTTAATTGCACTGTAGTCACTGCATTTTCTGCATTGGAGGATACCGTTACAATTTTTTGCTGCAAACCAGGTTGACCTGCACTATTAAAGCTTACTTTAATCTCTCCCTCTTTTCCTGGCAAAATAGGATCAACCGTATAACTTGGTGTCGTACATCCACATGAAGCAGTTACTTGCGCTAATATCACAGGCTCTTTACCTTCATTCTTGAATTTGAATGTATGCTCGACTACTTCACCTTCTTTGATTGTTCCAAAATCAAACACATCAGATTCAAAGGCAATTTTACCCGTTCCCACTGTATTTGAACTCGTTTCATAAGCTGTCGAATCCCCAGATTCATCTGATTTTTGAGATGGATTATTACAAGCAAACAACATGGATAATGCTACTCCCGCAAATAATAGTTTCTTCATTTTTCACTTAGTCTTTTAGTCCTCTTCCTGACTTATTAATACGACCTTGTTTGGTCAAATCAGCAAGAATTTTGTCTAATATACCATTTATAAATGTATTACTTTTCAATGTACTGAATGTTTTTGACAATTCTATGTACTCATTGATCGTAACTTTCACAGGAATCGATGGGAAATTAATCAATTCACTAATCGCCATACGCATCAAAATAGTATCCATTAACGCAATACGATCAGCTTCCCAATTTTTTGTTTTTTCAGCAATAAGCTGCTGATATTCTTCCGAATAACGAATAGTAGTCTTCAACAAGTCAGCAACGAAATCTTCATCTTCTGACCAATTTGGTGTCAAATCTGCTAGTTTATTCTGTGAAGGCACCTCTGAACTGAAGTTTTTGAAGGTTTTGGCAACCATTGCCTGCAACACTTCTTTATCTACTGTCCAGTTGATAAATTTTTCTTCGAAGACTTGTTCGATTTCAACCGATTTTAAGATTATTTTCTTAAATATATATTTAATAATATCTTTTTCGGCAGCAATGCTTCTATCCTCTACTTGCAAATATTCCAAATAGGCCTCTGAATCTTTCAACTGCGCAAAAATCGAACGCACAATCTCTGGATCAAATCCCCACGACACATTATATTTTTTTACAAATTCCAGATAAGCTCTATTTTGACGCAATGACTCAATAAATGTATTGCTATTCAGTTTGGTTGTCAAAATCTTATCCTTCTCCGTTGGCAAATATTTTGCGGCACGACTCTCGGCATCTAAAACTACGTATTCTGCTACTTCGTCCAGTAAATTCAATGTCCAGATGTACATTTCATTTACCTCATCTACATTCTTGAAAAGTGCCTTTTCAAAATCTTTAACCTGTTTATCTTCCGATAAATTGTACGCATAAAGCGTCTGCATAACCTTAATTCTAAGGTGTCTTCTGTTTAACATAAGTGTATAAGAACGAATTATTTATAAAGAACGATTTTAAAGGAGAACAAATTATTACCTTTTAATTTTGGACATGTCCGCAATTCGCTTTTCCGCTAATTGCTTGGCCGCCTCATAGGTGGTAATATTTTCTTCTCTTGCACGTTGCAACACATGACGTGTCGCTGTATATATATTGCGAATTAACGATTCTGTACGATCATTACCATATCCTTCTAATTCCGAATAGCAACTTATCAAAGCGCCAGAATTAATCAAGAAGTCTGGTGTGTATAGAATATTATGTTCTTTCAACAATTGTATTGTTTTTTCTTCTTCTTTGAGTTGATTATTTGCTGAACCAGCGATGATTTTACAACGCATTTTAGGCACTGTATCCGGATTTACCGTTCCACCTAAGGCACATGGTGCATACACATCCACATCCAATTCATAACTTGTTGCATATTGAATAGGCTCTGCTTTGTATTTCGCAGCTACTTTCAAATTGCGCTCTTCGGTCATATCCGAAACATACACACGCGCATTCTCATTTCGCAACATCGCTATTAATTGCTCCCCGACAGATCCCACACCCTGAACCGCAACTTTGCGTCCAGCTAAAGAATCATCACCATACAATTCTTTGATTGCAGCTTTGATGCCGTAGAAAACTCCTCTCGCGGCGAAAACAGTAGTATCACCACCGCCATTCATCGAAGTAGGAAGACCAGCAACATAGTTTGTTTCAGCATGGATGTATTCCAAATCGCGCTGAGTCGTACCTACGTCAATTGAAGCTATAAAATTTCCGTTAAGCCCTTCGATAAATTTACCTACACGACGCATCAAAACCTCTGTCTTGTCCGTACGGTTGTTGCCAATAATCACCGCACAACCACCGCCTAAATTCAATCCCGCCAACGAAGATTTGTAAGTTATCGCTTTTGAAAGACGCAAAGCATCTTCGATAGCTTCTTCTTCCGATTCGTAAGGCAACATACGCACACCGCCAATTGCTGGACCTAATGTCGTATCATGGATAGCTACAATAGCCTTCAATCCTACTGCCGGATCATTACAAAAGAATAAATTCTGATGATCAGCATTAGCCATCAGACTGAAAATAGTGGAATTTTGCATAACCAAAATTATTAATCTATATGCCAAATTAAGGCAGTACAAAAATAAGAAATAAATTTTGTTAAAATTACCTTTTGATGCATTTATGAAAGTATGACTTTAATACAACCATATCGATGAAAATATTAAAGCGAAACCCTTACCTTTGTTAGCAAATCATGAAAGATCTCGCTTATCTAAATAAATATTTCATAAAATATAAATGGCGTCTTATTCCAGGCGTTATTTTCGTCATTATATCCAATTATTTCGGCATACTACCAGCAAAAGTCATTCGCGAAGCATTTGATTTGGTAAAAGAAAACATAGATTTATATAAGCTATACAATGGATTTGACAATCAACAATCCATTTATGATCAATTTGGAAAAAGTTTATTGTATTTCGCTGGTATCGTTTTGCTACTTGCAATATTGCGTGGAATATTTTTATTTCTGATGCGTCAATCGATCATTTTAATCTCCAGATATATTGAATATGATTTGAAAAATGAAATTTATAAGCACTATCAGGCTTTAGATTTTGCATTTTTTAGACGCAATAATACGGGTGATCTTATGAATCGCGCGACCGAAGATGTGAATCAAGTACGTAATTACCTCGGTCCAGCTATCATGTATAGCATTAATACGGTGACATTATCCATAATGGTGATATACGCGATGTATGATGTGAATGCTACATTAGCCACCTATGCGCTGTTACCGATTCCTATCATCATGGTGATTATATTGTTCATCAATAAAATGATCAACCAACGCAGTACCAAGATTCAAGCACAATTATCCAAGCTTTCGTCATTTGTTCAAGAAACTTTCTCGGGTATTCGTGTGATTAAAACCTATACGCAGGAAGCCGGAAAAATTGAAGAGTTCAAAAAGGAAAGCAATGTTTATCGAAATACTTCGTTGGATTTAGTTCGTGTGCAAGCGATTTTCTTTCCGTTGATTATATTCTTGGTAGGCTTCAGTACAATTATTACCGTATACATTGGAGGCTTGGAAGTGAATAAAGGCACCATCACAGCGGGTAATATCGCGGAATTCATTATTTATGTGAACCAATTAACATTCCCTGCATTGGCATTAGCATGGGTAACTTCTTTAATCCAACGCGCTGCAGCTTCGCAAAAACGAATCAATGAATTTCTGAATACTAAATCCGAAATTCCTAACGGCACTGTGACCAAAGATTTACAAGGAAACATCACATTAGAAAATGTTTCATTTACCTATCCAGAAACTGGAATAAAAGCCTTAGACAACATTAACTTAAATATTCAAGCGGGACAAACTGTAGCAATAATCGGTAAAACAGGTTCTGGAAAAAGTACGCTTGCCAATCTACTATTACGCATGTATGATGCTGATGGCGGTAAAATCAGCTATGATGGTGTAGATATCAAAGATTACGATTACGCGCATTTGCGTCATCAGATTGGTTTTGTTCCCCAGCAAGTATTTTTATTTTCCGACACCATTGCAAATAATATCGCATTTGGACTGGACAAATACAGCGAGGAAGAAGTTGAAACAGCTGCTAAACAAGCTGCCGTTTATGAAAATATAAAAGGCTTTGAAGAAGGCTTCAACACGCATATAGGCGAACGTGGCATCACACTTTCGGGAGGTCAAAAACAACGTGTTTCAATTGCGCGTGCTTTAATTAAGAATCCAGATATATTAGTTTTTGACGACTGTCTTTCTGCGGTAGATACCAAAACGGAAGAAGAAATATTGAGCAACCTAAGTAAGATTATGCAAGACAAAACCTCCATTTTTATTGCGCATCGAATCTCAACTATCAAAAATGCTGATCATATAATTGTGTTAGAAAACGGTAAAATCGTGGAAGAAGGAAACCACGAATCTTTACTTGCGCTAGGCGGAGAATACGCTGATCTTTACGACAAACAATTATTACAGGCTCAAGAATAATTTATATGGATATTTAAAGTATAATTGTTATTTTTCACCAAACAATTATACTTTAAATTAATGAAATTAATTTTTCTTTTTCTAGCTCTAACTATTTTTCAAGTTTCTAGCGCGCAAGTAAGTGACTTTCCGAACGTAACAGCAGGAAATTTCAATATAACATCGGAGAATTTAGATTCGAACGCTGTCGCTGTCGTGCTGTTGGAAACTGGAAAGACGCATTTGGATATTAGCGATCGCGACCATGCCTTACGTGTCTACCACCGCTACAAAGCTCGCATAAAGATACTATCTCAAGAAGGATTTGACCAAGCCAATTTCACACTTCCACTTTATAGTTTTGGTAAAAATTTCGAATATACAGAAGAGGTTACTGGTAAAACATACAATTTGGAAAATGGGCGAATCACCGAAACATTATTAGAACGCAAAAACATCATTACAGAAAATAAAAGTGAATTTCTAAAGCTTACTAAATTTACCCTACCAAACATAAAAGTAGGTTCTATCATTGAGATTGAATACTATATTGTCTCACCCGATATTTTTAATTTCAGAAGTTGGGAATTTCAAACCGATATACCCAAAATTCGGAGTGAATACAATGTGCGCATCCCGTCTATGAGCAATTATAATGTAACTTTAAAGGGTGCCCTAAAATTAGAAAACACGAAGACTAATAGAGAAACAGGCTGTATTGTTGTCATGGGACAGCGTCTAGATTGCTCCAATATCACGTATACGATGAACAATATTCCTGCTTTCAAGGAGGAAGCATATATGCTTGCGCCAAAAAACTATATTTCTGCTATTAATTTCGAATTGGTCGAAATGGCTAATCCAAATGGTGGTGTGGACAAATATACGAAGGCTTGGAAGGACGTGGATATTGAATTGATGACCGACAAAAGCTTTGGAGGACAGCTCAAAAAAGTTGATTTTATAAAGCAAAAACTGGATCCTAAAATACTTGCTGTAACGGATAATTACCAACGTGCTTCTGAGGTTCACCGTTGGATTTCCAAGAATATTCGATTAAATAATGTGTATGGTAAATATAGCCAACACGGCATAGAGGATGCATTAGAAAGCAAAAGTGGAAATGTCGGTGATATTAATTTGGCTTTAATCGCTGCATTCAACGCGGCAGAATTAGAAGCATACCCCGTTATTATTTCCACGCGAAACAATGGCTTGCCGCATGATTTGCATCCCGTTTTATCTAATTTCAATTATATCATAGCTGCTGTGAAGCTAAATGATGAATTTGTGTTGGTAGATGCAACAGATCCGTTGATTGGATTTGGTCAACTGCCGCTTCACTGTATCAATGGCCGAGGACGTATAATTTACTCACGCAAATCCTCAGAATGGATTGAACTGACGAATAAAGAAATTTCCATCACCGAATATTCTTTCAAAGGAAAATTAGATCTGGATGGTAAACTAAAAGGTACACTCTTCATTGTCAGCAATGGTCTAGATGCGTTGCAGAAGCGTAAAGAAATTCTAAATTTCCCAAGTATTGAGGAGTATGCCGAAAATTTTGACGAAAAACAGTCGCATTTGCAAATCTTAAGTTCAAAAGTTGAGAATGTTGACAATCCCGATAATATGCTATCCGAAGAATACGAAGTTGAAATAAATGTCGCATCGCCATTGAAAAATGTTCATGTGCAATTTAACCCAATTTTTATTTCACGTATCAACAAAAATCCTTTTAACCTAGATGAGCGTAATTATGACGTGGATTTAGGTGCAAAAGATACCGAAAAGCATTTCATTGAAATAGAATTACCTGAAGGTCTAACATTCAAACAAGCTCCCAAAAGAGTAAATATGGCGCTACCCGAGAATTCAGCCCGTTATCAATACATCAGTAATATTAACGAGAACAAATTGACGGTTACGCAACAACTCATGTTAAACAAAGCGATTTATACGAGCGAAGAATACTTTGGCTTAAAGGAATTATTTTCACGAATAATTCAACATATGCAGATTGATCACGAATTTAATTACCAAACAAAATAATGCGTTTAAAATTATTATTCCTACTCAGCTATATACTTTCAGGTGTCGCTTTATTTGCGCAGGATTATGGGGTGGAACTTATCCCTAATAGCCTAAAAAGTCGCGCTACAGCCGTTTTGCGCAATGAGCATATCAGTCTTGACATGAAAGCTGAAAACAATATAACAGAAACAGTAACACGGGCTATTACTATTCTCAATCAATCTGGTGAAGATTATGCACAGCTTACGCTTTATTACGATAAAAGTAAAGTCATAAAGGATATAAAAGGATTTGTATACGATGAATTTGGGAAGCAAATAAGCAAGTTTGGGCAAAAAGATTTTAAAGATTACAGCGCAACTGATGGCGTGAGTATGTATGGCGATCTGCGTGTAAAGCATTACGCGCCTAGTATGACTGTATACCCATACACGATTGTGTACAGCTACGAAATCAAACATGCGCAGAACTTATTTATTCCGTATTGGTATCCCAACCGTAATAGCGATTTGGCAGTAGAAAAAAGCACGTATCAATTTAGTTGCAAGCCTGATCTAAAGCTGCGTATCAAAGTAGAAAACCTACAACAAGAGGCTAATATAACTTCTGACGAAAAAGGAAAAACTTACACTTGGTCTGCTTCAGCATTAAACGCCAGAAAAATAGAGCCCTTCTCGCCTATCGAAAATCCAAATAAAATTATTGTAAAGATTGTGCCCGAGACTTTTCAATATTACAAAAGAAGAGGTAATGTGAGCGATTGGAAAGACCTAGGTAAATGGATTCATGATGAATTATTGGTAGGAAAGCAAGATTTACCAGCTGCGACAGTTGAGAAAGCGAAGCAAATCGCCAGTCAATATGACAATCCAAAAGACAAGGCAAAGGCATTGTACAAATATATGCAAGACAAGACGCGCTATATCAGTATACAAATCGGAATTGGCGGTTTAGAACCCTTTCCGGCGTCATATGTAGACAAACTTGGTTATGGTGACTGTAAAGCGTTGGTAAATTATATGCAAGCGTTATTAGCTGCTGTAGACATTCCTTCATTGTATTGTGTGGTGGAAGCTGGCAATCAAAAAATAAGTTTGGATGAAAGTTTTGCAAATGCCGTAGATGGAAACCATATTATTTTGTGCGTACCATTTGAAAACGACACCACTTGGCTTGAATGTACGAGCAACAAAAGTCCTTTCGGGTATTTGGGTGATTTTACGGATGATCGCCTTGTATTGGCTTGTACAGCAGAAGGAGGAAAAGTTTTGCGCACACAGACCTACCCTGCTACTGAAAGTTTACAACTGCGCAAAAATGAATTTAAAGTATCCAAAGACGGTAGCTTAGACGGAACAGTAGCGACTTCATTTTCGGGATCACAATTCGAAAATCATTTTCACAATATGTTCAACAGCCTGCCAGATCAAAATAAACAGTTGAAGAAATATTATGATGTCAACAATATTGCTTTCAACAAAATCGACTACAAAGTCAATTCGGAGGCAGCACCTATTTTAGAAGAAAATCTTGCCGTTAATATCCGCAACTATGTGGTAAAGAATGGTAATAGCTATATTTTCACACCGAATATTTTTAACGCACAACGCAATATTCCCGAATCAAGAAACAGAGCTAATCCATTGTATATAAATCGGGGGTATACAGATATTGATGAATCTGAATTTATTTTCGAAGAAAAATTAAAAGGTTTTCTAATTCAGGTAAATGAAATTATTGAAAGTCCGATGGGAAAATATGAGTTGAAAATATCATCGGATGGGCAAAAGGTAAATTATTATCGTAAATTAGAAATCAAAGACGGAACTTATTCCGTTGATGACTACCAAACGTATTTTGATTTCATATCCAAAGTAGCAGAACACGATCGTATACGCTACACGATTAATATTGCAGAAGAAAAATAATCTTCTGAATTTGGGGCATTAGCTCATTTGGCTAGAGCGCTTCGCTGGCAGCGAAGAGGTGATCGGTTCGAATCCGATATGCTCCACATAACTTAAATTTTTAAAACAAACTGCATAAAAATGGCCAAAACAAAATGTTTTAGCCATATTAATAATACAGTATGAAGTATTGTTATGCTATACGTACGTTAGTAGCGTTTAGTCCGTTACGTCCTTGTTCTACATTATAAGTAACTTCATCATTTTGTCTGATGTTGTCAACTAATCCTGTCATGTGTACGAATAAGTCTTGACCACCATCTCTTGGTGTAATAAATCCAAAACCTTTTGTTTCGTTGAAAAATTTTACTGTTCCTTGTTGCATTTTTGTAATGTATTAAAATAAATAAATTTGTTAAGGCATAAAGCCATTCCTTTTAAGATCTTTCAATCTTAAATAATCATTCGTTAACTAAACGTGAAAAGAATTAAATGATTTTGAAGGAAACAAATTCAAATAGTTACTTCATCAAAGTAGATGATAACATTAGCCAAGTAAAGCGAAAACTAAAAAAGAAGAGTAAACTATTCGGTTCTAGAGAAGCAAGGCAAAGCCTGATTATACTCAAATATAACATTAATTATTTGATATACAATTTTTTATTTATATTAAACTTCTATTATCAGTTTAGTTATCAATATTGTTGAGAAATGAATTTTCAATCTTTTAGTTTTTCAACTGGTTAGAGCACCTCGCTAGACGAAAATGATGATAGATTAATTCATATAATTTACTTATGACAAAGTTGAGAAAAAATTATGATAATAACAACAACCAATAGTATTGAAGGTTCTACGATAAAAAAATATCTTGATCCAATAACAAAAAATATTGTAATAGGTTCAAACGTGCTTTCAGACATTGGAGCTAATTTTATGGATTTTTTTGGAGGGAGAGTAGATACATATGAGAAAAAGCTAAGTGCAATTTATCTCGATGTTATCGAAGCTTTAAAAGTAGAAGCAAAGAAGAGAAGGGCAAACGGATTAGTCGGTCTATCAATCGATATTGATGAAATTTCTGGAGGTGGAAAACAAATGTTTATGATCACAGCAACGGGTACTCCAGTAATCTTATCGACAATTGATAACTTCGAACTAGAATCAAATAAAACAATTACAGGATCATACTTATCAGATAAGGTTCATGCGAAAAAAATATTAGAAACTGGATATTCCTTAAATTCTATAAGTATAAAAGAGCTTGATTTTATTATTCAATCGAAGTTCGTTGAATTCGCACCATATTTAGTTAATTTTCTTTACAGTAAGTTATCAGATGAATACAACACATACGAAAAACATAAAAAGGTCTTATACTATTTCAGCATAATAAATAGTTCAATATCAAAAGATATTCTTTACAATAAACTTAAGGACGAATCATTAGCCTATTGGGAAAAAGATAGAATTTTAAAGGCTATAATAGAACTGGGCATAATTGATTATTCAAGAGCTATCAAATTTTTAAACGAAAATGATAAGTATCTAAAAATTGCAGCATTATTTATTTTAAATGAAAACCCTGAAATTATTAATGATGAGATAGTTGCAAATTTAAAAAGTCTATCTGGTGAAAATCTTCTATCATTTTTTCAGTATGATGCAGAATATAGAATAGAAAAAGGTTTACTTGGAAATAAAGAAATTTGGTTATGCGTTTGTAATAATACTAATAAAAAAAGCGACGACATTTGCATTCATTGTAATAGAGATAAAAAAGGCATTAATACTACAACTGGTATCACACCAGAAAAAGTACAATCATCGATCAATGAAAGGCTTGCGGTTTTGGAAACACTATAAAAATTAATTATTATATTACTTTACTATATGCAAATTTTAATAATTGGATCTAGAAAACAATTCACTCCTCAAATTTATCTACAGGCTTATAAATTCTTTTAGGTGGATCAAATTTTAACGTCCATTCTATAAAAGTTAGCACCCCCATAAATTCAATCTTTTTACCATCACCTTCTATATAAGTATTTCCTTTTTTAAGTAGCACAATTGGAGCACGCTTCTTTTCCTTCCAACGGTATGGTGTATAGTGATTATCTCCGATAAGCGTATCGCCTTTTATATCCCCATTTATTTCACCTACGACAGGAGCAATACCTCCTTTTGTATGGGTGTATGTACCAAAGAATCTATTTTCGTATCTGACTAATCGTAGCCTTGAAGTATCCCGACCATCCACATGCATATAGTATTCTTCATGCTGATTAGATGATTTATCCGAATTACAGCCAAAGCACAATAACAAAAGAAAAATAGAGAAACGTATCATATATGAAAGTACGGATTTTATCAGTAAACAAAAAAGGAAGCTTTCGCTTCCTTCTATTTTATCTTGTTCTAGTAGATCTGCTTCGATTTCCTCCAGCACTTGCTCCGGGTTTGGAGCTTCCTCCACCTGCAGCATTTCGTTCTTGATTTCTTCGACGCTCTTTACTTGTAGGTTTTGTTTTCTTTTTATGGCGAAAATCAGGTTTCGCACCTTCTTTTGGTTGCTCTTTTGCTCCTCCTTTTTTGCCTTTACCTTGCGTGCCAGCAAATTGATTTTTCTGCACGAACTGTGGTGACATACTCAATCCTTCCATTACCTCTACAGGTAATTCAAAGCCAATTGTATATTGAATATCCTTGATATATGGAATTTCTTCCACGTCACACAGTGAGATCGCAAAACCAGATGCTCCTGCCCTTCCCGAACGACCGATACGGTGCACGTAAGATTCTGGCAAGTTTGGCAATTCATAATTGATCACATATTGCAACAAATCAATATCGATACCACGAGCCGCAATATCCGTAGCGACTAATACTTTAATATCCTTTTTCTTAAAAGCTTCCAATGCATTTTGACGTGCGTTCTGGGATTTATTACCGTGGATAGCTGCTGCTGAAATATCGTTCTTGTGCAACAACTTCACCAAACGATCCGCACCATGTTTGGTACGCGAGAACACCAAGACATTGTTATCTACACGTGTATTCAACAACTGCAATAATGCTTTTGGCTTATTTGCCTTTTCGATATAATATAATGTTTGTTGGATTGTCTCGGCAGTAGTTGATTCCGGTGTTACTTCTACTTTTACGGGATTATGCAAAATAGAATCCGCTAAAGCTTGGATTTGCTTAGGCATAGTCGCCGAGAAAAACAACGTTTGTCTCTTATCAGGCACTAAAGATAAAACACGCTTTACATCGTGTATAAACCCCATATCCAACATCCTATCCGCTTCATCCAATACTAAGATTTCAATCTTATCCAACCACACGATTTTTTGGGATACCAAATCCAATAAACGCCCTGGTGTAGCCACTAAAATATCGACACCTTGACGCAATTGTTGTACTTGACTAAATTGGTTCACACCACCAAAAATAACAGCATGTTTCAATTTAAGATTCTCACCATACGCCTCGATGGATTCGTTGATTTGAATAGCTAATTCGCGCGTAGGCGTCAAAATCAATGAACGTATAGTTCCACGTTTGTGGTCCTTTGGTTTATGACTATTTAATAATTGTAAAATAGGAATAGAGAATGCAGCTGTCTTACCTGTACCCGTCTGCGCACAGCCTAGCAAGTCATTACCTTTTAATACTTCAGGAATAGCCTGCTCTTGAATCGGTGTTGGATTTTGATAACCTTGTTTATCTAGCGCATCCAAAATAGGCGCACTTACTTTTAAATCTTTGAAAGTCTTCATGTAATGTATTTTGAGGAACTTTCAATCTTAAAAGAAAGAGCCTCCATAAATTATTGTTGAATCACGGCTTATCACAAAAGCATAATCCAATATTTAAAAAACAAAAGCCGCCAAGAAGAAACTTAGCGGCTTTGTGATATTGTTAGGTAAACCTTAGTTTTGCTCAGCAGGAACTACTGAAACGTAAGATTTGTTGTTAGCTTTTTTGCGGAATACAACTGTACCAGCAACAAGAGCGAACAAAGTATGGTCTTTACCAATACCAACGTTAGCGTCAGGATTGTGAACAGTTCCACGTTGACGTACGATGATATTTCCAGCGATAGCTTGTTGACCACCAAAAATTTTGATACCTAATCTCTTACTGTGTGACTCACGGCCGTTCTTAGAACTACCCGCACCTTTTTTGTGTGCCATTTCTTTATCTTAATTTAAGACTTGCGTCTGATTAAAAAATTCGATTATAAACTGATACCAGTGATCTGGATTTTAGTGAATTGTTGACGGTGACCGTTTTTCTTTTTGTAGCCTTTACGACGTTTTTTCTTGAAAACGATAACTTTATCACCTTTTAAATGAGACAAAATCGTTGCTGAAACTTTAGCACCTGAGATACTTGGAGCACCTACAGTGAATTTGCCGCCATCTTCTGCCAACAATACTGTGTCAAATTCAATACTAGCGCCTTCTTCTCCTTGTAAACGGTGTACAAAAAGATATTGGTCTTTTGCAACTTTAAATTGCTGTCCTGCTATACTTACTATTGCGTACATTGTTATTTATTTAAATTTCTTTAATGAGTTGCAAAGATAAGACATAATTTTCAGGTATACAATTATTTTTTTCTTTTCGAAAATGACTATACGATACAAACTCTTTTACAGAAAAAAATTAAAAGATTCAATGACTGAATTCTACGTGCTTTCGAACGAAGCTATCGAATAGAAAAATCTAAAATATAGTTCTCTCCCTTAGTGGAGATGACGAGATATTCAGGAAATCATCCCAAAAATATTAAAACCTAAGATATTCGTTTCGTATTCAGCGCTAAAGCCCATTCATTGTGGTGACAACGTGGACAAACCGCATCTATCGCTATTAATTCTTCTTCTACTCTACCACAAAACATACAAGCACATGGTTTATTTATGGGTAAAGTTTTGATTGCTTTATATTGACTAGGAAATAAAGGCAATCCATATTTAACATCATCGTCAGGATAAAATAAAACACTTAATGTTGCGTCTGTCTCAAGTAACGCATAACGTACTTGTCCCAAATGTTCTACCGATTGATTTCGAAGTTCTGCAAAAAATTCCATTTGAGAGAAATCAGAATCTTTTTCATGTTTGATATCAAACATCCCATGATGAACAATAACCATAGACTTCCCCTCTAGCAATTCATGTAGAAATTTCCAACGCGCACTCAACATGGTCACTCCCTTATATAACACCAAAATCGTAAAAAGAACAGTCACACCATACAGCAAAGGCACCTCTTCTTGAAACATCGGATCTCCTGCAGCAGATCCCATCCCTAAAATAATAGCTACTTCAAAAAGCGTCAATTGACGTACCCCCCTTCGTCCAGACAACCTTAACACCAACAAGATGACCACAAACATAATGCAGGTGCGGTATAATATTTCTAACAAAAATTCAGCCTCCATAATTTAAGCTTTTACAACTATTTCTCGTATTCCAAATTTTTAATTGCTTTCAAAATATCAACACCTTTTCCTACTACAGGCTTGAACAAATCACCTTTTTCTTTCACCCTATCCAAAGCATTGAATATCGTGAAATCAGAAGGTTTCAAACCAGACCTGACTTCCTCCCAAGTTAATGGCATAGAAACTGTCGCCTCTTTTTTAGGTCGCAGGCTATAAACGCTAGCCAAGGTTTGTCCACGACGATTTTGCAAATAATCAAGGTATATTTTGTTCTTATCGCGTTTTTGCAAACTTCTTTCCAATGTGGTCAATTTTGGCAATTTTAGTTGTACCATTTGCATCAGCACATGTCCAAAATCTTTAACCTGATCAAATGTATATTTCGCATTCATCGGAATATATATGTGCATACCTGTACTTCCGGACGTCTTTGGATAGCCTTCAATTCTCCCTTGATCCAAAATTAACTTTACAGCTTGAGCTACCTCAATCACATCTTCAAATGAATTATTATCCGAAGGATCTAAATCCAACACCAAATAAGATGGCTTATCAAGGTTTGATATTTTACTCGTCCAAGGATTAAATTCTATACAGCCTAGATTATTCAAATAAGCCATTGTTGCTTTATCGTTGCAAATCAAGTAATCAATATATTTATCTGTGCTTTCCGAGTATACTTCCTGTGTCGGAATCCAATTTGGGGTTTCGTCTCCCGCGTCCTTTTGGTAAAAACTCATCCCATCAATTCCATTCGGAAAACGATTTAAGGATTGTGCACGATCCTTGAGATGTGGCAAAATAAATGTAGCCATGCTTTGGTAATAATCTATAACCACAGACTTTCTAATCTCCAATTCGGGAAAATAAATCTTGTCTTGATTAGTTAGTTTCAATTGTTGGCCCCCAATCTTTTTGGTTACATCTCTCTTCTTAGTAGAAGACTTCGATGAAGTGGAAATATTCATAGGTGTATTTTTTTCTGCGGTTGTTAATTCTTCATCTGTGGAAAAATAAACTGTTGTAGAATCTTTGTCCTCTCGCAAATGCAAAAATACGGGATGGCGATAAATCAGATCATTGGTGAGTTCGGTAAACTTAATTTCAGCGACCAACTCTGGCTTGATCCAAGTTGTCTTGCCATTGGTTTTGGGAACTTTTTGAAACGGTGATGATTTTCGTTCTAAAGGCAACATTTTGCTGTGTAATTCGTTCAAATCTTTCTCTTTGAATCCTGTTCCAACATGCCCACAAAACACCAGCTCATCGTCCAAGTATTTCCCCAATACCAACGAACCAAATTTATTGCGCGACCCTTTGGCCTCTGTAAACCCACAAATCAAAGCTTCCTCTGTTTGTTGAATTTTGATTTTCAACCATTCTGAACTTCGTACATTTGAAGTATAATACGAGTCTATCTTTTTTGCTATTATCCCTTCTAAGCCTAGATTTTGTGCTTCTTTGAAAAATGCTTTTCCATTTTCCAGCACAAAATCATGATATTGGATGACTTCATTAGCCACCAAGGCTTCACTCAGTAATTCTTTACGTTGTAAATACGTTAACTCTTGCGTAGAATGTCCATTGAGCCACAATAAATCGAACACTTGAAATACGACAGCCTGTTGATCATCATCTAAATTTTGAATACGATTGAAACTTGGCTTGCCACTTGAATCATACGCTACAATTTCGCCATCAAGCACCATCTCATAAGATTGCAGCTTCAGTGCATTAAATATTTTAGAGAATTTTCTTGAAAAATCAAGTCCGTTTCGGGAGTAAAGTTGCGTTTTGTCATTCCGCAGATCAGCTATCGCTCTGTAACCATCCCATTTAATCTCAAAAGCCCATTCTTCACCGTCAAAAGGCTTTTCCGAAACTTTGCAAAGCATCGGGGTGATGGTTTCGGAAAGTTTTTTTTCTTTAGTTGTGCGAGAGTTGGTAAGCTTTATAATTTTCTCTTTGGACGAAGAACTGCCTTTACTTTTTCTTTTATTTTCTAGATAAGCAGTCACTTTAGAATCTGAAGCAGCATAATTTTCTGCGTCGTACTTCTTTGATACAGCAAACTTATCATTATGTTTTATTAATAACCACGCATTGTCTTGATCTCCATTTTTAATCTTTACTAACGCAAATTCTCCTTGTAATTTTTCTCCATAAAGAATAATTTTCACAGATCCGTCATCCAATTCTTCCTGCATCAGCTTGTCTTGCGGTTTTCCTTTGGTCTTATTAAGGGGCACATAATATCCTTTATCCCAAATTTCAACCTCTCCCGCCCCATAATTTCCTTTAGGAATCGTTCCTTCAAACGTCCGGTACGCAAAGGGATGATCTTCGACCATCATCGCCAAACGCTTGTCATCCGGGTTGAGCGAAGGACCTTTGGGCACTGCCCAACTTTTGAGCACACCATCTACCTCCAACCTAAAATCATAATGCAACCGCGATGCGGCATGACGTTGCACTACGAATTGTAGTTTTTTGCCCTTTCGGGATTTTTTCCCTTCGGGTTCAGATGTCTCCTTAAAATTTCGTTTTTGGTTATATTCTTCTAACCCCATAGTAAACCAAATTTTCTAGCCTGTGTTTTTCTTACCTTTCTCCAAACTTGCTTTCAACATAGCCATCAAGTCTGAAGCTTTTGCATCTTGCTCTTTTGCTGGCGCAACTTTGATTTTTTTTCCTTTCGCTTTCTGCTTGATGATTTTCAACAATTGAGCATTGTAGGTGTCTTTATAATCTTTTGGTTCAAAAGGCTTAGCTAAAGATTTAATCAATGATTCTGCCAATTTCAATTCGGCAGCTTTTGGAATTGCTTTTCTGATCGGAATATTCAAATCCGAATAACTTCGCAACTCCTCAGGATAACGCATACGATTCAACATCAACATTTTGTTGTCGTAAGGTCTGATCAAAGCCAAAATTTCACGTTCTCGCATTACAAATGATCCTATTCCTCCCATTTTGGTTTTTAACAATGCTTTCAGCAATAGGTTGTATGCAGCCTCGCCATTCTTCTGTGGTTCTAAGAAATATGGCGTTTCGAATAAGGCAGAATCTATTTCCGCTTCTTTTACGAATTGAGAAATCGAAATAATCTTTGATTTTTCAGGACTAGCAGCCTCAAAATCTTCATCCTCCAAAACGATATATTTTTCCTCCATTTTATAGCCCTTTACAATATTCTCCCAAGCTACTTCTTTGCCCGTTTCTTCATTAACGCGCTTATAGCGAATATTATTTAAATCCTTTTTGTCAAGCATATCTAAATCCAATGTACTTGACTCTGTCGCCGAGTAGACTTTTATGGGAATATTGACTAAGCCAAATCCAATTGCTCCATTCCAAATTGCTCTCATAATGATCTATTTTTATTGCAGTCTTTTTTTGAGTAAACACAGCACACCTATTTCTTCCACCGACAAATCTTGATTCCTTTTCAATAGCCTATTCACTTCTTTTTTAAAATAAGCCAAAGTTTTCCCTTTCGTATAGTTATCTATAATACGAGGATCAATGTAGGACTTGCGTGCTATAGCTGGCGTATTACCTAATCGCTCACTTACCTTTATAACCGCTTCGCGTATGTTTTTGTTTAATTTTCGTTGATCAATCTCTTCGATAGCACCTAATTCATCCAAACTCATTGCAGCAATGACAGTTCCAGCCCAAGTACGAAAGTCTTTAGCAGAAAATTCAGGTCCCATGATCTCACGGATATACGCATTTAGGTGCTGGCTCTTTACATCTTTGATGTTACCGTCTTCGTCGATAAATTTAAAAATTTCATAACCAGGAAGCTCACCTATCTCTCGTACAATTCGAGCCAATTGCGCGTTCGCAATTAATTTCTCTTGAGGCTGAGCAGCTTTCCCTACATACGTGAATATCAATTTATCTCCATCAATTTTTAAATGTTTTGACCGCAAGGTTGTTAGCCCATAACTTTTATTTTGCTTCGCGTAGGTTTCATTTCCAGGACGAAAAAAAGCTACATCCAACAACCGAACCATACAGGCTAACACCTTATTTTGATCTAACTTCCGTTTTCGTAAATGCTGTGCGGTTATATTGCGCATATGTGGTAACTTATTTGCAAACTGCAATATGCGATCAAATTTTTTTTGCTCTTGGCGTAATCTATAATTACTGTTGTAAATGTATTGTTTCCTTCCTTTCGAATCATAACCAGTAGCTCTAACTTTTGCCCGTGGCGAAGCATTAATTTCTACCTCAGTCCAAGCAGGTGGAATTACTAATGATTTGAAAAAAGAAAGCAATTTTTCATCCTGCACAGACCTTCCTTCTGCATCTATATAAGAAAATCCCCTGCCGCGTTTAATTCGATAATATTTCATTAGGTATTGTTTTATAATGCGCTTATACCTTATAAACTATTCAGTAATGAAAAAGTTCTGATCCATCAGCATCTATTTATTCGATAAATTCCATATTGTTTTTTAATAAATTTAAAATATTAATAAAATTTTTATTAACTAAAAAGCCTTCTAAAGAGCCAAACAATCGATTGTCTTTCCATATATTTGCGCCACCTATTAACTAAAAAACTTAACAAAGAAAATATGTGTGGAATTGTCGGATATATCGGACACAATCAAGCATATCCTTACCTAATTGGTGGTTTAAAAAAATTAGAATACCGAGGATATGACAGCGCAGGAATTGCACTTCACAAAATAAACGATCTTCAAATCGTCAAGAAAACTGGCAAAGTTGCGGCTCTAGAAGAGGCATTTGAATCACAAGATAAACAATCAACTTTAGGAATTGGACATACACGTTGGGCAACACATGGTATTCCATCAGATGCCAATTCACATCCGCATTATTCCAATTCAGGAAACCTTGCTTTAGTACATAATGGTATTATCGAAAATTATGCTTCTTTAAAAGAAGAATTACTACAAAAAGGCTATCATTTCAATAGCGAGACGGATTCAGAAGTTTTATTGAATTTCATCGAAGATATTTATATAAATAACGAATGTTCGCTTGAAGAAGCTATCCGTATTGCATTGAAAAGAGTTACTGGTGCCTATGTCATATTGATTTTGTCAAAAGAACATCCAGATACACTTTTTGCAGCTCGTAAAGGTAGTCCATTAGTTATTGGTATAGGCAAAGGTGAACATTTTCTAGGCTCAGACGCATCTCCAATGTTAGAGTACACAAAAGAGGTAGTCTATATAAATGATTATGAATTAGCGATTATCAATGCGGATCAACTTGTTCTCAAGAATCTAGGAAATGAAACATTAACTCCTTATGTTCAAAAGTTAGATTTAGAATTAGCTGCTATTGAAAAAGGAGGTTATGAGCATTTCATGATTAAAGAGATTCATGAGCAACCACAAGCTATTTTTGATTCACTCCGTGGACGATTAGATCCCGAAAACTTGTCAATCACACTTAGCGGATTAGATAAAATCAAAGATAAGCTCATCGCTGCAAGACGTGTTATTATTGTGGCATGTGGCACGAGTTGGCATGCAGGATTATTAGCAGAGTATTGGATTGAAGAATTGTGCCGCGTGAATGTTGAGGTTGAATACGCTTCAGAATTCAGATACCGCAATCCCATTATCACTCCTGAGGATGTTATTATAGCTATCTCACAAAGTGGTGAAACAGCAGATACTTTAGTAGCTTTAGAAAACGCAAAATCTCAAGGTGCTACAATTTTTGGTATTGTAAATGTTGTTGGATCGTCCATCGCACGTCTTTCAGACGCGGGAATTTATACGCATGCAGGACCCGAAATCGGTGTAGCTAGTACAAAAGCATTCTCTGCACAATTAACTGTATTGTTATTATTCGCACTAAAACTCGCTGAATTCAAGCAATCTGCTTCTGAAGAATTAAGAAAACAATTGGCGAAAGAACTTAGCGACGTACCAAATAAAGTACAGCATATTCTAGACAATACGATTGACGGAATAAAAGAAATCGCTAAAAAATACCAACACGCCACAGATTTCCTATTTTTAGGAAGAGGTTACAACTTCCCTATCGCTTTAGAGGGCGCATTAAAACTCAAAGAAATTTCGTACATACATGCAGAAGGTTATCCTGCTGCTGAGATGAAACATGGCCCAATAGCCTTGGTAGATGAGACTTTACCCGTGGTATTCGTAGCGACGAAAGATCGTGTACACGAAAAAATAGTGAGTAATATGCAAGAAATCAAAGCGCGTTCGGGTAAATTGATCTCGGTAGTAACAGAAGATGACCAACTTGCAATAAGCATTTCTGATGAACACATCAAAATACCTGCAAGTCATGAAATGATTGCTCCAATTCTAGCTACTATACCATTACAGATTCTATCGTACTATGTAGGAATCGAGCGTCAAATAGATGTAGATAGACCTCGTAATTTAGCAAAATCAGTAACAGTGGAATAGAATGGGGAAAGTAAATAAACTACCATTAGATAAACTCGGCTACGATTGGACCAATGATGAAGAAACAAGAAGTTATTATCATCTAGCTTCCAATAGAAATAAAAAAAATAAGAAATATCGTAATTTATCAAATCAAGAGGTATCAACCTTAATTCAAAACCAAAATTATTCTCCCAATTGGGAGAATGTTTTGGTTACCGATCAATTCAATCCTGATCTTGTAAATAATTCTAAGTTTTACGGAAAAGTTTGTATAGGCAATTTATCACCATTCTACTTGGATTACAAAGACTTGAAACTTCCTACAGGAATATATAATAGTCAAATTATTAATTGCGAAATTGGTGACGACAACGCCATTCACCATGTACGCTACATGTCTAATTATATTACAGGAAACGAAGTTATCCTTTTGAATATAAACGACATGGAAACGAGCAAAAATGCAAAATTTGGAAATGGAATCATAAAAGAAGACGAATCCGAAGAAAAGAGAATTTGGATAGAGCTGTGTAACGAAAACGGAGGCAGACCGATTCTTCCATTTGATGGAATGCAGGCCACTGACGCCTACATTTGGACACGCAATCGTCACGATGTAGCACTACAGGATAAGCTGAAAGAAATAACAGAAGCTGCCTTTTCAAAAAAAGGCGGATATTACAGTGAGATCGGCAATCAAGTTGTGATTAAAAATAGTAACATGATTAACGATGTTATTATTGGTGATCACGCATATATCAAAGGTGTAAATAAGCTCAAAAATGTAACTATACATTCTACTGAAACAGCCATTACACAGATTGGTGAGGGTTGCGAAATCGTAAATGGTATTATCGGTTACGGGTGTCGCATTTTTTACGGTGTGAAAGCTGTTCGGTTTATCCTTTCTTCTTTTTCACAATTAAAATACGGTGCACGATTAATTAACTCTTTTTTGGGTGATAACTCTACCATATCCTGTTGCGAGGTTTTAAATTCATTGTTATTTCCAGCACACGAACAACACCACAATAACTCCTTTCTATGTGCAGCACTTATTATGGGGCAAAGCAACATGGCTGCTGGCGCCACAATTGGTTCTAATCACAATTCTCGTTCTGCTGATGGCGAAATAATTGCAAATCGAGGTTTCTGGCCGGGACTCTGTGTAAGTTTAAAGCATAATTCCAAATTCGCTTCCTACTCGTTGATTGTTAAAGGAGATTTTTTACACGAATTAAATATTAAACTACCGTTTTCATTAATAAGCACTGATGTTCAAAATGACAGACTAATAATTTTGCCGGGTTATTGGTTTTTGTACAATATGTACGCCGTAATGCGTAATTCGAAGAAATTTATAGCGCGTGATAAACGTACAATGAAAAATCAACATTTAGAATACGACGTATTAGCGCCAGATACGATTAATGAAATGTTTGATTCTTTAGATATCATTGAAGAAGCTGTCGGAAAATCTATTTATCCAAATTGGACAAACTCAAAAATAGAGGGTAAGAAGGTTTTATTGGATAATCAAATTAAAATAAACCAAGATATTTATCTTGAAAACGTGGAATGTTCGAAGCGTAAAGTCGTTTTGTTAAAACCGCGTGAAAGCTATAATCTTTTCAAAAAATTAATTCGTCACTACGCCGCTACACAAATATTAGATCACTTAGTTGATGAAAATGATGGGGCTTTAGACATACTTAATAAACTTCAACAATATAAAGATATTGGAAGAAAACAATTTGAAAATATAGGTGGACAAATCGTTCCCAAAAAAGATTTAAAAATTTTGATAGAAGACATCAAAGCCGACAAATTCAAAAACTGGCAAGAAATTCATCAGCAATATCATAAATGGAGTGCTAATTACAATCAAGAAAAATTAGCACACGCACTAGCTTCACTAGCAGAAATTACGAAAACACCAATTGAAAATTGGGATGTCCAGTTTATCTCCAACTTAATAGAAGAAAGCATTGCTACACAACAATGGATATATACTGAAATCTACAATTCGCGCAAAAAAGATTACGAAAACCCATTCCGATATATGGTATACGAAAACGAAGAAGAAATGAATGTTGTGATCGGAAGTTTAGAAGATAATGCCTTTATTAAATCTGAAAAAGAGGAATTAACAAAATTTGTAAATAAAGCCAATTCCTTTTTGTCGGTCTTATCTAATTCAACGGTTAATATATAAAGCAAAAACCCCTCATACGAGGGGTTTTCCTTTTTAACCAAAACCTAATATAAAACTATTTTACTTCTATTAATCTTTTTGCAATAATTGCATCTTCTTTTTTGCCAATTGTTACTTTTAAGATACCATCTTCGTAGCTCGCGTCAATATTGCTGTAATCAACAGTATCAGGTAAAGTAAAGGATCTTGTAAAAGAATTATAGTTGAATTCTTTCTTACTATACAATTTACCTTCTGAAGCATTTTCTTCTGATTTCTCTACAGAGATAGAAATAATATTTTTATCTACATTGATTTTGAAATCAGACTTTTGCAAACCAGGAGCTGCAAACTCAACTTCAAATGATTTTTCTAACTCGGTAATGTTTACTGCTGGAATACGAGTTACTAAACGATCAGTAATGAAAGAATCATTAAATAAGTTGTCAAATACACTGTTTACAAATGGATTTACACCGTCTGTGTTAACTGCTTTAGTAGGGAACTTTAATAATGCCATTTTATAATCCTCCAATTTTAATTTTTATCTATTTTATTTTAATTCAATTATTTACATGAAGGAATATTCAACTTCTATACCAACAGTATTTTAAAGACAAAAAGTCATAAAGCTATATTTTTAGATGACAAATTGTCAATTTTTGTAAAATAAAAATGCCTTTTAGGTTACTAAAAGGCGTTTCTTAAACATATAAGTATTATGAAGTTAATCTCTTTTATAAGCTAGCGAAACTAAGGAATTTGCTAAATCGCCCCCAAAAGGCGGATTTACCTTGCGAATAGACACATTTGCTTCTTGCGCAAAAGCATATTTTTTCAACACCAAATCCAAAATATCTTCCAAAGCAGATTCCAATAACTTGCGTTTAGGACGCATCACATCCACTAAAATTTGGTAAAGCTCCTCGTAATTGATGGTGTTTTTTAAATCCTCAGCATCCGAATTTTCAAAAGGAAAAAGTACTTCGAGGTTGATATAGAATTCATTGCCTATCACCTGCTCCTCCTCATAAAACCCTATTGGCGCATAGAAGCGTACATCCGTCAGGGCAACTTTTTGTGTAATCATAATTAAAAATAAGCATTTTTAGCCTTTTTCCTTATATTTATTCAATAAACTTAAACACATGAGAAACATTAAAAACATTCTAACACTTTCAATTTTCACACTCTCCATTCCGACCGCTTTATTTGCGCAGACTAAATTCCAACCACAAGACACGGAATTTTACGAACCCAAATCAAAAATTGTACATACCAGCCCGAATAAAGCGCCGAGTGATGCACTAATTCTTTTTGATGGCACAGATTTAAGCCAATGGGAAAGTACTAAAACAAAAGGCGCTAATGCAGCATGGACAATAAAAGATGGTGTGCTTACAGTAAAACCAGGAACTGGAGATATTCAGACCAAGCAGCATTTTGAAGATTTTCAATTGCATTTGGAGTGGAAAAGCCCCGAAGTCATAAAAGGTGAAGGTCAAGGACGAGGTAACAGCGGTGTCTTTTTACAAGGGAAATACGAGTTGCAAGTGTTGGACAACAACAATAACCACACGTATGTAAATGGTCAAGCTGCTTCTATTTATAAACAAAGACAGCCTTTAGTATCTGCTACAAAGGCTGCCGGAGAGTGGCATACATACGATATATTATATACTGCTCCGAGATTCAACAAAGATGGCGTGCTTATCAAAAAAGCTTTAGTCACAGTATTACACAATGGCGTAGTGGTACATTATAACACACAAATAGAAGGAACAACCGAATATATTGGTATGCCTCAAATGATTCCACACGGACCGGGACCTATTGCCTTGCAAGACCATGGGGACTTGGTCAATTTCAGAAATATTTGGATTCGACCATTATAAAGAACAAAGACAATTTCGTTCCTGTGAATTAAATGGAAATCCATATTTTCGCGTTGACAACTATTTCATAAAATGAAAAAACTACTATTACTTTTTTTATTAAGCAGTTCTACTGTTTACGCGCAACGTAATTTTACGATTGACGAAACTGTCTTTGGACCAAGTAAATTTGCACCCAAAACAGTATTTGGCGTGCAGTGGATGAAATCTACAGATACATTCACGCATTTGGATGCCACATATCAGCAGTTGGTTTCGAGAACTGCAAAAGATAATTGGAATGAAAAAGTAATTGCCTCAACTGAAGAGTTGAAAACTGCCCTTGAGAAAGTTATTACGACAGATAAGTTTACTTTAGGTACTTTCCCTTATACTTATACTTGGATTGATAGCGATAACATTGCATTTGAATTAATAGCAGAGAAAGATAGTTACGACATTCATTACAATACGAAAAATAAATCTGCGCAAATTGTAAAATCATCGCCAAAGGATTTAGTTGAAGCACAAGATGCACAATATACCGCTTATTTGGTCGGTAATAATATTGAGATTCTAACGACAGAAGGTCAAAAAATTCAAGTCACTAAAGATACAATTGATGGGATTGTCAATGGTAGCTCCAATACCCACCGTCAAGAATTTGGAATTCACAAAGGAATGTGGTGGTCACCAAACGGAAAGAGCTTATTGTACTACCGTAAGAACGAAACCATGGTCACTAAATACCCGCTCCCGCAATGGGATACGCGCGTAGCGACGAACAAAGATATACGCTATCCAATGGCGGGTATGAAATCGGAAGAAGTAACTTTAGTAGTTTTTAATACCGAAAGTAAAACATACACCACATTAAAAACTGGCGAACCAAAAGAACAATATCTTACTTCGATAACTTGGGATCCTAGCAATGAATTTGTCTATGTCGGCGTGTTGAACCGCGGTCAAGACCATTTGAAATTAAATCAGTACAATGCAGTTACAGGGGATTTCGTAAAAACACTTTTTGAAGAGAAATCAACTACTTGGGTAGAACCGCAACATGAATTGACCTTCTTACCCAATAATAAAAGCCAATTTTTGTATCAAACTGACAAAGATGGCTACAATCAAGTTTATTTGTATGACACAGCTGGTAAATTGATTAAACATCTAGGCTATCAAGATGTCATTGTAGAAAATTTCAAAGGCTTTAACGCGAACGCCTCTAAATTGTATTATGTAGGCGCAAGTAATAAGGGTTTGGAACGTCATCTTTATGAAGTAGAGATTAAGTCTGGAAAAACGAAACAATTAACAACTTCAAAAGGTGTACACAATGCTTCAGTTAGTCCTACAGGAAATTATGTGATCGATCAATACAGCAATCTAAATACACCTTATACCTTACAAGTTATAACAACTAAAAATGGACAAACCCAATCAATATTTGAAGCCGAAAATCCATTCACAGGTGAAATTAACTTACCAAAAATAGAATTTAAAGAATTTTTGTCTCCTGACGGAAAAACTCCGTTGAATGCTCGTATCACCTACCCTACGAATTTTGATTCAACCAAAAAATATCCAGTAATGGTGTATTTGTATGGTGGTTCGCATGCACAGATGATTACAGACAGATGGCTAGGAGGCGTTGGTTATTTTGATTTGTACATGGCTCAACAAGGGTATCTAGTATTTACATTGGATAACCGCGGTTCAGACGCTCGTGGTCGTGACTTTACGCGCGTTACACACAGACAATTAGGCGAAGCCGAAATGGCTGATCAGCTTGTTGGATTTGATTATTTGAAATCACTCCCTTATGTAGACAAAGATAATATGGGAATTTTCGGGTGGAGTTATGGCGGATTTATGACTACATCGTTAATGACAAAACACAATACAACTTTCAAAGCTGGTGTAGCTGGTGGCCCAGTAATGGATTGGAAATATTACGAAGTGATGTATGGCGAGCGCTACATGGATACACCGCAAGAAAATCCAGATGGCTACAAAAAGACTTCATTGCTAGACAAAGCTGGTCAATTGAAAGGCAATTTATTGATTATTCATGGCGCACAAGATCCAGTCGTAGTACAACAGCATAGCATGGATTTCGTAGAACAATGCATTAAAAAAGGCATACAAGTCGATTATTTCCTGTACCCATCACATGAACATAATGTTCGTGGAAAAGACAGAGTTCATATGTACGATAAGATTGCAAAATATTTTGATTTGCATTTGAAAAAATAAAAGTAACTAGCCTTGCAAATTTTGTAAGGCTTTTTGATTTTAAGACGTTTTTTTGACAATAAATAATCACAATAATTTAAGGATTTTAAAAATAAAATATATAACTTTGCACTCCGACAAAGCAGTCGGAATTCTCTTCCAATCAAAGGTATTTCTACCGCTTTTTCACAAACAACAAATAGTAATTTAAACTTTTTGATTTAATAAATAATGCCAAGAAACACCTCCATTAACTCCGTTTTAATCATAGGTTCTGGTCCTATTGTTATCGGACAAGCGTGTGAATTTGATTACTCAGGATCTCAAGCTGCACTATCTTTGAAAGAAGAAGGCATCAAGGTTTCGATAATCAACTCTAACCCTGCAACTATTATGACTGACCCAGTTGTTGCAGACAACGTTTATTTATTACCACTTACTTGCGAAAGTATTGAGCAAATTCTTCAGGAACAACAAATTGATGCGGTATTGCCTACTATGGGTGGTCAGACAGCGTTGAACTTGTGTATTGAGGCATCAGAGCGCGGAATTTGGGAAAAGTATAACGTTCAGGTTATTGGTGTTGATGTAGCAGCAATCGAAAAAACGGAAAACCGTGAAGAATTCCGTCAATTAATGATTGATATCGGTGTAGGTGTTGCGCCTTCAAAAATCGCTAACTCATTCTTAGAAGGTAAAGAAGCTGCGCAAGAAATAGGATTTCCTTTGGTAATTCGTCCTTCGTACACATTAGCTGGTACTGGTGGTGGTTTCGTACACAAGAAAGAAGATTTTGATGCGGCATTAAACCGTGGTCTTCACGCCTCTCCTACGCACGAAGTATTGGTTGAGCAAGCTGTATTAGGTTGGAAAGAATTCGAATTGGAGTTATTACGTGACAAAAACGATAACGTAATCATCATCTGTACAATCGAAAACTTTGACCCAATGGGTATCCACACAGGAGACTCGATTACAGTAGCACCAGGAATGACATTGTCGGACAAGTGTTACCAAGATATGCGTAACCAAGCGATCAAGATGATGCGTTCGATTGGTAATTTCGCGGGTGGTTGTAACGTACAATTCTCCGTGAATCCAGAAAACGAAGATATTATCGCGATTGAGATCAATCCACGTGTATCCCGTTCTTCAGCGTTAGCATCTAAAGCTACAGGTTACCCAATTGCGAAAATCGCTGCTAAATTGGCTATCGGTTACAACTTGGATGAGTTGCAAAACCAAATTACAAAAACTACTTCTGCATATTTCGAACCTACATTAGATTACGTAATCGTAAAAGTTCCTCGTTTCAACTTTGATAAATTCAAAGGTGCAAACAAAGAATTAGGTCTTCAGATGAAAGCTGTAGGTGAAGTAATGGCAATCGGTCGTACATTCATCGAGGCATTGCAAAAAGCGGCTCAATCGCTAGAAACAGGTCGTGCTGGTCTAGGTGCTGATGGTCGTCAATTGCGCAATTTAGAAGAGATCATGCACAGCTTAGAGCATCCAAGTGCAGATCGTCTTTTCCATATCAAAGATGCTTTCGAATTAGGTGTTCCTTTGGAATCTATCCGTAAAGCAACACATATTGACAAATGGTACTTACTTCAGATTCAAGAATTGGTTCAATTAGAAACTGAATTGAAAAGATACCAATTATCAAATATTCCACGTGATTTCTTTATGACCTTGAAACAAAAAGGTTATTCAGATTTACAAATCTCTTGGTTGTTAGGTAATGTAACAGAAGATCAAGTTTACGATCGTCGTAAAGAATTAGGTATCCACCGTGTGTACAAAATGGTAGATACGTGTGCGGCTGAATTCCCAGCACAAACGCCATACTACTACTCTACTTTCGAAGAAGAAAACGAATCAATCTCTTCTGATAAGAAGAAAATCATCGTATTGGGTTCTGGTCCTAACCGTATCGGTCAAGGTATCGAATTCGATTACTCTTGTGTACACGGGTTGTTAGCAGCTAAAGAATGTGGCTACGAAGCCATTATGGTAAACTGTAACCCAGAGACTGTTTCTACAGACTTCAACATGGCAGACAAATTATACTTCGAGCCTGTATTCTGGGAGCACGTACGTGAGATTATCGAGTTAGAGAAGCCAGTAGGTGTTATCGTACAGTTAGGTGGTCAGACAGCACTTAAAATGGCTGACAGACTAGAAGCTTTAGGCGTGAAAATCATCGGAACTTCATTCGGTAATATGGATTTGGCTGAAGATCGCGGTAGTTTCTCTGATTTATTGAAAGAATTAGAAATTCCTTACCCGAAATACGGTGTAGCAACTTCAGCAGAAGAAGCTATCAAAGTAGCAAACGAAGTGGGTTACCCAGTATTGGTTCGTCCTTCGTACGTATTAGGTGGTCAAGGTATGAGCATCGTGATCAACGACGAAGACTTGGAAAAGGCAGTAGTTAACTTGCTTAAAAACCTTCCAGGAAACCAAATCTTGATTGACCATTTCTTAGACAGAGCGGAAGAAGCCGAATCGGATTCAATCTGTGATGGCGAAGATGTACATATTATCGGTATGATGGAGCACATCGAGCCTGCGGGTATCCACTCTGGTGACTCTTACGCGGTATTGCCTCCATTTAGTTTATCACAAAATGTACAAGCTAAGATGGAAGAATATTCTATCAAATTGGCAAAAGCATTAGACGTAAAAGGATTATTGAATATTCAGTTTGCTATCAAAGGTGAAAATGTATACGTAATCGAGGCTAATCCTCGTGCATCACGTACCGTTCCTTTTATCGCGAAAGCATACGATGTGCCTTACATCAATATTGCTACTAAAGTTATGTTGGGTGAGAACAAATTGAAAGATTTCACTATTGCGCGTAAGTTAACAGGATGGGCAATTAAAGAACCGGTATTCTCGTTCTCTAAATTCCCTGAAGTAGACAAACAATTAGGCCCTGAAATGAAATCTACAGGTGAAGCGATCCGCTTTATCAAAGATTTACAAGACCCTTACTTTAGAGAATTGGTATCTAAAAAATCAATGTTCTTGAACGCACAATAAGCAAACAAGAAATATTATAAAAAGGAACTCCCTCACAAGCAACTGTGAGGGAGTTTTTTTTGTAAATGAAGTTAATTAAGGGGACACCATTTATTTTCATAAATTAAAGATTATTTACTCATACTATTGGGAATACACCCTAAATTAATCCCCAAAAGAATATAAAATGGATTATTTGTATAAGACCAGTGAATTACAATTTATAAGGTATTTAAAAGAACATCAAATTCATAAAATCTGGTGGGACTTTACGACATATATTTTTGACTATGGAGATTTCTATTTTCAAATCGAAAGTGTCTCAGCAGTTGCAGATACTCCGAATGAATCTGACGAAGCTATCATCGGTCAATTCACTAAACATCTTGTAGCCTTTGTTCCTGGAGAACATACAAGACTAGTATGTCAAGATAAAAAAATAGAAGAATTATATATCGTACGCATATTTCTTTATTTCACAAATTTGACACAATTCACTAAGACTGAACAATTATTGAGGCGTGTGAAACAAAAGTTAAGGGTTATGGCATCTGGAAAAAAAGATCCTATCGGAGATATTACTTCAAAGACAACAGGTGTTCATAAAGAAATAACGTGTCATCCTATATTAAAAGACATTATAAATATAGACGCTAAATATTCTAATATTATTGACTGCGGAATACTTATAAAAATTGACGGAAAGTATTTGAAAGCATTTGTTCAAAGCAATTCTTTTGGATTTGCTATTTGGGATGATGAATATTTTTATAATGAAGATTTAATAAAGGACCTTAGTGAAGAATTTGAGTTAATAAAAATTTAATGATGTCATTTTAGAAGTAGTTGATTATTTATAGCTTTATATATCCTTAACACATCGAAATCCAACATTATTAGTTGGGCTATTGATTTCACCTTTGCCTCTACCGCCAGCTTTGTAGCGTTCGCAATAACTGTCTACACACAGAAAAGAACCACCACGCTGTACGCGTTTGACTAAACCAGGTTCTTGTGGATCGTGGGAGTCTGCTGGACCTTTGGGGTTAACTTTAATCGCATTGGTATCGTATCCTGAACGGTAATAATCTGAACACCATTCCCACACATTTCCCACCATATCGTATAACCCAAGTGCGTTAGCAGGAAATGATTTCACAGGAGCTGAACCAGCGAAACCATCTAGTTTAGCGTTGTTTTTCGGAAAAGCACCTTGATAGGTATTCGCCATCCATTTGCCATCTTTTTTCAACTCCTTACCCCAATAATAATCTTCATTTGTATGACTATTTGCTTTTGTGGCTAATTCCCATTCCGCTTCGGTTGGTAAACGTTTCCCTGCCCATCTTGCGTAAGCTTCGGCATCTTCGTAGGCAATATGCACTACAGGATGATTTTCTCTTCCTTTTACACTGCTATTAGGACCTTCAGGATGCTTCCAACAAGCGCCTTTGACATATTCCCACCATGACAATGGATTTTCTAAATCACGTGCTTCTAGATTACCCACAAAAACTGCTGAACCTGCAACCAACATTGCTGCATCTACACCTGGAAAATCTTTCGGATCTAAAGGTCTTTCAGCAACAGTAACATAGTTTGTTTCCTTTACAAATTGTGCAAACTGCGCATTCGTAACTTCATGTTCATCCATGTAAAATGAACTTACTTCGACTTCATGTTTAGGTTTAGCATCTTTAAAATAATCCGATCCCAACGAAAACTTTCCCCCTTCTATTAAAATCATACGCACCGAATCCTTGCCCTTTATGTTTTTTTCTGCTATTCCTTTTGCATGACGACTTGGAATAGTTTCCATCGCGCAGGTAACATCTGTTTTAATGGAAGATTCCCTTTTATCCGTAGGCTGCTGACACGAAAAAACTAATAGTAGAAAGGCTAAACTGCAATATTTCATTGGAACAGGTTTTTATTTCACTAAAATATAAAAAGGCTTCAAGATTCTACTCTTGAAGCCTAAATATTAAATCATTTACCAAATTTTTACACACTCAATTGATTGCCTTTGGCGTCTTTTTTCGGACGAATTCCTGTGTTACCACCACCTTTTAATGTTAACTCCACAGGTTTGTTGGAAATCCATGTTCCTTGTGTAAAGTCTGGGAATTCTACAGTTTTACCTTTTTTCGTTGATTCTACGCTTAATGGTACAATTGCAGACCATGCAGCAGCATCGTAAACGTCTTGATCTAGTGCTAAACCATTACGTAAACAGTCTACCAATCTCCAATCCATCATAAAGTCCATACCACCGTGACCACCAACTTTCTTCGCTTGCTCACCAATGAATTTTACGATCTCTGGTGTATATTGCTCACGCAATTTGTTCATATCTTCTTCTGGAAGGAAGTCATGACCATTTTTGTGTGATTTTAAACTGATACCAATTTTAGGGTATTTCTCACAGAAACCTTTTGTACCACTCAACATATGAATACGTGAATATGGACGAGGTGAGGTCACATCATGCTGAATCATGATTGTTTTACCTTTCTGCGTACGAATCAATGTGGTGTGCATATTTCCACGGAACTGCGCACCTACAAATTGACCATATGTAGCCGGATCTTCCTTCGCTAAACGTTTAGCTTCTTCACCCATTTGGAAATCATTCGAAGCCACATTCACTAACGATGTCATCACGTCACCGCGATTTACATTTAGACATTGTGCTACTGGACCAATACCGTGCGTTGGGTATAAGTTACCATTGAAACGAATGTTTTCTTTTAATCTCCAGAAATCATCGTAATATGTTTTGCTGAAATTTAAATCTAATAAGTCGTGGATGTAAGCGCCTTCTGCGTGAATCAATTCACCGAAAACACCAGCTCTTGCCATTCCTAAAGTTTGCAATTCGAAGAAATCGTAACAGCAGTTCTCTAACATCATACAATGTTTCTTTGTCTCTTCAGACACGCGAACCACTTTCCAACAATCTTCTACTGTCAGACCGATAGGCACCTCACAACCAACGTGTGCACCAGCTTTCATACCTTCGATACTCATCTCCGTATGGTAATCCCACGGTGTACAGATGTACAATAAATCGATTTTCACAGATTTCAACATCTCTCGCCAACCATCCTCACCCGAGAATGCAGCAGGTTTTTTCAATCCACGCTGTGTTACCGTATTCTGATGTTTGGTTACTTTATCGGCATGCTTATCACATAATGCTACGATTTCCGCACCTTCGATATATGTATATCTATCTACAGCACCAGATCCTCTATTACCTAACCCTACGAAAGCAACACGTACTTTATCGATCTTTGGGGCAGCATATCCTGACATATTGAATCTTGGCGCAGGAGCCGCTTGCACATGCAAAGATGGCAACGTAATAGCTGTAGCGGATAGTAATGACGCTTTTTTGAGAAAATCTCTTCTATTTGTACTCATACAATTTTGATTTATAAATCTTTGTCTTAAATCAAAGGGGCACAAAGCCCCTTCAAAAATCACCTATATTAAAACAAACTAAACAGTCAATAACAAGAAAACCAATGTTTTAATCTTCTTAGGTCTTCATGGGTTAACGATAACGTTCTTCGTATTATCTTTAACAATTATAATCGATAATTATCAGATTATAAAATGATTCGCAAACGCAAACGTTTGTCCAATTTTACGAATTCGATTGTCTATTTCGTTTGTTACAATTCGATTTTACCAATTAATTCCATCAATAAAGTTTCAGATAACTTTGCTTGAGTTTTTGCAGAATTAAATCGGGAAACCGCATTTATAAAATTCTCTTGCGCATCGCGGAATTCGACAGCACTCAATGTTCCAATTTTGTATTTATCTAAAGTAATATTCATATTCTGACGCGCTATTTGTTCATTCTTCTCTTCCAATTTCACCAATTCCAAATTGGTTTTGTAAACATTGAAAGCTTGCGCGATTTCGGATTCTATTTGCTGATTGATTTGACTCAGTTGCAAATCCGCATTTTCAATCCGAATCTTGGCGATACGCTCGTTTCTTCTCTGATTAAAACCATCAAAAATATTGACCGAAGCCGTAATACCATAAGTAAGACCACGAGAACGTGATTCGGCAACGAAACCCAAACTTGATTCAGATTCACTAAAATTATACCCTCCATTCAATCGTACTGTGGGATAACGATTTGCCTTAACTGTTTTTTCTTCCAATTCGGCTAATCTTCTATTGATGCTTATTAAAATCAAATCAGGGTTAGTAGATTTTGACTGTTCTAATAAATTACCAAGTGTAAGAGTCTCGTCAATAGAGACTTCTCGAATAACCTGAAAGTCTTGTTGCAAATCTCTTGCTAATAAAGTATTCAAAGTAATTTTAAGATTCTTTACCACATTTTCTTGTTTAATGCGGTTCGATTCGTCTGTATTCAGATTTACCTGAACATTTAATACTTCCAAACGTGAAGCTTTTCCTATGGAAAATCTATTTTCGGCAGTACGTAATCTTTCTTGCGAAATCACAATACTGGAATCAATAGCAGACAACAAATTTTGCTGTTCGACAATGGTATAATAAGTAGAAATCACATCCGAAATACGTGTCACCACCGAACGTTGCAATTCGGCTTCGCCTTGTTTTTGTAACTCTTTCAGCGTCTCATAACGGGAAAACATCCCCAATCCGTCAAATACAGTCCAGCCCACACTAATTCCATAATTGAGACTGTTATTCTTCGCATTGTCTAAAGCTCTGACATCACCATTCGCTTGCGTCTGATTGGAGTTGGAAAGACTATTATTTTGGTTGAAATTCCCAGTTACTGTTGGCAACATGCCTGCATTTCCAGGCGTAACATTCTCTTGTGCGACTCTCAAATTATTCTGAAATAATTTAATATCGTAATTATTTTCTAATGCGATGGCTATGGCATCTTTGACCGTAAGCAACTCTTGTGCTTGACTTAGATGCCCACACAGCAACATACATATTGCAATTCTAATCACCCTTCTCATACTAATCTTCTAAATTATCAAACTCTGGTCTGTGTTTTCTTTCACGGGACATCATCAGGTAGAACGCGGGTATTACAAAAAGTGTCAAAATCAACGAAAACATTGTCCCCCCCACGATAACAACACCCATCCCCATACGACTCGTAGAGGCAGCACCCAATGACATTGCTATAGGAAGTGCTCCAAATGCAATAGCCAAAGATGTCATTAAGATGGGTCTTAATCTGGATTCGGCAGCTTCAACCACGGCAGTATATTTATCCATACCCTGCTCGCGCAATTGATTTGCAAATTCTACAATCAAAATTCCGTTTTTGGTTACTAATCCAATCAACATGATTGTTCCGATTTGGCTAAAGATATTCCAAGTTTGGCCAAAAAGCCATAATGAAAATAGAGCTCCAGCTACAGCTAACGGAACTGTAATGATTATAATAATCGGATCGGTGAAACTTTCAAATTGTGCTGCTAAGATTAAGAATATCAATAAAACAGCTAGACCAAACGCGAACATCGTATTGGAACCACTTTCCACAAAATCTCGAGACTCTCCTCCTAAATCCGTGGTAAAAGTTTCATCCAACACTTTATCGCGTATGCGCTCCATTGCTTCAATACCTTCGCCCATACTTCTGCCCGGTGCTAATCCTGCCGATACTGTTGCAGACATATAGCGGTTGTTGTGATACAATTGTGGTGGACTACTGCGCTCTTCCAATTCGACAATATTACTCAGTTGAATCAACTCACCTTTGTTACTCTTCACATACATAGCAGCCAAATCATTGGGCGTCGCACGATCTTTACGATCAAATTGTCCCATAACTTGATATTGCTTACCATTCATCATAAAGTAACCAAAACGCTGTCCAGAAAGTGACATTTGCAAGGTCTGTGCGACATCCAATACAGATACGCCTAAAGACTGTGCCTTTTCTCTGTCAATCGTAACATAAATTTCAGGTTTGTTGAATTTTAAATTCACATCTGTGATAGAGAAAGTGGGATCATGAGATAACTCCTCCATAAAAAGCGGAATTTTTTCTTCTAATTGTTGAAAGTTTTGAGCTTGTATGATGTATTGAATTGGTAAACCACCTCGTCTATTTACAGAAATAGTTGGTTGTTGGGATACCGCAACGCGTGCTTCAGAAAACTTACGTGTTAATTTCGATAAGTCATTTGCTATCTCTTCTTGCGAACGCGTTCTATCTTCAGGATTTACCAATCCTAATCGGACCATCCCACTATTTACCGAAGCCGAACCAAAACCAGGCGAAGTTATCACCAAACTTACTTTCTTTTCAGGCACAGAATCATTTATCAACATGGTCAAGTCCGTCATAAACTTATCCATGTAATCGTACGATACACCCTCTGGCGCAGTCACGCGTAAGCTCAAATAACTACGGTCATCATAAGGTGCAGTTTCTTTGGGTAAAAGTTGGAAGAATAAATAAATTAATCCAAAACAAGCAATTAGAATTGCGAAACTTAGCCATTTGAATTTTAAAAATCCTTTGAGTGAGTTGGCGTATTCGGTATTCATTGCCACAAAATACTTTTCTGTACGTTCGTAGAATTTACTTTTCTTCTGTTCACCACCTTTCATCAAATAGGCATTCAACATAGGTGTCAGCGTGAGGGCAACAAAAGCAGATATCAATACCGCAGCACCGATGACTATTCCGAATTCTCGAAATAAACTTCCCACAAATCCTTCTAAAAATATTACAGGTAGAAAAACCGCAGCTAAAGTTACCGAGATGGATATTACTGCAAAAAAGATTTCATTAGAACCTTTGATCGCAGCTTCAATTGGAGACATTCCCTCTTCGACCTTTTTGAAAATATTTTCTGTGACCACAATACCGTCATCCACGACCAAACCTGTAGCCAATACAATCGCAAGTAAGGTCAAAACATTGATAGAGAAACCACACAAATACATGATGAAAAATGTAGCAATCAAGGATACCGGAATATCAATCAATGGACGGAATGCAATAGACCAATTACGGAAGAATATATAGATAATGAGTACTACCAATATTACGGCGATGATCAATGTCTCGACGACTTCCAATACCGATTTCTTCACAAATTGTGTATTGTCAATAGCGATATTCATTTCATATCCTTCGGGAAGGTCGGATTGCATTTTATCAAATTCTGCGTAGAAGCTGTTTGCGATTTCTAGGTAATTGGTTCCAGGTTGTGGTATAATATTTAAACTCACCATTGGGAATCCCGAATCCGACATTTTGGTTTCGAAATTTTCAGCTTCCAATGCCGCTGTACCAATATCGCCCAAACGCACTACCCTAGTTTGATCCGCACGGATTATGATATCATTAAATTGTTCTTCGGTCGAAAGATTTCCTATTGTTTTAACCGTCAATTCCGTATTCGCTCCCGTCAATTTTCCGGATGGCAATTCCACGTTTTGACTATTCAACGCATTACGTACATCCATCACCGTCAAGCCATAAGAAGCTAATTTATTTGGGTCAATCCAAAGACGCATGGCATATTTTCGCAATCCCCATATTTGAACGGAACTAACGCCTGGGATAGTTTGTAAACGTTGTGAAATAACATTTTCGGCATAATCAGACAGTTCCAACACATTGTGCGTACGGCTTTGCAGCGTCATCGAGATAATGGGTTCGGAATCTGCGTCAGCTTTTGAAACGACAGGAGCGGCATCGATATCTTGTGGCAAACTGCGCATCGCTTGTGATACCTTATCACGCACATCATTTGCTGCAGCTTCCAAATCTTTATTGAGGTTAAACTCAATATTGATGTTACTCGAACCTTGAGAACTCGTAGAAGTAATATTTCGAATACCATCAATGGAGTTAATCGCTTTTTCTAAAGGCTCTGTAATTTGTGATTCAATAATATCTGGATTCGCGCCGGCATAACTCGTGCGTACCGAAATCTGTGCCGGATCAATGGATGGAAACTCACGTACACCTAAGAAAGTATAGCCGATGATTCCAAACAAGATCAACATCAAGTTCATGACAATGGTCAGAACCGGACGTTTTATACTCAGGGTGGATAAACTCATTTTCTATAGATTAACGTAAAATAACTTGAACTGGAGAGCCATCACGCAACGACATCACGCCTGAAGTCAAGATAGTATCTCCCTCTACCAAACCTTTTGTGATTAACACATCAGCATCTGTACGACCACCAGTTTCTACGATAACTTCTTTGGCTTTGCCCTCTCGTAATACAAAAATCTTTTTACCATTTTGAATCGGGATTAATGCTTCAGCTGGAACCAATAAACCATTATCCACCGTTTCAAGTGGAAAGGTCACATTAGCAAATACGCCAGGAATAAGTTTGTTGCTGCTATTTTTGCTGATGGCTTTAACTAGAAGTGTGCGTGTATTCGCTTCAATTACAGGCTCAATGGCATAAACAGCAGCTGTGAATTTCTGTTCATCTCCTTGAATGGAGAATTCTACTTGACTTCCCCTATTTACCATATAGGCGTAACGTTCGGGAACGGAGAATAGCAATTTTACCTGTGCTGTATTTGCAAGATTAGCAATAACAGTAGCAGGTGTGATGTAGCTCCCTTTTGAAATATTGCGTAAACCAATTTTGCCTGAGAATGGCGCACGAACTAAAGTTCTGCTTAATTGTGCATTTATTAATTGTATTTGGGATTCAGAAGTGCGGAAATCTGCTGATGCAATGTCGTATTCTTCCTGACTAATCGCTTCTTTTTCTAAAAGTAGTTTGGCTCTTCGCGCGTTTTCACCTGCTAACTCCGAGCGTGTTTTTGCTTGAGCCAGCTGTGCGCGTAATTCGGCGTCGTTTATTTTGAGTAGTACTTGTCCAGCAGACACTTGACTTCCTTCTTGAAAATTCAAATTCTCGACTATTCCAGACACTTCAGCATGCAATTCAACTATCTCATTTGCTTCTATGGAGCCACTCAGAGATAAGTAATCCGCAAAGGGTTGTCCTTCAACTACTCGCCCGTAAACTTTATTTCCCCCTCCTGCGCGGTTAGCTCCCCCAGCTGATTTATTGGCTTCTTCTTTTTTGGTATTGGTAATGATACGATATGTCACCAATCCCACCACGATTAACAATCCAATGCTCAAAAAAATAATGGCTTTTTTACTCATAAGTTAAGATATCTATTTGCCCTATAAACGGATACACAAGATAAAGCTTATTGCGTTAAGAAGTTGTAAAAATATAGATATAAAAGCTCCAACCAAAGAAGCCCTATCACAATTAAGTGATAAGGCTTTACAATTACATTATTAAAAATTGATTTGAATTATGCTTTGTTAATACTCGTCATAACCTTTGATATAAATTTCGTTCATATTCGCGAAACGATCAATAGCACTAAAAGTTGTTAAACATATTATTTTGACAGCTTTAAAAAGCGTCTCATTTTCGGGCAATGGTATAGAAGTATCCTGACGGTCATTGGCTAAAGTAAAATCACCTAATTTCACTTCTGTACCGTCCAATTTGATCCCATATAATTCAATATCCTTTACGCGGTAATTACCTACGGCTCTGTGCAACAACGTAACTTCTTTAACAATGATTGGCTTATAAGGTCCAGCAGGAGCTTTAAGGGCTTCTTCATTGTATAAGCCTGTCGCAGATGCTGCTCTAGTTTGCGTAAATGTAAAAATTAACGTAAATGGGTATTTCTCATGTGCTGAATGATCTGATGTGACAGTGGTACTCCATTTCGTATGCCAAATCGTCCCCGTGTTTCCATCCAACATATAGGATGGAGGTCCTTCGGATGTAGAATTTGAATTCGAAGCATACGGCGTCCAACCAGCTCGTAAAGCTGCAGTATTGTAATCAACCAATACAGGAGGTAATACTTCCACTTCAACTGTGCGAATTTCTGATTCGCCACCTTTAGCATCTTTTACATAATAAGTTACTGTGTGTTTACCTTCCGAGATTCCTTTTATTTCAAAGTTATCCCCTGGCGTCGGTGTAGGCAAGTCAACTGCTGTAAATGTTGCAGCATTATCTATTTTATAATATAATGTTGCATTGGATCTTGTAAGATTGAGCATAAAAATGCTAACCATTCTTATACCACCTTGTACATTGATATTATTAACGATCCCTTTTGATGGAAATGGTAATGCACTAACCACATAAGAGAATTTTTTGGATTCAATACCATTTTTACCTTTCGCCCACACTTCAATTGGCAAAGGAGTACTCACAGGTAAATTCTCAATGATATATAAACTTTCGAAATCTTTTACTTCTGTAATTTCTTTTACACCAGCTCTATTGTACGAAAAAAAGACAGATTCAACCAATTCTGTATCAACAGAACTGATATCAAATCTTACTTTTTCATCGTCATCTGCTACGACTTGAAAGTTATTTTGCTTCACAGGTCCACGTGCATTGACCTCGATATCGTCCAAAGGAATTTGATCTGGAATTACTAATGCATTTTCCTTACATGCACCTATCCCAAGGATCAAAACACCCATCAAAATAGCTGGAATAATTTTATTATATATTTTTTTCATGATGTTTATTTCAAAAATTCTAGTTCAAATTTTGACAAAAATACTTCTCCTTGGAATCCCCAAGTTTCATGTGGCTTCAAACCAAACCAGTAGAATATTTGTGGAACTATATCTAAATTCTGAACGAATACTTCATCACTTGGTTGGTCACAAGGCATATAGTTGCCACTTATATTCACAGATGCAGTATTAGAAAATGTCAAATCTGGTGTATTATTCTCCAAGGAATTATACCATGTGTTAGCCGATAGTTCCCTGTAATGCGCTATCAAACTGCCAGCCAATGGATCTGTAGATTCTATCTCATTGCGACAAGCGATGTTTCTTGCTTCAGCATCCGTCAGGGCTCTGTTCCAAACTCTAAAATCTGCCATATCCATATGAGTATAACCTAGATTTGTTGCTTGTGTATTAAATCCTAGAGTCAAAGGTTCCGCATTAGCAAAAGCATCTACTCCCATTTCTATCGTTTGAGAAGCTAATAACACACCATCCAAATAGATTTTAACACCTGTTGTAGTGTTTGTTACTTTTTCAAAAATGAAAGAATAATGATGCCAGCTTCCATCTGCACCTCTCGTAAATTCGACTTCACGTGTATTGGTACCATCTTGAAATCTTAATTTGAAATTGGCATTTTGACCATAAAGATGCCATCCTTTATTAACATTATTGGACGCAGCATCTTTTCCTAAAAAGTAATTGTACCAGAAACTAAAGCCTCCTGTGAAGGATAAACCTGCCCATACATTATCCTCACGTAATCTAAATTTAAAATCATACGTAATAGCTCCTGTAGGTGTAGAATTCGCATTAAAAACATTGCTAGCGTCTCCTGCAGGAGATTGTGCACGCACCCCTATTTCAGAAAATGTACGTGTAGCTATCCCATCATAATGTGTATAAGTTCCTGGAAAATAACCATTCAGAAACACATACTGCATAGTTTCAGCTTTTAATTCTTGAGGTAAAAAATGTTTATAAGAATATAGTGTAAAAATATTTCTTTCTGGAAATGAATTACCACCATAGCTTTTTTCCACACCACCATGGCTAGAAGTTACAATGATTAACCAGTCTTCGTATTCTTTATCCTCTCTTGTATTTATTTTATTTATGATTTCTCCAATTTGAGAATCTACTTTTTCAATAGCTTGTGCATATTCAGACTTATCTGCATCAAAACCAGCTGTAGAACCTGCCTTCAAAACATCTTTAAATTGAAGAATTACCAAATCTGATACATTATCTCGATTAAATACCTTTAATGCTTCTTCTTTTACTTTCTCATCTGAATTCACTACAATATTTTCATCCGAATCCATTAACAAGATATTTCCAATCCCTTCATCTTGTACAACGATTGATGCTCTCAATGAACTTTGCACCTGTTTCAAACGATAGATTACGCTTGGGGCAAAAGTTACTTCATCGTGTGGGTGCTCCGTATCAGGCTGTGGCAAATAGCTCTCATCCGTGATGTGATGTGTATCCGAATTGTAACCAGTCATCATAGTGACCCAAGAGGCTGGATCTGAAGTATTATTATCCGTCAACGCATCAAATGAATACTTACCCGTTTTCATCAATTGGCTAAGATTATTGGGGATTTTTTTCTCCAATTCCTTCCCCACCAGACCGTCTACAGAGATAAGCAAAATCTTACGCTTAAGTATTTTTTCAGAATCTTGTTCGTATTCTTCGAATTTGGGTTCTGGATTAAAATATTTCGTACATCCCGTAATTATTACAGCGAATAACAACAATGGAATTACATTTAATAAGTTTCTTTTCATGGTATGATAGGTATTAGTCGATGTCAAAAAATGCTCCGAATTCTGAAACTGCATGATTCGAATTACCACTATGATTATTCTCTCTAAAGAATATTTTAACAAAACGTATTTCACGACTTTGCTTTAATCTGAATTCTTTACGGTCGGCAGAATTAGGCATTGTAAACGAATATCCAGTTTCTAGATCCGCGTCAGTAAGGGTTGTATAATTACTATTATCAATACTTACTTGAATTTCGATGTTTTTAGGTCTTTGTCCAGCACTATTTGTTCTTGGAACAAGGTAGAATCCTTTAACAATTTCATTCGCTTTCAAAGAAAAAGTTATTGAGTGAGGTAGCTGAGCTGTAGCTGCAGACCATTGTGAATGCCAAAATGTATTGGTATTACCATCGATAATACGAATAGCCTGACCGCTGTTTGCTCCTTCTCCTGTAGGTTCTTCCGTTGATTTTGCCAAAATAGTCCATTCCGTCACATCAACGTCCTCTTTAGGATTGATTGTACCTTCACCACCTGTGTTAGTCAATGGGTTATATGTCCAAATCGCTTTCTCCAATGGTGGATACTTCGCTGCCATTTCTCTTCTTGCTAATGAACTAATCTGAATCCCCCACGCTCTACAGAACTTTTGGTAGTCTTTTCCTGTAAAATCACATAGCGTACGGTAGAAAAAGTCTCTCTTAGCTTCGTCTAATGAGAATGAATAATTTGTATTTCTTGCTTGTTTATAGATATAAGGCATAAAATCCCAACCAGACTCCCCATTTTTACCTACAGCCTTATTATAAATTTGTAAGAAAAGTAAAATCTTCACAAAAGGATGATTACCCGTAGATGTTTCTTTATCCGTAATTATATTCTTACCTGTAGATTTAGCTGCATACTCTAATCCAGCCTCAAAAGCATCAGGAATAGCAGGGTGATTTGCAATTGCTAATCGATTCAATCTATTAGCCGCTTTCCAAATGAATAAGTTGTTGGTAGTCTCACCCAATCCATTCCAGCTCCATGTGCCACCTTGCTGATAGTTGTGTCCCAATTCATGAAATGCACCCCAGCTTACTTCTGCAAGATTATCAGGATTTAAAATATAATTTCTATCGGTAAACATTCTAAACCAATGTCTATCCGCTTGTGCTACCCAAGGATTACCGTTGTGTGCATAACCAACAGATGGTTGTATATCCAAAACTGCGCGTTCTGGTAAATCTGGATATCTATTTTTAAGATCTGTGGTATTTGGTAATAACCCCATCCAATCGTAAAAATCCTTTACATATATCTCATTCCACTCCGTAAGTGCACCTTCAACATTGGCAGCATCCCCTTTATAATTAATTACCATATTCCTTGGAATAGAAAATATAACCTTTTCGGATCGTACCTCTAACCAAGGAACCTGCGTATTCTCTACATCTTTTAACCACTCTTGTACATTTGATTGACCCAATATAAAATCAGGTGATCGAACTGCTCCCGAAAAATTTAAGCTTACAGGCTGTGTTCTTGAGTTATTTGTCAATATCCAAATTGTACCCCCATATAGGTTTTTCACATAATTGACGCCCGGAAACAGTTCCTTTCTCGTGAAAATAATTGGATCTCTACGCAATGGATCTTTACCCGATAAATTATCCGTATGTACCCCTACTTGTACGGTAAGACCTACTACCCCAGCAGGAACTGTAATCTTAATATTTTCCCCAGCAGGAGCATAAAGACCTGTACTAAAAATAGGCTGTGGTACTTGACTAACTTTAAGATCTTGTGTACTCACATAAAAGTAATCCATATCAAAAGTCACAACTGTATCTGTAATCCTCTTGACATTATCACCCACCAAACCTGGATACAATCGTGCGCGATGATAGAGACTTTTGTCTGCTACAGACATCGTAGTATCTGTTTCTATTATAGACGGTTCCTTATCACCCTCTTTGTGACCATGTTCAAAATCGTATCCATACTTGCCACATGACGAAATAGACAACACGGATAAGGCAACAAGGAATATATTCTTTAAATTTCTTTTCATAACCAAAATATTATAACGTTGACACTAATAATGTTGGCGTCCAACTTTTACCTTCTAATCCCCAAGCTTCTTGTGGAATAATTCCAAACCACTGATATATAAAAAATGGAATATCTACAGCGTTAGGAACCAACTTATAGAATGAATCACGAATTGGTGGCTGAAAATGATTTACAACATCACTATAACTTGTCCAATTGTATGGACCTGTGATCGCCATATGCTTATTGTTGCCTGATAAATCCGTTAATTTATTTGTACCTACATCATCATATCCTGGCCAATAGCCTATTAAATTAGATTTTTTAGGATGGTTGTTCTCTACACTTGTAATACCTGTTAATTCGGCTACCTCTTTGTTTGTAAATGCAGTATTGTAAATCTGGAGATTGTTCAGCTGAAAGTCAGCTCCTGCATTATCATTACCTGCTTTCTTACCAATCACTAGTGGTGCATTATTAAGAAGAGAATTGGTATTAATTGTGGTTGATGCATTTAAAACTCCATCGGTAAATACTTTAACCGAATCCGCAGCCCCGGATCTGCTGACTACAACGGTATAACTATGCCATAATCCATCGTTGATTTGTTTGGTGCCAAATACTTGACTGCTGATATTACTATTCCAACCTATCTTATTGTTGCCATCTCGTACCTCCATAAACAAATTCCAACCATTGCCACTGAAACCAACATCACGCTTTGAAAGAATGATTGGGTAATTGTGACTCCCAGTAGTATTTGATTTAAAGAAAAAGCTAATTGTGAAATCTGTATTAGGTCCGAAATTATACAATTCAGCATCTTGTAATGTTGAATTCACTGCTGGACTACCATAGGTATAACGCAATGCATTGCCATCAAAAGGAATTTCTGTTGAATTTGGTCTTGATAATAAGCTTCTTGAAAATTTCGGGCTATAGAAAAAAGTGATTGTATTTCTATTGTTATCACCATAAGAGGTGTTATCCACCTCCGCATTGATAGCGGGTCCACCTATACTAGATGTAATGATTACCAACCAATTCTCTTGTGCATAAGAAGGTCTTTCTTTGATTGCATTGATTAACAAGCCGATAGATTCATCAAATTTGCGAAGTGAAGCCTCATAATTTTGATCATCAACTTCGAATGAATTTTCCGATCCAACTGTAAAAGGCTCCGTGAAATGTGCAATAATTAAATCGGAGGAACCATTTTTCAGTTCATCAGTTGATTTTTGTAATACCTCAGCATCTGTAGCAGCAATACTTCCATTATCTGCGTCTTTCAAAAGACTATTATAAATGTCCTCATTTGCAGAAAATGCAGTCGTTGTTAAATCCGATTTCGTGCTTTTTATACGTTTTATGATTGTAGGATAACTTTCAAGATCAGCAGATGAAAGATCACTTCCTATCACGTTATGCTTTGATGAAGTTACACCGGTTAATAATGATGTCACCCCAGCTTCTTTTGTAAAAGGAGTACTTTTATAATCCCCTAATGATCCGTAAGAATGCAAAGCATTTCGACTTACTATTCTGAAATTAGGTAGTTCTAATTGTTGCAATGCCCTACCTCTAACGCCATCAGCAATGATATATAGAACTTTTGATGACCCAGAATCATAATTTGGTTGTTCAGAAAATTGCTTCAAAATATTCGGAAAATCCTTATTACAAGAGCTGAAAGCCAACACTATTATGAGCAATGGCGTACACCATTGGAATATGTTCGTTAATTTTTTCTTTGTTTTCATAAATACAAAGTTTTTGTGTTAATTTTTAATTTCAATCTTTACAATATTCCCTACCGATTTATTATCAACACTAAATATTAGCCCTCCAACTAAAATTGCAGGATTGCCTAACGATGATGTTGTTTCCACTATAGTAGCAGGAATTCCGGAAAATCTTCCCAAGTTATTGTACTCTTGCTTGGCTTGACCATTTGGTTCTAGGATTAAGATACCTCCTCTACGTACGCCGTTATAACGTAGGAAACTTCCTGTCACTAATACTTTTCCATTATTCAATTTGTAAGCGTAGTTAGGCGCTCCCCCATCAAGATCACCGAATATGAAATTTTGATCAGTAGAACCATCAGAGTTTAATACGACAACGCCATTCGTAGGTTTTCCTCCATAATTTTTGAAAGAACCAGCAATTACGATTTTATCACTTACGGAATTATAGGTAATACTCAAGATTGCAAAATCAGCACCGCCACTAGCTGTGAAAGCCTGATCTATTTGTCCATTTGGTTTAATACAAACTATGTTTCTAACGGCTGTTCCGTTATAGTTTGTAAATGCTCCAGCAATAACAATACGACCATCTTTCAACGCTACTGCGTCATTTATAAAGCCGTTTAAACCTGTATTATTTAGATTAAAAGTGGAATCAAGTTTACCATTAGGTTTTAATTTAGCGACGTTTCGGACACGCGTATTTACATATCTTCTGTTATCTCTAGAAGAGTATTGATAGTCAATGCTACGGTGTACTGCAAAACTTCCTACTGCAATGATGCTACTGTCTGCAAGCTCAAAAACTTTATTAACAATACCATTTGTAAAACCAGAATTGAAAGCCGATACTGTATCTAATCCATCCAGCGGCTTCGTGTCCGAATTTGGATTAATGACAGCCACTGTCACTGTATCCAAGCTACCATTGGCATTTAGTCTAGCAATACCGCCCACTTCGCGTTTTGAGAATTCACTAAAATAGCCTCCGATCATGAATTGTCCATTCATTAAACGTGCAATAGATGAAATTCCCGTATTTGCCCTTCTTCTGAAGTCCATATTGGTAGCTGTTTGTCCTAGACTATTGATATAATGAATTCCAGTAAGGTATTTCCCAGTGGTCCACTCATTCTCAAAATCACTAAAACCTCCTACTACAATATGCCCACCAGCATGAGGCAATATCCCCATTACGGACCCGTTGAATCCATTTACAATCTTGTAATCTGTATCCACCGAAACTTTACCCTCTACACCTACGTGTGGACCATAAAAAATCTGATCATTCATTACCACGGTAACCATACCAGAACTTACTTCACTCGGAATTCGAAAATCAACCGTAGAATCTGTTAATCCAACGATTTCGGTCTTCACTTCACTCAATAGAAAATCAAATTTATTCTCATATTGCTTGAGACCTCTAACATTGATACGTACGACTTCACCTGGTAATGCGGATGTAGGATCTGCAAGATTAGACGTGAAAATAATTCCGAATGGTGCCTTACCTCCTTCATAGGGATTCACACCTACTTCTTCCTTTTTTTGACAGCTAATTATCACTAATAAAGTAATGATTGCTGCACTTATATTTTTAAATATTGAACCTGTCATTTCTATTGATTAGTAAGTGATACCCATATTAAATGCATCGGATGCAAAATCATACGAATAGAAGCCAAAGCTGTGTCTGAAATATTGCAAGACATGGATTACTCCGTTATTTGGTTGAATATTTGAAGTTGCTACAGGATTCGTATAATTAATTAGAATTTGTCTGTATCCAGCATACTTCACAATTTGTTCTACTCCAGCACTATTTTTAGTACGTACATCATTATAAAATGTACCAATATTCATCGCTTCGCCGCCAATAGAAATATAACCTTGACCTGGATAAGCCAACATATCACTAGTATCGATTTGTGGATAATCTTTCAATAAGTATTTATCTCGGTAGATATACTTTGATAAGTATTTTTTCCATACTTCTGGTGAGACTTGTCTTACATCCAACACTGTATCTTGACCTCTTGCGTACAAGACGCTATTTAATGCTCTAATACTTTTGCTAATACTTTGCGACGTAGGTGCAAAAAATGTAACATTAGCATTTGGATCATTTAATAAAGTCGAATATTCTCCTAATTCGAGTACTTTCACTAGTGTATCAAATAACTCTGGTCTACTTTTAAGAAATTGTAAAATCGTTCCATCATAATTTGGATCATGTACTCCACCATCTTCATAATATTCTTTTCTACAGGATGATAAGGCTATTATGGTACTTATAATTGCTAAGAATATAAATCTTATATTATTTGTCATTTTCATCTCCGCTACAAATTAGTTCCAATAATTATTAAGTGTCATGTATGGATTGTCAACTAATGCATCCTGATGAATTGGCCATGTCCAACCTCCTCTATTAAATGCATCTACAGACATCGCTGCTTGCGTATATTTCGTATTTAAGACTTTTCTTGTACGTACTAAATCGTAGTAGAAATGACCTTCACCGATTAATTCGCGTACGCGCTCCCACCAGATGAAATCTTTTAACTCATCGCCTGATTCACTTACTGCTAATGTAGCTCCTGCACGAGTTCGGATTAAATTTACTACTTGACGAGCGTCTGCATCTCTATTCAATTCTGCTAAAGCTTCCGCTTGCAATAATATTGGGTCTGCATATCTAAATACTACTTGATTGTCATCAGGGTTATAATCTTCCCCTTCTTCGTTGAATACGTTTAAGAATTTTAAACATTGCATAAGCCCAGTCGTATTGTAGATATCATCATCATACCACACATCCTTACGCTTGTCCGTACCACCTAATGGGTATAATTCTTCCATAAACTTAGATTCGTAGTATAAATAAGAGCGCTGAATCGCGACATTCTTATTCGGGTAGCGCAAGAAATAATCTGAATATGGTGATGAAATTGAAAAAGTCTCACCATAATTAAGATTTTGTACAATTTCCAATAATCCTTCTTTAGTACGTCCTTTGAAAATTTCTTTCGTTCGCTCTAGTGGAAGTAATTCATAAGAGTTATTATTTTCATTGCGGATTTCTTCGCCTAGTGCCACCACTTCGTTATAATAAGGAGTTTTGTCATTAGTGGTAAATCCAGCCATCCACATATTCATGTGCATCATCAACGTAATAGCTGCCCCGCGCATCGCTCTATTACCAACAATGGAAGGGTCTTCATAAGTCCACGGAAGATTTTTATAATGTTCCTTCATATCAGCATTTGCTTTAGCAAGCACGTCCAACATATTCGAGCGCCCAATAGCTTTACTGTGATATGCTTCTGTGTAGTAAGGTACATCACCATACAATCTTACCATGAAGAAATACGCTAAATTGCGTAAGAAAACGGCTTCTGCTTTATAACGCTCTACACTTGCAGCCGAAATCAATCCTGGTTCCATATTGTCCATTTCGAAATAGACAATATTTGCAGATTGTACCATTTTGAAAAAATCATTCCAACGTGGAATCGCCGTGAATCCGAAGAAACTAAAATCAGAATGGAATAGTGCATTAATATTATTATTTCTCAGGTGTGTCAAATAATTACGTCCTGCTGCAGATGACTGTGAAGTACGCACGATAGGTGCGCATCTAAAATCGCCCGTAGCTGGAAAGAAAATACGGTGATTAGCCGATCCACCTCGCGGCGTTCCCATTGTTGCCAAGCGAAATGTCTTGTATATTCCCACAATAAACTTATCGACATCTTGTTCTGATTTCCAGTAATTATTACCTGTCAAATTATCTTTCGGTGAAACATTCAAAAATTCTTTTCCACAAGACAAGAACAGTAATGTATTCATCAATAAAAGTCCTAAAACTATCTTTTTCATATCTTTATCTATTAGAATTGAACATTAACCCCTACTGTATAACTTCTTCTATTAGGGTATCCTGCGGATGAATCACGTCCCAAAGCGGAAACTAACTCTGGATCTGGTCCAGAATATTTACTAATTGTAAATATGTTATTCGCTGAAAAATATACTCTCGCAGATGTGATTCCAAGTCGCTTACTCAACATTTCTCTGTCAAAATTGTAGGATAATGTCGCAGTAGTGAATTTGAAGTACGAACCATCCTCTTGGAATAATGTCTGATCGTAGCGGAACGGATCTATAAATCTATTTCTACGGAAATCATAGATATTTGGAAAATATGAGCTTGTATTACTTGGCGTCCAAATGTCCATGTTTTCAATTGGCACTAGTGCGCCTGGACCTGAATCTGCCAAGCCAGCTGGATCACTGTAATTTCTCAAACGATCAGCTAATGCATTATTTAATACATCACGTTTGAATGTCATGAAGAATTGTGAATTCAATGACCAGCTTTTGTATTGTAAGAATGCATTAAAACCACCTGTAAATACAGGTTGAGAGTTGCCAACAATTACAAAATCTTTTTCATCCAAAATATAATCTCCATTCAGATCCGTCCAGATAGGATCTCCAGCACGGAAGAAACGCTCGTCTGCCAAAGAACCTCCCATGCGATAGCGAAGACCTGTCAATGGATTAATAGGCACCTGATCATCAGACTCATATACACCACGGTAATGTAATAACACATTCGAAAGTGCATTGATACCCAATCGATAAAGAATAGATTGTTTATAAACTGAATTATCTTGCAACAACAACTGACGTACATCGTCTGGTAATGCAGCAGTATAATCTCGGTTTAATGCTCCATTTAGATTAAACGAGTAACTAAAATCTCCGCTTTTTCTTGGCCTATAACCTATAATGAATTCATGTCCCATATTCACAAGAGATGTTTCATTCGTATTTACATTCCCAAAAGCATTGATATTTGCAATTTTTTTCGTTCTCAAGATTTGGTCTGACTGCTTGTAGTAGTTTTCATACAAGAATGTCAATCCATTTTTAAAACCAAATTCAATAGCACCATTTAACATGGTTGTAGTTTGTGGTAACAAGGAGATATTAGGAATTGTATTCATATCTAATGTTACCGAAGATTGGTTGTTGTACGTCTCAATATCGGATGTATAGCGACCATACACATCGTAAATACTTCCTGAAGGAATAATATTTTTACCCCAGCTACCACGAATCATACCATAGTCAAGAGATTCCCAATTCTCCATGAATGACTCGTTCTTAAAGTTCCAACGCGCACCAATTGAAGGTAAATTAGACCAAGGATTAGCTGAACCTGTAGTAGAAGTACCATCCAAACGGTATGAGAATTCTAGAATGTATTTTGCATCGTAATTGTAAGTGAAGTTACCTGCGTAACCTAATGTTTTACGTTCGTAAAGTCCTTTTAAAGTTCCTCCTAGAGCATAAATGGATGAATAACCTAATCCCGATGTGAACTGATCATTTGGCGTTCCTGTCAATTGCATCACATCTGCTTGATAGTTACTTACCTCAGATTCATTGAAGACATATGCACTTAAGATATGCTTCTCAGCCAATTCTTTGGTATAAGAAATCATGTTTCTGTTATATAAGGTATTCAAGCGATCATTATACGAATACACTTCGGAAGCATTTGAATTTAAAGCTTCAGGTAAGAAACGGTCTTGGTTAGCCACTTTAAAGTTATAACTCATTGTTGTCGAAAATCGCAATCCATCGAAAGGTGAGTATTCCATTTCAACTTGAGAGTTTAGGTTAGCTGTTTTATTGTCATTCTTCATACTCAAAGCTGACAATGCATCTACACTTCCCGAAAACAATGACGGAGCTGGAGCTAAAGACGACGTGTTCGCCGAATTTGCTACTCCCGTTTGTCGAAAAGCATTACCACTACCTGTACTATTTTTTGCAAGAGATGGACTCAAGTTCACAAACATTCTGAAGCGATCACTTGGTCTGTATTGCATATTCATTGGAATCGAATAACGCGTAAATCCTGTATTCTCTACGATACCACGTTCACCATAATAACCTGGAGCAATCTTGTAATTAAAAGTTTGATCACCACCTGAGATATTAACTGAATGCGATGTATTCATCGTCGTACGATAAAAATACGATTGCCAGTTTGTAGAGTTATTAAAGAATGGATTTAAGGAATCGGCTAACAAAGGTGTACGATTTATTAAATCCAATGCCGCATTCAAAGTAGTATCATTTTGCAAAATCTGATTGATACGTGATCTGCGTTCATACACTCCACCCAATACTTGGCGCAAATTCGGAGGGGTATTCACAAAGGCTTGTCCAACATACTGTACGATTGGAATTTTTGATTTACCTCTTTTAGTACTTACTAATATTACACCATATGCTCCTTTTGAACCATAAAGTGCTGTAGCTTGGGCATCTTTAAGGATAGTCACATCTTCAATGTCCTCTACAGGAATCATCGCAATTGGACTAATGCCAGGGCCTGCTGTTTGGAAACCATACTCGTAGTTTGTTCCCTCATCGATAGGTACACCATCGATAACATATAATGGAGATGTCGGAGTCAAAAATGCATTATCACCAGTACCTTGAACATTCAATGTCGAAATACCACGAATAGCAACACTTCCACGCATACCTGGTGTACCATTGTTCAACTGCACATTCATCCCTGGTACTTTACCTTGCAATAAATCCGTGAAGTTTGCCACAGGTACATCTTGAATTTCTTTACCTGAAATGGTTACAGCAGATCCAGTTAATGTCTCACGTTTACGTGCTTGATAACCTACGACAACAGTCTCTTCGATTTCAGTTGAAGTTTCTCTTAATGTCAAAGTATATCTCGTCTTGCCTGCTACTATTTCTACTACGTTATTATCATGGCCAATTACTCTAAATAATAATTTATCGCCTGTATTAGCTTTTAAGCTAAATTGTCCTTGAGCATTAGTCGATCCTAATACTTTTTTTGTTGCATTATTACTAATGGTTACCCCTTGTAATGTACCCCCAGAAGAACTTCGAACCTCTCCAGTAATCGACACCTCTTGTGCAAAAGCTGTCATCACCAGGAAGTTTATCATAAATAATATTAATTTAAATCTTTTCATACGGTTCAAATTAGGCTAATCGTTATCAAATTTTGGGGTTTCTCCTCGAAAGCGAAATTGTATTTCCCAGTGTCCTTCTTCATAGATTGCAAAGTCAAATCCTAACTGGCTTTGCGATAAAAATCCACCAAATCCCAACCTATTATATCTTAAATTGATACGAGCAAGATTACCATCTGTCGTAGTATATTTAGTAGGATATTGAACTAATGGAATAGGGTATGCTACATCATATACAGCCTTATGCCCTTCAAAACGATGATTGAATCCATGAATCATCTCTTTCCAATTCGTATCCTTGAATTTTTTAATGTCAATTGAGTTGTTCATAGAATCCAACACACTGATAGTTAATGTCCCACCTGGTGCTGTGTTTTCAATATCTTTGAAGACATATACTTCGACATCGAAAATAAAATCTCCTGTTTTTTCACCTTCTAGATTATAAATATAACTTGGAGATAAAGCAGCTCTAGTTGCTAAGCCAGTCTCTACATTATATTGAGAAGGTTGATATGGTCTTTCTTTGAATGGCTTTAATCTCAAATTACGTGCGTACTTACGTCCGCCTGAATTGGATATTTCCACATCAAAAATGTAACATGAATCGGGTTGCGTTTTGATCCAATTTGAATTACCATAATCCCAAAACAAAATGTTTCCTGATTTTTCGCTGACTTCAAAAATTGAATGGTATTCAATTTCTCTTTTTGATTCTATTTCAGCAATCGATGTTTCTTCTCCCGTATAATTTTCTTTCCAAACTTTTACTGGGAATTTATCTGTTAACTCAGTCGCTGGTGCCCCATCTACACTTCGCACATTTACGAGTTTGAAAGTCAACGGTAAACTTGATGTGTTGCTGACATTTGCCGCGTTTTCATAGATAGTCTTACGACCCAATGTTGGGGTATATTCTTTTACCATGTAATTTACATCGTCTCCCAAAGCATCTATACTTTCAGGAATAAATGATTTACATGCGGAAAATGAAAGTGCCCCAAGTAATAATGGTATAATGAATTTATGCTTAATCACGATATTCATAATTTAGTTACTGTGTGGAATATTTACTGGTAAACTTGCTGAAGCCAAAATCATGACCCGCTGATAGGATATGTACAATTCCATTTTTGGTACGTACATTCACTACTGAAGTGTTCACACGTTGCCAATACCTCTGGAAAATTGAATTATTAGTATCACTAAAGATCAGCTGCTGTTGTCCTCCCCCGACAAAACCAGATGCATCAAGTACGCGATATTGGATATGCATTTTATAATTATTCTTTGTACTCGTCACTAGCTGTCCATCAATAAATGGGCTCAATTGCTCAGTATCGAACTCTTCCATGATTACATACCTATTCGTCATAGAATCCAAATCAACTAGTCCTACATCTTCCAAGTACAAATTAGGTCTGCCTGTAAGAGATCTTGTGGTATTTAATGCTTCTAAAGCAATATCAAAGCTGCGATTCGTCACTGCGAATAAAGTATATGAAGAATCTGCATTCCTCAACTTTGCTCTTAGGTCTGGTAATCTGTCCAATACTAATAGCAAGGAATCATAGACTCCTGCTTGCGACTGCAAATACTCATAGATGGTTCCGTCATACACAGGAGCTTCTGTATTATAGTTGTAGTAATGTTCATCGCCTTTTTCACAGCCGATATTTACTAACAACAGCAACGGTAATATTATTTTATATAAATTTTTCATATGGATGACAGGTTTATTTCCAATACTCATTCTGTACCAACGATTTATTTTTACTCAATACATCTGATGATATAGGCCAATATATGCCTCCTTGTTCGATCAATTGTACCAATTCGCGATTTATTGGACGTAGCCTATTTAAGCGAATTTGATCGTACCATCTCCACCCTTCACCCATTAATTCACGCCTACGTTCGTTGAATATTTCCTCAATCAATGGTGTGGTCGTAATCACTGAGTATGTTCTTACGCCTCTATTTATTTTCACTCTATTCAACAATGTAATAGCCTCATCTCTAGAACCTAATACAGCCAAAGCTTCTGCGCGCAAAAGTGTTATTTCTTCCAAGCGGGTGAATATTAAGTTCGAACCGAAAACCCCATAAGAGCCATCGTTAACACCATCTCTAATAATTTTAATCTTGCTGAAAATTGGAATTTCACCACTATAGTTTGTGAAATAATTGGTTCTGGTAAGTCCAGATATTGTATCAATACCAAAACGAGTATCATTGATGTCATTAAAAATTCGAACTATAGAATCCTTTGGTACATATATATCAGGACGTTGCTTTGATATTAAAGGATCTGCTAATGTCAATTCCTCGATATGACCTGTAGCTGAAGCTTCACCATAGATATAAGGAGCTGGAACAGATAAGAGTTGTCCTAAATTGTAGTTGTTTGAAAACACACCATTTAGTCCCGATAAATTCCCAATGCTAGAGATATAATCAAGACCTAATGAACTATAATTGTTCATTATAAATTGCGTATAGGTATCTACATTGATGTATTTTCCTTGCCATGCAGCGATATGAGAAAGAACCGCATAACCTGTCAATTTATTGAACAACACTTTTCTCCAATAGCCGTTAGTCTCGCCATAATAACTTACCAATGAACTGCCGTAAAAATAAGGTAGGTCTACAACAGCACTTAACAATTCAGTTTCTGCAAAATTCAAAACAGATTGACTATCGGTCTTAGGTCTGTGTTCAAAAGAACCATCATCAAAAGATTTCGTAATCAAGGGAACATCACCCCAGATTCTAACCATGTAGAAATATGCAAAAGCACGAATTGCCCGAGCTTGCGCGATATCCATTTTTAGATTCTGTTCTGTATAGCGAGAATCTTTTAAACGAACTTCAGGTGCTCTTTCGATTAATATCGCTGCAGCATTGATTACTGCATAAAATCTTCTCCAATTGGTCAAATCTTTAATCAATGGATAAGAAGCTTTAAGGTTATTTGTGTTAATAGCACCTAAATCCGATCTGCTGTAAGATGTAAAATCACCATGACGTAATTCACCATACATCCAGTGTGAATTATTTTCAACCATAGCAGCACGAAGTAAACTGTAAGTTCCTAACAATGCAGATTTCGTATCCGAAATACTAGTCCACTGCAATGTTTCTGAAGCCACTTCTCCACTAGGTTCATTTAATTTATCTGTACACGAAAGTGTAGCACTTTGTATAAAAACAGCTCCAATGAGCAATTTTAATAAGTTTGATATCTTCTTCATCATAATTATTGGCTAGTATAGATTATAGATCCAATTTAAAACCAAGTGAATATGTTGGTGTCAATGGCAATCCATATCCATCGTAGTATCCATTAAAATTCACAAGTTCAGGGTCTCTTCCAGAGAAATTTGTGAAAGTATATAAGTTGTTCACGGTAGCATATATGTATGTACGACGAAGCGTTTTTACATTACTTAAAAATGACGCTTTGGTCAAATCGTACCCCAATGAGATGCCACGGATTTTTAAGAAAGAAGCGTTTTCTAAAAATAAATCCTGATCCACGCGATATGGATCTATACTACTCCAGACATTATACAATGGATATTTGCTGATATCTACATCTTGTTGCCAATGAAATATCTCACGAATAGAGGCTATACTATTATTGGATTCATTATTAATAAAATTATACTTTGTTGCGGCACGCTCATTCATAGCCTTATGCCCTAAAGCAAAATACAAGTCTATTCCTAAGTCCAAATTTTTGTAAGTGAATTTATTATTAAATCCACCAAAAATTTTCGGGAGTGAATTACCTTTTAATACTTTATCCGCAGATGTGATTTGAAAATCGTTATTTTGATCTACCCATTTTGGGTCACCATATTGGAATGGAATACCATCAAAATTAAACGTGGTACCTGAAGAGGTAGGTACATCGGCTGCATCTGCATAAATGCCTGTATTTTCATACACCCAAAATGCATCTGCCGAATGACCTACGCGCAATAATCGATCTCCAACTACGAGTTCGGACAAATTATCTGGAAGAGCTGCAACTTCGTTTTTGTTCAAATTGATATTTAAGGAAGAAAACCAGCTAAATGACTCAGGCTTTTTAACAATATCTGCCGAAATCCCTAGATCAATCCCCTGGTTACGAATAGATAAACCATTTTTAAATTGTCCTACATATCCATATTCTTCTGGCACAGGAATCAATACAACTTGTTTTTTTGTATCCTTTTGATATACTGATAAATTGGCCGTAAGTCTATTATTAAAGAAAGATTTTAAAATATTCAAATCAACCTGATCCACATAAGACCAGCCTAAATCATAGCCAACCCAACCTCTGTTATATGGTCTTGATAAAGCTGAATTGCCATAGAACGAAAGAATATTTGATTCACCAGCCCAATTAAGATTAGAATAATATTGAGGTCCTACAGCATAACGGCTATCTGAATTGATGCGACCTACACGACCTGCCGCTAATTTGATTGAGAATTGATCCTCAAAACCAAATTGTTCATTCAGGTTCCACTTTACACTTGCAGATGGTGTAAACAACCATCTTGAATCTGGTTGAATCGTTGACGATGCATCCCAACGCACTACAGCATCAAAATCTAAAATCTTATCGTATTGGTAAGCAATCTTGCCATACGCTGAAAACAGGCGATTCAGTTCTGAATTATACCATCTATGAACTTTTAAACCACCTATAGGACTTAAGTATTCTGCCTTATTCGGGTCACCGTCTACTACGTTAAGTTTAATGAAATCATTTGGACCATCGAAAGCTTTAGCGTATGTAAATCTATTAAGATCATCTAAATATTGGATACCTCCAATAAAAGACAAAGCATTCTTATCATCAATAGTAAGATTATACTTTAGATTGTTCGTAAAAGTATATCGCTGCGAGTAACCATAATAATTAGAAATATAGTTCGTCGTTTCCATCAATTCAGAAGGATAAAATATATCACGAATACCTTCTGTATAATCCACTGCAAACGCTGTAGTATAATTCAAGTTAGATAGGATATCTAATGATATTGAAATATTTCCTTGTATACTATTTGTGATATTATCGTTTACGCTGCGATCATGTAATGACATGTAATTTCTATACTGATCTACATTTGGAGACAATGGAGTAGATAAATCAGGTAAATAGCCAATCTCACCATATCTGCTACGTAAGCTTGTATTTCTATTGCGATCCGTACGTGTAGCGTTTAAAAATGCCGATACAGTAAACCATTGAAATGGTAACATATTAATATTTAATAAGGCATTATACCTATTAAAGTAATTATTGTCTGCGGTAGTCGTGTTCTTTGTATGACCTCCTAAGAAGCCAAAATTCGCACGATCGGATCCACCACGTAAACTGAAATCTAATGAATACAATGATGAGTTTCTATAATATTCGTCCTTCCACTTAGATGCACCATAGTAATTCATATTTGTAGAATCAGCAAGATATCCTGGATATACTTGTCTAGCTTCTATGGTATTATTGTAAAGTGCATAAAATGGCTGTCTGAAATAATTCTCATATTGTCCATTGACAGGTGTAATTGATGGCTTTTGGTTTAAGCCAAAATAACTATTAACTGATATCTCACGTATACCAGATTTACCTCCAAATGTAGTTATCAAAATAGCTCCATTTGAAGCAAGTGGACCCAATAATGCTAGACGAGCAGGATCTTTAACGACTTCAATACTTTCAATAGCACTGATGTCTACAAAGTTTAAAAAATCAGTTTCAGGACCAATTCTGTTAAATTTGTACAATTGCGTTTCATAAGCAAAATTGTGTGATGTTGCCATAGGTACGCCATTCACAAAGACTGTTGCGCGTACGTTATTCAAATCAGAATTGTTAAATAAAGGTGTACCTGCTCCGCGAATGATCAAGTTTTGGTAAGATCCTGATTCGGCAGAAGGTTGTTGAACATACACTCCCCCTATTTCGCCTTTGACAAAGTCAGCCAAATTGGTGAATGGCTTAATTTTTACTTTCTTCAGATCAATAGTGTCGACAGAGCTAATAGACTTACGGAGATTCCGAAAATTCACTAACTCCTCTTCTGTGAGGTCGTTCTCTTCGATTGTATCGCTTTGCAATACAAATCGAAAATTAGTAACCCTACTACTTGAAAAAGCTGGATTTGCTTGTACAGCTTCATTACATAAAAGTATAGATGCAAATACAATAAATTTTCTCAACATAAAATGTTTTTTAGGATTATGTAATGGTTAAATGTTATCACAATTTCTTCGAAATAGGTAGATAACTAAACAAGTATATATCTATTTTATCTATTTAAAAAGTATTTACAGGGGTAGAAAAGGCAGTTTTAGCAACGAAATCGGTTGCGCAATTTTACGCAACCGATTACGCAAACAGAATTTTTTTACATAAAATAACACTTAAGTAACATTAAATTCAGTAACTAATACAGTAATATTGAATATTTACATATATTATTTTTTTAACAAAAGAAAAATTTAATAAATTAAACTGTTTTTATAATTAATTTTATATATTTAAAAGATAAACCCTGAATTTTATTAATACATTAAGTTAAATAGAACAAAAAGATTGATTTTTTTAACACGAATAGGAGAAATGCAATTTGCAAAAGAATAGTTGTTTTAAACAACTAAATTCAAGCTGAGTAGTTATAAGAATAGAAGAGTTGCTATAAGAAATTTCGATTAGAAACAAAATGTACGTATAAATCCTATAGTGATAAATTGAATTTTACGGAAGTTGAAATTAAGAAAATAATAGCGCTCCTACATGCTTTGACTGATAAAGAGTATTTATAGGTTCTAATAGTAATTTAGATACTTAAGATTGTAAAAAAACTTCCTTAAAAGCAAAAAAGCCTTAGTACATAATGTACTAAGGCTTTGTATAAAAAAAGGCACCGACCTACTCTCCCACCTGTTACGGCAATACCATCGGCTCGGGCGGGCTTAACTTCTCTGTTCGGAATGGGAAGAGGTGAACACCGCCGATATAGGCACCCAAAGATCTTTAATGTCTCTTTGAGACTAAATTGACATACTATTGAAAGAAAAAATAGAACTTAAGAAGAAGACAACAGTTACTATCCGCTTGGAAAGCTTCGGGCTATTAGTACTACTCAGCTTTGGTCTCTCAACCTTTACACCTGTAGCCTATC
>Ga0233369_1000033_pt1 | contig 74039 bp, 68 predicted proteins | sample ElkDunMinimDraft_26_FD_191537 | JGI IMG/M metagenome (GOLD analysis project Ga0233369, IMG submission 191537) | Fecal eukaryotic communites from dung pellets of Tule Elk in California, USA - Elk Dung D16 | ecosystem: Host-associated > Mammals > Digestive system > Large intestine > Fecal | place... | reverse complement strand
GTAATGGTCGAAGATCTCGGCCGACATGGTCGCGTCCAGCGGCCGGGGCCGGTAGGCGTAGCGGCTGTCGGACAGCAGGCCGTAGACCAGCTTGGAGGTGGTGGCCTGGTCGGCGGTGGGCGCGCCGGGCAACGCATCGCTCTCGCTGCGCGCCATCAGCCCCACGGGCACGGCCAGCACCAGGGCGATCAGGGACACGGTGGCGATGCGGTTGAATTTCATCGGGGACGATCCTGGGAATGCGGTCCGTGTGCGGTACGGTCACGGTGACGCGTTGCTTGGACAGCGCGCCAGTGCACTAAGTTGCGGTCGCCGACCACTCTATCGGGCGGGGTCGGACGCGGTGTGAACGGCGCCACGCTGGCGGCACTGCGGCCAGCGCGGGCAAATCGGGTCTTCCGGGCGGGCCTGCCGCTTACGCGGCGACGCCCGCTTCCTGGGCCTGCCGGTCGGCGTGGTAGGACGAGCGCACCAGCGGCCCGGAGGCCACATGGCTGAAGCCCAGCGCCATGCCGTAGTCCTCCAGCGCCTTGAACTCCTCCGGCGTCCAGTAGCGCAGCACCGGGTGGTGGTGGGCGCTGGGCTGCAGGTACTGGCCGATGGTGACCATGTCCACGTCGTGCGCGCGCAGGTCGCGCAGGGTGCCCTGCACCTGCTCCATGGTCTCGCCCAGGCCGAGCATGATCCCCGACTTGGTGGGCACCTCCGGGTGCTGGGCCTTGAACTTCTGCAGGAGGGTCAGCGACCACTGGTAGTCGGCGCCCGGGCGCACGTTGCGGTACAGCTCTGGCACCGTCTCGACGTTGTGGTTGAACACATCCGGCGGCGCGGTGGCGAGGATCTCCAGCGCGCGCTCCATGCGGCCGCGGCCGCGGAAGTCCGGGGTCAGGATCTCGATGCGGATCGACGGCGACTGCGCGCGCACTTTGCGGATGCAGTCGACGAAATGCTGGGCGCCGCCGTCGCGCAGGTCGTCGCGGTCGACCGAGGTGATGACCACGTACTTCAGGCCCATGTCGGCGATGGTGCCGGCCAGGCTGAGCGGTTCGGCGGGGTCCGGCGGCTTCGGCCGGCCGTGGGCGACGTCGCAGAACGAGCAGCGGCGGGTGCACACCTCGCCCAGGATCATAAAGGTGGCGGTGCCGTGGCCGAAGCATTCGTGGATGTTCGGGCAACTGGCCTCCTCGCAGACCGTCACCAGGCGGTTGGCGCGCAGCTTGGACTTGAGCGCGGCGACCGCGCCGTTGGACGGGATGCGGACCCGGATCCAGGACGGCTTGCGCAGCACGGGCGCGTCGACGAACTCCACCGGCGAGCGCGCGATCTTGTCCCCGGCCAGCTGCTTGGCCCCCTCCTGCAGCGGCGCGGCGGCGCCGGCCGGGACGACCTGGAGCGGGATGGAACGCGTGCTGGACTCGGACATGGGATCAGGCGGCCTGGGCCGCGGCGCTGGAAGGGGGAGTGGACAGGTCGGGGGCCGGCGCTGCGTGCGGCGCCAGACCGAACTGCCGGGCCAGCTCGCCCAGCAGTACGGGCTTGACCGCGTCCATGCCTGATGGACCGCCCAAGTCTAGCATCGAGGTCACCCGCAGCCCGGCATAGCCGCAGGGATTGATCCGGGCGAACGGCTCCAGGTCCATGTCGATGTTGAACGCCAGGCCGTGGAAGCTGCGGCCGTGCCGCACGCGGATGCCGAGCGCGGCGATCTTGGCCTCGCCCACGTACACGCCCGGCGCGCCCTCGCGGCGCGCGCCGAGGATGTTCCACTCCAGCAGGGTGTCGATCACCGCCTGCTCGATGCGGCAGACGTAGTCGCGCACGCCGATCTTCAGCCGCCGCAGGTCCAGCAGCGGGTAGACCACGATCTGCCCCGGCCCGTGATAGGTGACCTGCCCGCCACGGTCGACGTGCAGGACCGGGATGCCGCCCGGCGCCAGCACGTGTTCCGGGCGGCCCGCCTGGCCCAGGGTGAAAACCGGCTCGTGCTCGACCACCCACAGCTCGTCCGGGGTGTCCTCGTCGCGCGCATCGGTGAAACGCTGCATCGCGCGCCACACCGGCTCGTAGGGCTGGCGGCCGAGCTCGCGCACCCGGCAGGGCCGGCCTGCGGCCTCCCGCGCCGGACCGGCCGCGGGCGTGCGGCTCACAGCGTCCACTTCACTTCCGGATGGGCGCGCAGGGCTTCATGGGCGGCCTCGTACTGCGCCCGGTCCTGCGCGCGGAACGAAAGCTTGACCGAGACGAAGCGCCCGCCGCTGGACGCGCGCCAGGAGATGGTCTCGTCGAGCACCTCGATGCCGGCCGCGGCCAGCAGGCGCGGGATGTCCGCCTCCAGGCCGGCGGTGGCCGGGCCCATGGCGGTGATTTCGAACACGCCCGGGAACTGGAAGCCGTGATCGGGGTTGTCGGAAGTGATGTCCATGCGCCGATTATGGGGGCGGCGGGCAGGAACCCAAACCGCCGCCGGTGGAACGCAAAAGGCCGCCCTGCGGCGGCCTTTCGCGGCGCTCCCGCCAGGCTCAGCGCGACAGCTGCAGCAGGCTCGAGGACACCCAGCCGGCGTTGCCCAGCTCGTCCTCGACTTCCCACATGGTGCCCTGCTTGTTGCCGGTGGGGTACAGCATCATGCCCACGTCCAGCTCGCGCACCACGCCGCTGCCATCGGGCGTGGCGAACAACCGCGCCGGGCGGGTCATGCTCACCGCCTGCTGCGCGCTGGCGGCCGAGGCGTTCTCCGGCAGCCCGCCCAACTGGGCGACCAGATCGGTGTAGGCCTGCAGGTAGGCCAGGGTGATGACCTGGCCCAGCTCGGTGTTGGCGTAGCCGCCCACGCCCGCCGCACCCAGGCCGCCGCCACCGAACAGGCCGCCACCGGCGCCCCAGCCGATGTCGGTCTTCTTGGCGCTGCCCTCGGCCATCGCCACCTGTTCGGACGAGCGCACGTCGGTGACGGTGAGCACCACGTCTGCGGTCTTGCTCTTGAAGTTCAGGCCGCCCACCAGGGCGCCGGCGCGGCCGCCGATCAGGCCTCCCAGCAGGCCGCCCACGGCATTGCCGCCGGCGTTGCTGTTGGCGCCGATCAGGTCCGGCACCATGACGTAGTCGGCGGCCTTGATCTGGCCCTTGCCCACGTTCGAACGCACCCGCAACTCGCCACCGGCGCCGAGGTCGCGCTCGCGCATTGCCGCGTCCAGGCCCGCGCCGCGGTCGACCAGGGTGAAGCAGCGCGACTTGTTGACGAACACCTTGATCAGGCGCGAGGGCGCGGGCAACTGCTGCCCGGTCCACCAGTGCACGCCGTCCTCGGGCTCGATCACCGAGATCGCCCCCAGCGGCTGCGCGCACACCGGGATCTGCGCCGCCTGTTCCTTGCGACGCTCCTGCGCGCTCTGCCGCTGCGCCGCCGCGGGCATGGCCACCGACAACGCGACAGCCGTCGAAAGCGCCGCCACGAGGGCGCGCCTGCCAGTCAATCCGGACATTCCTGTACTCCTTTCCCTAGAAGTTGTCTGCAAGGGCGCGCACCGCGCTCCTTCCCCGTGCGACCGCGGCTGCTGCCGCGGTACGGGCCGATCTTAGCAGACGTCCCCCGGGGCGGCCGCGCGCCCGGGCGGGACAGTGGCGGGCGCCGCACCGGGCGCCCGCGGGACCACTCAGACCGAGTTCCACCACATCAGGAATTCGTGCCACAGGCGCTTGAAGAAGCCGGCCTCCTCGACCGCCTCCAGCGCCACCAGCGGGCGTTCGGCGACGACCTTGCCGTCCATGGTGACGCGCACCGTGCCGATGGCCTGGCCCTTGGCGATCGGGGCTTCCAGCAGCTCGGGCACGTCCATCGACGGCTTGAGCTGGTCGTACTTGCCACGCGGCAGGCTGACCAGCAGCGGCGTGGCCACGCCCAGTTGCACCTCGTTCGCCTTGCCCTTCCACACCTTCTGCGTGGACACCGGGGTGGAGGCGTCGTACAGGCGATGGGTCTCGTGGAACCGGAAACCCCAGTTGAGCAGGGCCAGCGAATCGGTGGCGCGCTGGGCCTCGCTGCTCGAACCCATCACCACCGAGATCAGACGCTGATCGCCACGCTTGGCCGAGGCCAGCAGGCAGTAGCCGGCGCCCGAGTGGTGGCCGGTCTTGATGCCGTCCACGCTCTGGTCGCGCCACAGCAGCAGGTTGCGGTTGCGCTGGGTGATCGGGCCGACGGTGAATTCCTTGATCGCGTTGTAGCTGTACTCCTCCGGGAAGTCGCGCACCATCGCGCGGCCCAGCAGCGCCAGGTCGCGCGGCGTGGAGTAGTGGTCCGGATCGGACAGGCCGTGCGAGTTGACGAAGTTGGAGTTGGTCATGCCGATGCGCTTGGCATAGGCGTTCATCAGCGCGGCGAAGGCCTCCTCGCTGCCGGCGACGTGCTCGGCCAGGGCGATGGCCGCATCGTTGCCCGACTGCACCACCATGCCCTTTTCCATCTCCAGCAGCGGCGCGGTCTGGTTGACCGGGAAGCCGCTGTAGCTGCCGTCGGTGCCGGCACCGCCCTTGCGCCAGGCGTTCTCGCTCATCATCACCTGGTCGTCGGCATTGACCTTGCCGGCCTTCATCTCGGCGGCGATCACGTAGCTGGTCAGCACCTTGGTGATGCTGGCCGGCTCCACGCGCTCGTCGATGTTCTCGCCGGCCAGGATCTGGCCGCTGGCGTAGTCCATCAGCAGCCAGGCATTGCCGGTGACCGACGGCGGCGGCGGCGTGGGCAGCGCGTCGCTCAGCGCGGCGGCGGGCGCCGCTGCCGGCGCGGGCTGCGGCACGTCCTGGGCGGTGGCCAGGCCGACGACGAGGACGGTGGCCAGCGCGGCCACGGCGATACGGCGGAAAACGACAGCGGGTTTCATCAGGTACACGACTCCGGTGGGCCGGACATCCCTGGCCGGATGGAAACGGGTTGGGGCCGCGGCGGGACCGCGACCAAAGTCGGACAGTCTACTCGCGAACGACCTGCGGCATCCCCAGGCCCAGACCCGCGACCCGCGAGGACAACTCCGCGAGCGCCGCCGCCGCGACCGGGCCGACCCGCACCCGCCACAGGCGGCGGTCGGCGACGGTCACGTCCTGCAGATGGGCGGCGATGCCGGCGGCGCGCAACGCGGCCAACGTGCGTTCGGCGTTGTCGCGCACCGAGAACACGCCGACCTGCAGGGTGGTGCCGCTGCCCGCAGCGACCGGGGCGCTGGCCGGCGCAGCGGTCGCGGCAGCGGCCGGCGCGGCCGCGGCGACCGTCGCCGCCGGCGCGGAAGCAGGCGGTACGACCGCGGGCCCGGCCGCGGCCGTGCGTGCGGCGTCGTAGCGCGCCTGGCGCTCGCGCATCCAGGCATCGAATTCGTCGGCCGAGCGCACCCGGCCATCCTCGGCGACCATCCGGAAGCGGTTTTCCTCCAGGCCATACCCGGGACGGTCGACCACGCGCAGGGGCACGGCCGGCGCGGCCTGGGCGACCTGGACCGGCTGCGCCGGGGCGGCCGCGGCCGGAGCCGGCTGGGGCAGCGTTCCGACCAGGCGGTCGAGCGAACTGGGTGGCGCGGCCTGCGCGGGCGCCGGCTGCGGCGCCGCCGCGAGCATGGTGCCGGGCATGCCGGTCTCACCCGGCAGCAGCGCGCGCACCTCGACCCGCCCCGTGCCTTGGCGGTGGATGTCGAGCTTTACCGCCGCCGCATAGCTGAGGTCCACGACCCGCCCTTCGTGGAAGGGACCGCGATCGTTGACCCGCACCACCACGCTGCGGCCGTTGTCCAGGTTGGTCACGCGCGCGAAGCTGGGCAGCGGCAGGGATTTGTGCGCGGCGGTGAATGCGTACATGTCGTACACCTCCTGGTTGGAGGTGCGCCGCCCGTGGAACTTGTTGCCGTAGTACGAGGCCAGGCCCGACTCGACGAAGCCCTCGACCGAATCGAGCACGCGGTAGGAACGGCCGAGCACCTGGTAGGGCGAGCGGTTGCCGTAGGCCGAACGCGGCTCGGCGACCACCTGCGGCTCGGGGATGCAGTGGACCCTGGGGATGTAGTCGGGCGTCGAGTCGCTGATCCCGGGCTTGTAGAGACCGCCGGCCACGTAGTCGCCGCGCGTGGACGGGTCCTCCTGCGCGGGCGGATAGGGCTTGAACCCGGCGCAGTCGTCCGCGCCGGCGTCCGCGCTGCGCGGCGGCGGCACCGCTACGCCGGGCGCCGCGCCCGGGCTGGCGCCGCCGGGCGGGCGCTTGGGCGCGCCGGCGCAACCGGCCAGCAGCGCGACCGCCAGCAGGGGCGGCAGCCACCTCACTGCCCGCGCCCTGCCCCGTCGCGGATCGCCTGCGCCAGCTGGTGCACCGCCAGCGAGTACATCGGCGAGCGGTTGTAGCGGGTGATCACGTAGAAGTTGCGGAAGGTCAGCCAGTACTCGGGACCGGCGGCGCTCTCCAGGCTGAGCACGGTGGCGCCTTCGGCGACCGGCTGGCCGGGCTGGGCGCGGTAGCCGCGCGCGGCCAGGTCGGCCAGCGGGTACACCGGATCCCAGCCCTCGGCCACGAACGCCTCGGCCTGCGGCGCGCGCGTGGCGCGCGCGACCACCGGGCCGCCACGCTCCCAGCCGTGGACGACGAAATAGTTGGCGATCGAGGCGAACACGTCCGGCAGGTGGGTGAGCAGGTCGCGGCGCCCGTCGCCATCGCCGTCCTTCGCCCACAGCCGGTAGCTCGAGGGCATGAACTGGCCCAGGCCCATCGCCCCCGCATAGCTGCCCTTGAGCGCCAGCAGGTCGAGCTGCGGCTCTTCCTTCTTCAGCGCGAACAGCTGCGCCAGTTCGCCAGCGAAGAACGGCGCGCGCGCCGGATAGTCGAAGGCCAGGGTGTAGAGCGCATCGACCACGCGGTAGTTGCCGGTCACCCGCCCGTAGCTGGTCTCCACGCCGATGATCGCCACGATCATCTCGGCCGGCACGCCGGTCTGCGCGGCCACCCGCTCAAGCGCCTCGCGATGGGTCCTGTAGAAGTCGACCCCGCCCTTGATGCGGGCATCGTTGATGAAGATCGGCCGGTATTCATGCCACTTGCGCACTGCCTCGGCAGGCCGCGTCATCGCGGCGATGATCGCCGGCTTGGTCTCGGCCTGGGCCAGCACCGCGCGGATCGAGGCCGGATCCACGCCATAGGCGCGCGCGGTGTAATCGACGAAGGCCTCGACGCGCTGCGCGCGCGGGATCGCCGGGTCGGTCACCGATGGCGGCGCCACCGGGCGCTCCGGCGGCTGCTGCACCTTGGGCAGCAGGGCAGACGTCGGCGCGGATTCCTGCACCGCCGGCGCGGTGGCGCCTGCGTGCACGTTGGCCGGGGACGGCGAGGGTGTCGCACAGGCGCACAGGGCGGCTGGCAACAGGCAAAGGGCTAGTCGGACTGCGCGCGCTCGGGTCATCGGCGCGAGGTTAGCACGCACCCTGTGCCGCGAATCTTTGCGCAGCATGAACGCCGCGCGCGATCGCGCCCTGCCCTGTGCGCGCGACACGCGCGTGCCGTCAGCGCTTGCCCTGTCCGTGCGCGCCCACCGCCATCACCACGCCCATGCCGGCCAGCAGCGACACCGCCGCGGTGCCGCCGAAACTCAGCAGCGGCATCGGCACGCCGACCACCGGCAGCAGGCCCGAGATCATGCCGCCGTTGACCAGCACGTACACCGACAGCGCCAGGCCGAGGCTGCCGGCGAGGATGCGCGCGAACGGATCGCGCGCGCCGCCGGCGATCCACAGGCAGCGGCCGATCACGAACGCGTACAGCGCCAGCACCGTGGCCACGCCGACCCAGCCGAACTCCTCGGCGAGCACGGCGAAGATGAAGTCGGTGGTGTGTTCGGGCACGTAGTTCAGATGCGACTGCGTGCCCTCGCCCCAACCCTGCCCGGCCATGCCGCCAGAGCCGATCGCGATCTTGGACTGGATGATGTTCCAGCCGGCGCCGAGCGGATCGTTCTGCGGATCGCGGAAGGTCATGATCCGGTCCTGCTGGTAGGGACGCAGGAACGAAAACCACTCGATCGGCGCGAACAGCGCCAGCGCCGCCGCGCCGGCGGCGCCGGTCCCGGCGGCCACGAACCACCAGGCCGGCAGCCCGGCCAGGTAGAGCGCGAACACGCCGCTGGACGCCACCAGCATCGCCGTCCCGAAGTCCGGCTGCAGCAGGATCAGGCCGGTGGGCACGCCGATGATGGCCAGGGTCGCCAGCAGCACGCCCGGCCGCGGCGGCGGCGCGCTGTGCGCCAGCATCCAGGCCGCCATCATCGGCAGGCTCAGCTTCATCAGTTCGGCCGGCTGGAAATAGAACACGCCCAGGTTGATCCAGTGGGCGCCGCTGCGCCCTGTGCCGATCACCAGCACCAGCAGCAGCGGCAGCAGCGAGAGCGCGTAGAAGGCCGGGGTCGATCGGCGCAGCGGCCCCGGCGGCACCCGCGACAGCAGCCACATCACGCCCAGGCCGACCAGGTAGCGCGCCGCCTGCGACTGCACCAGGGCGGGGTTCTGTCCGCCGGCGCTGTGCAGCACCGCCAGGCCGATGCCCATCAGCGCCAGCAGGGCCGCCAGCAGCGGCCAGTCGAGCGTGCGCAGCAGGCGCCAGAGCAGGTCCAGCAGCCAGCGCAGGATCACGTTCATGGGCCGCGCGCTCCGGCATCGGGAGCCGGCCGGACGGGCAGGCGCGCGGCCTCCGCAGTCGTGGACGCGGGCCCTGGGGCGGCGCGAGCGTTGCCGCCGGGCGCGGGCGCGTCCGCAGGCGCCGCGGCCGGCCCGCTGGTTGCGCTGGTTGCGCTGGTTGCGCTGGTTGCGCTGGTTGCGCTGGTTGCGCTGGTTGCGCTGGTTGCGCTGGTTGCGCTGGTTGCGCTGGTTGCGCTGGTTCCGCTGGTTCCCGTGGTTGCGGTGGTTCCGGTGACCGTCGATGCGGTCGTCGGCGCCCCCGGGTCCGGCTCGGGCATCACGCCCAGCAGCCAGGCGTCGAACAGCTTGCGCGCGATCGGTGCGGCGGCGCTGCCGCCGTAGCCGCCGCCTTCGACCGCGATTGCCACCGCGATGGTCGGCGCCTCGGCAGGGGCAAAGCCGATGAACAGCGCGCGGTGGCGCAGGTGCAGCGGCAGGCTGCGCGGATCCACCGCGCCGCTGCCGCGGCGGCTGACCACCTGCGCGGTGCCGGTCTTGCCGGCCATCAGATAGCCCGCGCCGGCGGCCACGCGCCAGCCGGTGCCGCCGGGCTGCATGGTGTCCATCATTCCCTGGCGGACCGCGTCGAGATTCTCGCGGCGGGGGCTCATCGGCACCGGCGCCGGCTGCGGCACGTCGGTCCAGTCGGCGTCGAAACCCGAGCGCAGCTGGGTGACCAGGTGCGGGCGGCGCAGCATGCCGTCGGCCAGGCCGGCGCTGGCGCGGGCCAGCTGCAGCGGCGTGACCTTCCAGTCGCCCTGGCCGATCGAGGCGTTGACCGTGTCGCCCGGATACCAGCGCTCCTTGCGCGCGGCCAGCTTGGCCGCCGGCGAAGGCAGGATGCCGGGAATCTCGCCCACCAGGTCGATGCCGGTGGGCTGGCCGAAGCCGTAGTGCTGCATGTACTCGACGAAGCGCTCGATCCCCATGTCCAGCGCCAGCCGGTAGTAGTAGGTGTTGACCGAGGCGGAGATCGACTTGCGCAGGTCGGTCCAGCCGTGGCCGCCGCGGCTGGCGTCGCCCCAGCCACGGCTGGTGCCGGGCAGGTAGAACATGCCGGTCGACAGCACCCGGTCCTCTGGCCTGCGCACGCCGCTGTCGAGGCCTGCCAGCGCCAGCAGCGGCTTGAGCGTGGAACCCGGCGCCACGCCGCCCAGCACCAGGCGGTTGAACAGCGGCCGCGAGGCATTGCCGGTCAGGCGCTGGTAGTCGGCGTTGGAGATGCCGTTGACGAACAGGTTGGGGTCGAACGCGGGCAGGCTGACCATCGCCAGCACCTCGCCGGTGCGCGGGTCCAGCGCGATCGCCGAGCCCTCCTGCCCGCCGAAGGCGGTCACCATCGCGCGCTGCAGGTCCAGGTCGATCCCCAGGCGCAGGTCGGCGCCGGGCTGGGCCGGCACCATGCCGATGCGGCGCAGCGCGCGTCCCTCGACGTTGGTCTCCACCTGCTCGTAGCCGATGCGCCCGCGCAGCTGCTCGTCGTAGGCGCGCTCCAGGCCGGTGCGCCCGGTCTGCGGGAACAGCACCTGGTCGCGCCCGTAGCGCTCCACGTCGCTCTCGTCGGTGCGTCCGACATAGCCGATCACGTGCGCGAACAGGTCGCCGTACAGATAGCGGCGGGTGAGGTAGGGCACGACCTCCACCCCGGGGAAACGCCAGCGGTCGACCGCGAAGCGCGCCACCTCGTCATCGCTCACGCGCTGCTTGAGGGTGATGGAGCGGAACCCGCGCACGCCCTTGCGCGCGGCGTGGAAGCGCGCGATCTCCTCCTCGCTCAGGCTCACCACCGCCGCCAGGCGCTCGAGCATGGAGGCCAGGTCGCCGGCCTCCTCCGGGGTGACGTCGATGCGGTAGGCGGGCACGTTGTCGGCCAGCAGCCGGCCCTGGCGGTCGTAGATCAGCCCGCGCGCCGGCACCACCGGGCGCGGCTTGATGCGGTTGGCTTCCGACAGCCGCGCGTACTCGTCGTGATCCACCACCTGCAGCCGGAAGTACCAGCCCGCCAGCCCGAGCAGGGCCACCATCACGAGGGCGAAGCCCACCAGCGCGCGCAGGCGGAACCGCGTGGCTTCGGCGGAGGCGTTGCGGATCCGCTGGCGCCACTGGCGCATCAGCGCGGCCTCCGCACCTGGCGCAGCGCGTCGAAGCCCAGGAACAGCGGCACCCACAGCACCATGCCCACCAGCGGCGCCAGCCAGTAGGTCCAGGGCAGCTGCGGCAGCCCCAGCATCAAGTGCAGCACCGCGGTGACCACGCGGTCGTTGAGCAGCAGACCGCCGATGCTCAGCGCCTGCTGCGGCAGCGGGAAGAAGCGCAGCTGGGTGCGGAAACGCTGCAGGATAAAGGCCATGATCACCAGGCGCAGCGCCTGTTCGCCCAGCAGGGTGCCGAAGGCGAGGTCGGCCAGCAGGCCGGCGCCGAAGGCCAGTCCGAGGCCTGCATGCTCGGGTTCCTCGAGCACCCAGTAGGCCACCACCAGTGCCAGCCAGTACGGGCGCAACCCCTGCACCGGACCCGGCAGCGGCAGCAATCCGAGCACGATCGCCACCAGCACGCTCACCGGCAGCAGCCACAACCGTCCGCGACGGTTCATCGGGCCGGCTCCGCGGCAGCCGGGGTGGCGCGCTCGGGCGCAGTGGTGCCGGCGGGAGCCGCCGCCGGCGGGGCGGCCGGTTCCTCCGCGTCGGGCGATACCGCGGGCGGCGCGTCGGCCGGCGGCTGCGCGCCTTCCGGCGCGCGCGTGCGGCCCTCGCGCAACAGCAGCACGTCGCGTCCGCGGTCGAGCTGGGCGGAGGGGCGCAGGTCGCCGACGAGGAAGGCGTGGCTGTCGTCCGGACGCAGGTCGACCAGGGTGCCGACGGGGAAGCCCGGCGGGAAGCGCCCGCCCAGGCCCGAAGTCACCACCACGTCGCCGATCTCCACATCGCTGGACACGGGAATGTTGCGCACTTCCAGGCGGTCGCTGCGGCCGATGCCGTAGGCCACCAGGCGCACGCCGCTGCGCGAGATCGAGACCGGCACCGCATGGTCGAGGTCGGTGAGCAGCAGCACGGTGGCGGTGCCGGGGGTCACCGCGATGATCTGCCCGACCAGGCCGCCGGCATCGATCACGCTCTGCCCCACGTGCACGCCATCGCTGCTGCCGGCATCGAGCAGCAGCCGCTGCCGCGCCGGGTCCATGTCCACGTTCAGCACCGGCGCCAGCTGCACGTCCAGGCCGTGGCGGGTGGCCGCGCCCAGCAGTCCGCGCAGGCGCGCGTTCTCGTCCGCTTCCACCTGCAGCCGCGCCTGGCGCGCGGCCATCACCAGCAGGTCGTTGCGCAGGCGGCGGTTGTCCTCCGCCAGCAGCGAACGGGTCACCGCATCCTCGCGCACCGTCTGGCCCAGCCGCGACGGCAGTCCGGCCAGCTGCCACAGCGGCTGGACCGCGACATTGGCCGTGGCCCGCAACCGCTCGAGCCAGCCGCCGCGATGGTCGAGCACGATCAGCACCACCGACAGCGCCAGGAACGCCAGCAGCCGCAGCGTGCCGGCGACATCGCCGGGTCGTTGCGCGGCCGGATTGGCGAATGAGGACACGTCAGGCGCCGGAAATGGGGGAGCGGGAGGTTGTGGAGTCAGGCCGCGGCGGTGGCCGGCAGCCGATGGGCCTGGGACGCAGGCGCGGGGGCGAGGTCATGCGCGCAGGCCCCGTCCGGCGCCGGACGGGCGCCCGTGGCGCCGGTGCGCGGGGCCACTGTGGGGCCGTCCGGTCCGCCGCACCCTCACTCGGACGCGAAAAACTCGTTCCCGTGCAGGTCGAGCAGCTCCAGCGCGCGCCCGCCGCCACGCGCCACGCAGGTCAGCGGGTCGTCGGCGACCTGCACGTGCAGACCGGTCTCCTCGCTGATCAGGCGGTCCAGGTCGCGCAGCAGGGCGCCGCCGCCGGTGAGCACGATGCCGCGCTCGGCGACGTCGGCGCACAGTTCCGGCGGGGTCTGCTCCAGCGCCTGCCGCACCGCGGCCACGATCCCCGACAGCGGCTCGCGCAGCGCGTCGAGCACCTCGCTGGAGGTGATCGAGACCACCTTGGGCACGCCCTCGGCCAGGTGGCGGCCCGAGATTTCCATGGAGCTGGGCTTTTCCTGCGGATAGGCGCAGCCCAGTTCGATCTTGATCTTCTCGGCGGTGGTCTCGCCGATCAGCATGCCGTGGTTGCGGCGCACGTAGTTGATGATCGACTCGTCGAAGCGGTCGCCACCGATGCGCGCCGACTGCGAGTAGACGATGCCGTTGAGCGCGATCACCGCCACCTCGGTGGTGCCGCCGCCCACGTCCACCACCATCGAGCCGCGTGCCTCGGTGACCGGCATGCCGGCGCCGATCGCGGCGGCCATGGGCTCCTCGATCAGCGAGACGTCGCGCGCGCCGGCTTCCATCGCCGAGTCGCGGATCGCGCGCTTCTCCACCTGGGTCGAGCCGGCGGGCACGCAGATCAGCACCCGCGGGCTCGGCCGCAGGAAGCGGCTCTTGTGCACCTTGCGGATGAAATGCTTGAGCATTTCCTCGGTATAGGTGAAGTCGGCGATGACGCCGTCCTTCATCGGCCGGTGCGTGGTGATGTTGCCGGGCGTGCGGCCCAGCATCATCTTGGCCTCGCTGCCGACGGCCGCGACCGCCTTCTGGCCGCCGCTGCGGTCCTGGCGCACCGCCACGACGGAGGGCTCGTTCAGGACGATGCCCTGCCCGCGCACGAAGATCAGAGTATTGGCCGTGCCCAGGTCGATGGACAGGTCGTTGGAGAACATGCCGCGGAACTTCTTGAACATCGGGGGGCGGAATCCGTCGGGTGGCAGGGGTGCACGGGGCTCGCTAGCCTAGCAAAAAAGCCCGTTCCCGGTCCCCGCCGCCGACGGCATCCGGCGGCCCGCCAGGGCCCGCGGGCGGCCCGGCCGCCCGCCATCCACACTATTGGCGCTGGCCTCGCGGGGTCCGCCCGGCTACCCTATTGGCCCCTTTTTTTCCGATGAGACCCTGATGTCCGCACTGATCTGCGGTTCCCTGGCGTACGACACCATCATGGTGTTCCCCGACCAGTTCAAGAACCACATCCTGCCGGACAAGGTCCACATCCTGAACGTCTCCTTCCTGGTGCCGCGCATGCGCCGCGAGTTCGGCGGCTGCGCGGGCAACATCGCCTACAACCTCAAGCTGCTGGGCGGCGACCCGATCCCGATGGCCACGGTGGGCCAGGACTTCGGCCCCTACCGCACGTGGTTCGAGGAGCACGGGATCACGCTCGACCGGGTCAAGGTGATCGACGAGCTGTTCACCCCGCAGGCCTTCATCACCACCGATCACGACAACAACCAGATCACCGCGTTCCATCCCGGCGCGATGATGCGCAGCTACGAGAACCATGTGCGCGACGTGCCGGGCGTGACCATCGGCATCGTCAGCCCGGACGGCTACGAGGGCATGATCCAGAACGCGAAGGAATTCGCCGACGGCGGCATTCCCTTCATCTTCGATCCGGGCCAGGCCATGCCGCTGTTCAACGGCGAGGAACTGCGCGACTTCATCGAGCAGGCCGACTACGTGACCGTGAACGACTACGAGTCCAACCTGCTGCAGGAGCGCACCGGCTGGACCGAGAAGGACATCGTGCAGCGGGTCAAGGCCTACATCATCACCCAGGGTCCGCGCGGCGCCACGATCCACACGCCCGAAAAGACCTACGAGGTGCCGCCGGCGCACGAGCGCCGCATCACCGACCCCACCGGCTGCGGCGACGCGTTCCGCGCCGGCCTGATCTTCGGCATCCAGAAAGGCTACGACTGGCAGACCATCGGCCGCGTCGGCAACCTGATGGGCGCGCTCAAGGTCGAGCACCCGGGCACCCAGAACCAGCGCTTCGACTACGACGAGTTCGCCGGCCAGTTCCGCCAGCAGTTCGGCTACGCGCTGTAGGGCGAAAGGCGCCGCCCACCTCCCGGAGGGCGGCACCGGAGCGGGCCCGCGATCGACGGGCCCGCGGACGCGGCGCCTACCAGGTGCCGGTGTTGGGCATCGACGCCCAGGGTTCGGCCGGCGGCAGGGCCTCGCCCTTCTGCAGCAACTCGATGGAGATCAGGTCCGGGGTGCGGACGAAGGCCATGCGCCCGTCGCGCGGCGGACGGTTGATGGTCACGCCCAGCGACTGCAGGTGCGCGCACAGCGCATAGATGTCGTCGACCTCGAAGGCCAGGTGGCCGAAGTTGCGGGCGCTGCCGTAGTCCTCGGGCGTCGAGCCGTCCTCGGGCGGCCAGTTGAAGGTCAGCTCGACCTCGGCTTCCGGGTTCTCCGGCGCGCCGAAGTACACCAGGGTGAAACGGCCGGCCTCGTTGTCCATGCGCCGGGTCTGCACCAGGCCCAGGCCTTCGGTGAGGAACCGGCTGGTGCGCTCGAGGTCGTGGACGCGGATCATCGCGTGCAGGTATTTCATGATGGTTCCATCGCGGTGGGGATGGCCCATTGTAGGAGCCGCGCCGCAGGCGCACGCCAGGCTGGCGGCCGCATCAGTCCAGGAACAGGTCCGGCAACAGCGGCTGCGCGGGGTCGACCGCGTAGACCGACAGGTCGCCCACGCCGGCCTCGGCCAGCACCTCGTCGTCGATCAGGAAGTTGCCGCTGAAGCCGGCCGCCGGGCGCACCAGCACCGCGTGCGCGGCGTCGGCCATGATCTCCGGACGACGGGCGTTGGCGGTGCTCACGCCGGGGATCATGTTCAGCGCATCGGTGGCGATCAGGGTGCGCGGCCACAGTGCATTGACCGCCACGCCCTGCGGGCCGAACTCCGCGGCCAGGCCCAGGGTGACGAAGCTCATGCCCATCTTGGCCAGGGTGTAGCCGGTATGCGGCGCCCACCACTTCGGATCCAGCGAGGGCGGCGGCGCCAGGCTGAGGATGTGCGGATTGGGGGACTGCAGCAGGTGCGGCAGGCAGGCCTGGGCGCACAGGAAGCTGCCGCGGGCATTGACCTGCTGCATCAGGTCGAAGCGTTTCATCGGCGTGTCGAGCGCGCCGCGCAGCCAGATCGCGCTGGCGTTGTTGACCAGGATGTCGAGGCCGCCGAAGGTCTCCACGGCGCGGGCCACGGCCGCGCGCACCTGGTCTTCCTCGCGGATGTCGCAACGGATCGCCAGCGCGCGGCCGCCGGCTTCCTCGACGGCGCGCGCGGCGGTGTGGATGGTGCCGGGGAGCTTGGGATTGGCGACCTCGGACTTGGCCGCGATGACGATGTTGGCGCCATCGCGGGCCGCGCGCAGGGCGATCGCCAGGCCGATGCCGCGCGAGGCGCCGGTGATGAACAGGGTCTTTCCGGAAAGTGTGGTCATGGTCTTCAGCGAACCGGGAACAACGGGACCGGCCGAGGTCAGGGCTTGGGACCCTGGCCCTCGTTGTCCTCCCACTTCAGGACGCGCCGGGTGACGAAGCGGTACACCGGCTTGCCGGTGCGGAACCACAGGTCGCGGACCCAGGAGTTGCGCCTGAGCACGCGGCGCTCCACCGGGGTCAGCGCCTCGCGGCAGTACATGCGCTTGTGCTTGAGCAGGTGGCGCAGGTCCTCGCGGAACAGCAGCCGCATCCAGCGCGCGCGCGGATCGCCGCGGCTGGCGAGCTGGAAATCGATCAGCGCCGGGCGTCCGTCCTGCAACACCAGCCAGTTGGCTTCCTTGGCCAGGTCGTTGTGCGCGATCCCGCGCCGGTGCAGCTGCAGCAGCAGCCGGCGCGCCGCATGGAACCAGGCCGCGTCGCCGCGCGGCGGCCGCTGGTACATCGCCGCGCCCTCCATGTAGCTGCGGTCGAGCCGACGCCCATCCCAGGCCAGCAACTGCGGTACGTCGGCCATGCCCGCGATGCTGCGCAGGGCCAGCGCCTCGCGCCGTGCCAGCCACCAGGCCGGCAGGCGCAGCCACAGCGGCACATGCGCCAGGTCGCGGCGCACGAAGGGGCCCTGCGCGCCCTGCATCAGCGAGATGCGGCCGAAGCTGTCGGCCTTGAGCGCGCGGAGTTCGATGGAGGAAGCCGGGTCCATCGGCACAGTGTAGGCGAGCAGTCAGCCGGGCCTGTCATAATTCGCCGATGGACTCCGGCTGGTTCGACGCCACGCTCGCCTGGATCAGCGCGCATCCCGTCGCGGCCGGTGGCGTAATCTTCCTCATCGCCTTCTGCGATGCGGTGGTGGTGCTGGGCATCCTGGTGCCGGCCCTGCCGCTGCTGTTTGCGATCGGCGCCCTGATCGGCCTGGGCCATATCGATGGTCCCTACGCCCTGGCCTGCGCGGCGACGGGCGCCTTTGCTGGCGACTTCATCGGCTACTGGGTGGGCCGCCGCTGGGGCCCGCAGCTACGCGACCATTGGCCCTTCAGCCGCTATCCGCAGTTCCTCGACCGCGGCGAGCAGGTGTTCCGCCGGCACGGCCTGAAGGGCATCCTCATCGCCCGCTTCGTCGGCGCCATCCGCGCCTTCGTGCCGGCCATCGCCGGCATGCTGCACATGCCGCTGCGCCGCTACGCCCCCATGAGCATGCTGGCCTGCGTGCTGTGGGCGGGGCTGTTCCTGGCGCCGGGCTGGATCTTTGGCGCCTCCTACGACGCGGTGGCCGCGGTCGCCGACCGGCTGGTGCTGGTGCTGGGCGGCCTGCTGGTGGTGCTGGCCCTGGTCTGGGCCGTGGTCCTGTACACCTACCGCTGGTTCGACCGCCACGCCAACGCCCTGCTCGCGCGCCTGCTGCGCTGGACCCGCGAGCATCCGCGCCTGGGCCGCTACGCGGTGGCGCTGATCGACCCGCGCCATCCCGAATCGCCCTCGCTGGCGATCCTGGCCGCCTGCCTGCTGGCCATCGGCTGGGCCTGGTTCGCGCTGCTGGTGACGGTATGGATGCGCGGGGAGCCGCTGAACCTGGACCTGACCGTGTTCCAGGCCATGTACGCGCTGCGCAATCCGCTGGCCGACCGGCTGATGGCGGGACTGGCCTCGATCGGCGACTGGGAGGTGCTGGTGCCCGCCGCCGGCCTGGCCCTGCTGTGGCTGGTGTGGCGGCGGCGCTGGATGGCCGCGGCGCACTGGCTGGCCGCGCTCGCCTTCGGCCTGGCCCTGACTACCGGGCTGGCGCAGCTGGTGGACATGCCGCTGCCGCCGACCGCGCACAGCGGCTTCGGCTTCCCGTCGGTGTCGGTGACCATGACCACGATCACCTTCGGCTTCTTCGCCGTGCTCATCGCCCGCGAACTGCCCGGCCGCAGCCGCGTCTGGCCCTACCTGGTGGCGGGCGTGGTCGGCGGCGTGGTCGGCTTCGCGCGCCTGTACCTGGGCGCGCACTGGCTGAGCGACGTGGTCGGCGGGATGCTGCTGGGCATCGTCTGGCTGCTGATCCTGGGGCTGGCCTACCGCCGCCATGTGGGCCGCTCGTTCTGGATGCGGCCGCTTGCGACGATCTTCTACACCACCTTCCTGGTGGCCGCGCTGTGGCACGCGCCGCGCGCGGTCGATCCGCTGCTGCAGCGGTTCCACGCGCCGCCGCCTGCCCTGGTGCTCGGCATGGACGACTGGTGGGACCGCGACTGGGCCCTGCTGCCCGCGCAGCGCCGCGAACGCGACGCCAGCCGCCGCTGGGCCATGGAGATCCAGGTCGCCGGCCCGCTGGCCCCGCTGCAGGGCCACCTGCAGTCGCTGGGCTGGGAGGTGCAGCCGCAGGCCGACTGGATCGCCGCGCTGTCGCTGCTGGACGACGACACTCCGCCCGAAGAGCAGGCGGTCCTGCCGGCCACCTTCGACGCCGAAGCCGAGAGCCTGCTGATGCGGCGCCGCGCCGCCGACGGCCGGCTGCACGTGCTGCGCCTGTGGCGCGCGCCTGCGCGGCTTGCCGATGGCGCCCCGCTGTGGATCGGCGCGACGCAGGCGCTCTCGTACGAGCATCCGCTGGGCGGGCTGTTCGGGATCTGGCTGCCGGTCAACGACGATACCGCCGCGCATGCCGCGGTGGCGCGCTCGCTCACCGGCTTCCCGATGCGCCAGGCGCCGCATCCGCAGACGATGGCCCCGGTGCTGCGCGTGCGCACCGACCCGCAGGCGCTGCGCGACGCGACGGCCCCGCGCTGAACACGGCGCGGCGCCCTGCGGGGCCGCGCTAGAGGATCAGCTCCAGCATCGCATCGAGGCGCCGGTCGGGATCGTCCTCCTCCAGCAGCTGCTGGCGCTGCTGCTGGCTCAGCGGCAGCAACTCGGCCAGGCGCCAGCCTACCCAGGCCGCATCGTCGAAGCGCCGCTCGGGGATGGCGATGTCGGCCTCGAACTGTTCCAGGATGCGGCGCAGCACCTCGCCCAGCAGCGCGTGCTGGGGCTGCAGTTCGGCCACCGGATCGGGTTCGCACCACGCCACGTCGGCCATCACCAGGCCGTTCTCGCGCACTTGCGTGGAAACGACGCGGAAGCGGCGCTGGCCGCGCACGCGCAGGTGCAGCAGACCGTCGGGGCCGGTGTCGAAATCCTCGATCCTGGCCTCGGTGCCGCAGTCTTCGGGGCGCGCGGGCCGGCCGGCCTCCTCGCCCTCGGCGATCAGGCAGATGCCGAAGCCGCTGCCGCGCTGGCCGCATTCGCGCACCAGGTCCAGATAACGCGGCTCGAACACGCGCAGCCCCAGCGCCGCGCCCGGCACCAGCACCGTATGCAGGGGAAACAGCGGCAGGGTCTCGACCATGGGCTCGAGTCTAGGCCGCCCGCGCGACGGGAATGTCCATGCCGTGCTCAGCCTTGCTGCTGCAGCCGCTCCAGGAACCGGCGCGGGGCGCCGTCGAAGCCGCCGTTGGACATGAACACCACGTGGTCGCCCTCGCCGGCGATGTCGGCCAGGGCGGCGAGCAGGGCCTCGGCATCGGGCACCGCGCGCGCCTGGCCACGCACGGCCGCCACCACCTGCGCCGCATCCCAGGGCAGTTCGGGCCGCGCCAGGAACACCACCGCGTCGGCCGCCTCAAGCGACGGCGCCAGCGCCTGGGCATGCGCGCCCAGGCGCATCGAATTGCTGCGCGGCTCCATCGCCACCACGACGCGCGCATCGCCCACCTTCGCGCGCAGCCCGGCGAGCGTGGTCGCGATCGCGGTCGGATGGTGGGCGAAGTCGTCGTAGACGCTGATCCCGCGCGCCTGCCCCAGCAGTTCCATGCGCCGCTTCACCCCGCCGAAGCCGGCCAGCGCCGGCAGCACGCCGGCCACGTCCACGCCCACCGCCGCACAGGCGGCCAGTGCGGCCAGTCCGTTGAGCACGTTGTGCTCGCCCAGCAGCGGCCAGCGCACCGTGCCGAGCGCGCGACCCCGGTGCAGCACCTCGAAGGCGCTGCCGTCGGCCTGCAGCGGGCGCGCCCGCCACTCGAAGCCCTCGTCGAAGCCGAAGCGCTCCACCGGCGTCCAGCAGCCCATCTCCAGCACCTCGCGCAGGCGCGCGTCGTGGCCGTTCACGATCAGCCGCCCGCGTCCGGGCACCGTGCGCACCAGGTGGTGGAACTGGCGCTGGATCGCGGCCACGTCCGGGAAGATGTCGGCGTGGTCGTACTCGAGGTTGTTGAGGATCGCCACCAGCGGCCGGTAGTGGACGAACTTGCTGCGCTTGTCGAAGAAGGCGGTGTCGTATTCGTCGGCCTCGACCACGAACTCGCGCCCGGTGCCGAGCCGTGCCGAGACCCCGAGGTCCGCGGCCACGCCGCCGACCAGGAAGCCCGGGTCGCGTCCGGCGGCCTGCAGCAGGAAGGCCAGCAGGGTGGTGGTGGTGGTCTTGCCGTGGGTGCCGGCCACGGCCATCACGTCGCGTCCGGGCAGCACCTGCTCGCGCAGCCACTCCGCGCCCGAGGTGTAGTTGCGGCCGCTGTCGAGCACCGCCTCCACCGCCGGGTTGCCGCGCGAAAGCGCATTGCCGACCACCACCATCTCGCAGTCGGGCGAGATGTGGCCCGGCAGGTAGCCTTCGTGCAGGGCGATGCCGAGGCGTTCGAGCTGGGTGGACATCGGCGGATAGACCGCCTGGTCGCTGCCCTCGACCGTGTGCCCGAGTTCGCGCGCGAGCGCGGCGACGCCGCCCATGAAGGTGCCGGCGATACCGAGGATATGGAGTTTCAAGGCGGACCTGCGTGCTGCGTGACAGCCGCGCACTTTACCCAAAGGCGGTCGCAATGCCGCCTGACCCGGATCAACGCCACCGTCGGCGCGGTCGGCTAGAGTGCGCGGATCGTGCTGCCGGAGACACCGCCTTGAACCCGACCGTTTTCGCCGCCGCCGGCCTGTCCCTGCTGCTGGGCGCCTGCAGCGCCGCCAGCGCGCCGCCCGCCGCCACCAGCCCCGCGGCGGAGGTATCGCCGGTCGATACCGCCGCCGTCCCGACCGCCGCGCTGCCGGCCATGACCGTGCGCAAGCATCCCAGCTGCGGCTGCTGCAGCGTCTGGATCGACCATGTGCGCGCCGCCGGCTTCAAGGTGGAGGCGGTGGACGTGGAGGACATGGCCGCGGTGAAGCAGGCGGCCGGCGTGCCCGGTGCGATGGCCTCGTGCCACACCGCCGAAGTGGACGGCTACGTCATCGAGGGGCACGTCCCGGCCCAGGACATCGTGCGGCTGCTGCGCGAGCGCCCGCCGGCGCGCGGACTGGCCGTGCCCGGCATGCCGCTGGGCTCACCGGGGATGGAGCATCCCTCGGGGATCGTGCATCCGTACTCGGTGATGCTGGTGCTGCCCGACGGCAGCACCCGCGAATTCAGCCGCTACCCGCGCGAGGACGGGGCGCAGACGCAGCCCTGAGGGGCGCGGCTCCGGCGCCCGGGCTCAGCCCTGGGCGACGGCCTGGAGGATGCGCTCGAACACCTCGTCCAGCGGACCGACGCCGTCGACCACGCTGAGCTGGCCGTGCTGGCGGTAGAAGTCGATGACCGGCGCGGTCTGCTCGTCGTACACCTGCAGGCGCTTGCGCACCGACTCGGGGTTGTCGTCGGCGCGGCCCTCGGCCTTGGCCCGGCCGGCCAGGCGCTCGACGATCTGCTCGTTGTCGACGGTCAGCTGCACCGCCGCGTCGAACTTCTGCCCCAGGCTTTCGAGCAGCTCGTCCAGCGCCGCGGCCTGGGCGAGGTTGCGCGGGTAGCCGTCGAGGATGAAGCCTGCGCGGGTGTCCTCGCGCGAGAAGCGGTCCTTGAGCATGCCCAGCAGGATGTCGTCGCTCACCAGTTCGCCGCGGGCCATCACTTCCTTGGCCTGGAGCCCCAGCGGCGAGCCTGCGGCCACCTCGGCGCGCAGCAGGTCCCCGGTCGAAATATGCGGGACCTGCAGGTGCTCCTTGAGCCTTGCCGCCTGCGTGCCCTTGCCCGAGCCGGGCGCTCCCAACAATACCAATCGCATCGAGGACTCCCACCAGAACGAGACCGGAAGCGGTCGCCGGGCGTTGCTACACTTCCGCCGGCGCCGCTCTTCCAGCCGCCACTTTAACCCATCGCCCCGCCCCTTCCGACTTTCCAAAAGGCGCTTATGGCTTCCGGAACCCTGCTCTATTCCCAGTCCGGCGGTGTCACCGCCGTCATCAACGCCACCGCCTCGGGCGTGATCGGCGAGGCGCGGAGCCGCAGGATCAAGGTGCTGGCCGCGCGCAACGGCATCCTCGGCGCGCTGCGCGAGGAGCTGGTGGACACCTCGAAGGAGACCGCCGCGACCATCCGCGGCCTGGCCCACACCCCGGGCGGCGCCTTCGGTTCCTGCCGCTACAAGCTCAAGTCGCTCGAGGCCGACCGGGCCAAGTACGAGCGCCTGCTCGAGGTCTTCCAGGCGCACGACGTGCGCTGGTTCCTCTACAACGGCGGCAACGACTCGGCCGACACCGCCAACAAGGTGTCCAAGCTCGCCGCCGAGTTCGGCTATCCGCTGACCTGCATCGGCGTGCCCAAGACCATCGACAACGACCTGGCCGTGACCGACTGCTGCCCCGGCTTCGGCTCGGCGGCCAAGTACACCGCCGTCTCGGTGCGCGAGGCCGCCCTGGACGTGGCGGCGATGGCCGACACCTCGACCAAGGTCTTCGTCTACGAGGCCATGGGCCGCCACGCCGGCTGGCTGGCCGCCGCCGCCGGCCTGGCGGGAAAGGGGGCGGACGAGGCGCCGCACCTGATCCTGTTCCCCGAGCGCGCCTACGACGAGGCCGACTTCCTGAAGAACGTGCGCAAGGTGGTCGACCGGGTGGGCTACTGCGTGGTGGTCGCCAGCGAGGGTATCCAGACCGCGGACGGCCGCTTCGTCGCCGACTCCGGCGGCGGCACCGATTCCTTCGGCCACACCCAGCTCGGCGGCGTGGCCTCCTACCTGGCCGGCAGGGTCAAGGACCAGCTCGGCTTCAAGGTGCACTGGACCCTGCCCGACTACCTGCAGCGCAGCGCCCGCCACCTGGCCTCGAAGACCGACCTCGACCAGGCGGTCGCGGTGGGCAAGGCCGCCGTGCAGTTCGCGCTGGAGGGCCGCAACGCCACCATGCCGGTGATCGTGCGCACCTCCGACAGTCCCTACCGCTGGAAGATCGGCAGCGCGCCGCTGGACAAGGTGGCCAACCACGAGAAGAAGTTCCCCAGGGGCTTCATCCGCCGCGACGGCTACGGCATCACCGACAAGGCCCGCACCTATCTCGAGCCGCTGATCCGCGGCGAGGCGCCGCCGCCCTACGGCCACGACGGCATCCCGGCCTACGTGACGCTGAAGAACGTGCCGGTGAAAAAGATGCTTCCGGCCTGGGAAGGCTGACCCGGCCCCGCAGACCCGCCGCCCGGGTGGCACCCCGCCCGGGCCTCGCGACACGCGGCCCCGCTGCCGCGGCGCCCCAAAGGATCGCCCCGCCATGCTCCGCTTCTTCCGCCGCTCGCGGCCGCCGCGCTTCGACCTCGCCCGCATCGGCGATGCCTGGGACCGGCATCCGCTGGTGCATGACGGGGTGGCCGGCAGCCTGGACATCCGCCGGCTGCCGGCGCCGCCACGGCAGCGCGATTTCCGCGCGCTGGCCATGGCCTGGGTCGACAAGGCAGCCCTGGGCGAGGACATCGACGCGCTGTCGCAGCGCCTGCAGCAGGCGCTGGAGGGCGAGTCGCTGGCCCTGCTGGTCCTGCGCCACGACACCCCGTCCAGGATGAGCTGGTACGCCTACGCCGGCGCCGACCGCAGCCTGGATGCAGCGCTGGGCGGCCTGGGCTGCGAACGCCTGCACTGGGGCATCAACGACGATCCGGACTGGCACGAGTACGCCCACGCGCGCCGCCTGGTCGGCGCCTGAGCGACCGTCCCTGGCGCTCGCGGTCCGGCGCCTTGCGCGGGCCGGCCTGGATCGGACCGCCCTGGTACGACGCGATCTCAGGCCGGCTCGAGGCGCGACAGGTCGCGCACGGCGCCACGATCCGCGCTGGTCGCGAGCAGGGCGTAGGCCTTGAGCGCCGGGCTGACCTTGCGCGGCCTCGGCTGCGCGGGCTTCCAGCCCGCCACGTCCTGGAGGGCGCGGCGCGTGGCGAGTTCGGCTTCGTCCACCAGCAGTTCGATCGAGCGCGCCGGGATGTCGATGCGGATCCGGTCGCCGTCGCGCACCAGCCCGATCGTGCCGCCCGCCGCCGCCTCGGGTGAGACGTGCCCGATCGACAACCCCGAGGTGCCGCCGGAGAACCGGCCGTCGGTGAGCAGCGCGCAGCGTTTGCCCAGCCCCTTGGATTTCAGGTAGCTGGTCGGATACAGCATCTCCTGCATCCCCGGCCCGCCGCGCGGTCCTTCGTAGCGGATCACCACCACCTCGCCCGCCCGCACCTCGTCGCCGAGGATGGCCTGCACCGCCGCGTCCTGGCTTTCGAACACGCGCGCGCCGCCTTCGAAGACATGGATCGACTCGTCCACGCCCGCGGTCTTCACCACGCAGCCGTCGGGGGCGATGTTCCCGCGCAGCACCGCCAGCCCGCCTTCGCTCGAATACGCATGGGCGACATCGCGGATGCAGCCCCCGGCGCGGTCGATGTCCAGGTCGGGCCAGCGCGTGTCCTGGCTGAAGGCGACCTGGGTGGGGATCCCGGCAGGACCGGCGCGGTAGAAGCGCGCGATCTCCGCGTCGTCGCTGGTGGCCACGTCGCAGTGCGCGATCGCCTCGCCCAGCGTGCGCGCATGCACGGTCGGCACGTGCTGGTGCAGCAGCCCTCCGCGCGCGAGTTCGCCCAGGATCGACATGATCCCGCCGGCGCGATGCACGTCCTCCATGTGGTAGTTCTGCGTGTTCGGCGCCACCTTGCACAGCTGCGGCACGCGCCGCGACAGCCGGTCGATGTCGCGCAGGCTGAAGTCCACGCCCGCCTCCTGCGCGGCCGCGAGCAGGTGCAGGATGGTGTTGGTCGAGCCGCCCATCGCGATGTCCAGGGTCATCGCGTTCTCGAAGGCCTCGAAGGTGGCGATGCCGCGCGGCAGCGCGCGCGCGTCGCCATCGCCGTACCAGCGGTGCACCAGTTCGACCACGGTGCGGCCGGCGCGCCGGAACAGCTGCGCGCGGTCGGCGTGGGTCGCCAGCAGGGTGCCGTTGCCCGGCAGCGCCAGGCCCAGCGCCTCGGTCAGGCAGTTCATCGAGTTGGCGGTGAACATGCCCGAGCACGAGCCGCAGGTCGGGCAGGCGCTGCGCTCGATCTCGGCCACCTGCTCGTCCGACACCGAGGGATCGGCGGCCATCACCATCGCATCGACCAGGTCGAGCTTGTGCGCGGCCAGGCGCGTCTTGCCCGCTTCCATCGGCCCGCCGGAGACGAACACGGTCGGGATGTCGAGCCGCAACGCGGCCATCAGCATGCCCGGCGTGATCTTGTCGCAGTTGGAAATGCACACCAGCGCGTCGGCGCAGTGCGCGTTGACCATGTACTCGACCGAGTCGGCGATCACTTCGCGGCTGGGCAGCGAGTACAGCATGCCGTCGTGGCCCATGGCGATGCCGTCGTCCACCGCGATCGTGTGGAACTCCCTTGCCACGCCGCCCACCCGCTCGATCTCGCCCGCCACCAGCTGGCCGAGATCCTTGAGGTGCACATGCCCCGGCACGAACTGGGTGTAGGAATTGGCGATGGCGACGATGGGCTTCTGGAAATCCTCGTCGCGCATGCCCGTTGCGCGCCACAGCGCACGGGCACCGGCCATGTTGCGGCCATGGGTGGAGGTTTTCGAACGGTATTCGGGCATGGATCTGCTGCGGCCGACGCACGGCGACGAAGCGGCGATTCTGCGTGCTGCGCGACGTTACGGGTGCAATGATTTCATTGGCAACAAAACCCGGAGATTTTGTCAAGCATTTTTCTTGACAAGCCCGGAAACGCGGGGTTAGTTTGCCCGAATGCTGCATCGCCACAGCCACGCGACGAATGTCCACGACGCCCCAGCGGCGTCCCTCCTCGTACTCGTGCTTATTACCTCGCCGACAGGTGCGGGACGATCGGGCGCGTAAGCAGGAAGTGCCAAATCGCAAAACCCCGCACCGCAAGGGCGGGGTTTTTTGTTGCCTTCACGAGCCACCCTTCCAACCCAACGCTGCGCAAGAGAGCCCGACATGACCCAGTCTTCCCATCCCAAACCCCGCATCGCCATCGTCGGCTACGGCAGCCAGGGCCGCGCCCACGCGCTCAACCTGCGCGATTCGGGCTTCGACGTGACCGTGGGCCTGCGCCCGGGCGGCCCCACCGAGGCCAAGGCCGTGGCCGACGGCTTCAAGGTGCAGGCGCCGGCCGAGGCGGTGAAGCAGGCCGACCTGGTCGCCGTGCTCACGCCGGACATGGTGCAGAAGCAGGTGTACGAGGAGGCGATCGCGCCCAACATGAAGCAGGGCGCCTGCCTGCTGTTCGCGCACGGGCTGAACGTGCACTTCGGCATGATCGCGCCGCGCGAGGACCTGGACGTGGTGCTGGTCGCGCCCAAGGGCCCGGGCGCGCTGGTGCGCCGCGAGTACGAGATCGGCCGCGGCGTGCCCTGCATCTACGCCATCCACCAGGACCGCAGCGGCCGCGCGAAGGAGCTGGCGCTGGCCTACGCCGCGGGCCTGGGCGGGGCGCGTGCCAACCTGATCGAGACCACGTTCAAGGAAGAGACCGAGACCGACCTGTTCGGCGAGCAGGCGGTGCTGTGCGGCGGCGCCTCGTCGCTGGTGCAGGCCGGCTTCGAGGTGCTGGTCGAGGCCGGCTACCAGCCCGAGATCGCCTATTACGAAGTGCTGCACGAGCTGAAGCTGATCGTCGACCTGTTCTACGAGGGCGGCATCACCCGCATGCTCGAGTTCGTGTCCGAGACCGCGCAGTACGGCGACTACGTGAGCGGCCCGCGGGTGATCGACGCGGCCACCAAGGAGCGCATGCGCGAGGTGCTCAGGGACATCCAGGACGGCACCTTCACCCGCAACTGGGTGGCCGAGCACGCCGCCGGCCTGCCCAACTACAACCGCTACAAGCAGGCCGACCTCGAGCATCCGATCGAGCAGGTCGGCAAGAAGCTGCGCGAGAAGATGGTGTGGCTGGACAACTCCGCCAAGGACAAAGAGGCCGCGTAATGAACGGTGCGCACTGGCTGGTGCAGGCCCTGCAGGCCGAAGGCGTCGACACGCTGTTCGGCTATCCGGGCGGGACGATCATGCCCTTCTACGACGCGCTGCACGGCGCCTCGCTCAAGCACGTGCTGGTACGCCATGAGCAGGGCGCGGCCTTCGCCGCGAACGGCTACGCGCGCGCCAGCGGCCGCGTCGGCGTCTGCGTGGCGACGTCGGGACCGGGAGCCTCCAACCTCGTCACAGGCATCGCCGATGCGATGTTCGATTCGGTGCCGATGGTCGTCCTCACCGGCCAGGTGCCCACCTTCCTGATGGGCACGGACGCGTTCCAGGAACTCGACGTGTTCGGCATGACCATGCCCATCGTCAAGCACAGCTTCCTGCCGCGCAGCGTCGACGAGCTGCCGCGGATGTTCGCCGAGGCGTTCCGCATCGCCCGCAGCGGCCGTCCGGGCCCCGTGCTGATCGACCTGCCCAAGGACGTGCAGATCGCCGACGCCTCGCACCTGCCGGTGCATTCGCCGCTGCCGGTCGAGCCGGTGCTGGGACCGCCGGACGCCTCGCTGCACGAGGCCGCTGCGCTGGTCTCTCAGTGCACACGCCCGGTGGTCTATGCCGGCGGCGGCATCGTGCTGGGCGATGCGGTCGATGCGTTCCGCGAATTCGTCGACCTGACCGGCCTGCCCACCGTGCTCACCCTCAAGGCGCTGGGCGCGCTGCCTGCCGGCCACCCGTCCAACCTCGGCATGCTGGGCATGCACGGCAGCCGGGCGGCGAACATGGCGGTGCAGGAATGCGACCTGCTGTTCGTGGTCGGCGCGCGCTTCGACGATCGCGCCACCGGCAAGCTGGCCGAGTTCGCGCCCAATGCGCGCGTGGTGCACCTGGATGGCGACGGCTGCGAGATCGGCAAGCTGCGCCATGCCGACGTGTCGGTGCCGGGTGATCTCGCCGCCAGCCTGGGCCGCCTGGCCGCGCCGCTGGCCGCGCAGATGGAAGGTCGCCACGCGGCCGCGCGCAAGGCCTGGCGCGAGACCTGCAGCGAGCGCCGCCGCCGCCACGCGCCGCGCTACGACGCGCCCGGCGACGCGGTGTACGCCCCGGCCCTGCTCAAGCGCCTGAGCGAGCTGGCGCCGCACGCGATCGTCTCCTGCGATGTCGGCCAGCACCAGATGTGGGTGGCCCAGCACTGGCGCTTCCAGCATCCGCGCCAGCACCTGACCAGCGGCGCGCTGGGCGCGATGGGCTTCGGCCTGCCCGCGGCGATCGGCGCCCAGTTCGAGCGCCCGGCCGCGCAGGTGGTCTGCGTCAGCGGCGACGGCTCGTTCATGATGAACATCCAGGAGCTGGCGACCATCCGCCGCTATCGCCTGCCGGTGAAGATCGTCCTGCTCGACAACTCGGCGCTGGGCATGGTCCGGCAATGGCAGGAACTGTTCTTCGAGCAGCGCTACTCGGAGATCGACCTCTCCGACAACCCGGATTTCGCCGAGGTCGCGCGCGCCTTCGGCATCCAGGCCCTGCACGTGGACAGCGCCGCCGGCGTGGACGCCGCGCTGCGCGCCCTGCTCGCCGCCGAGGGGCCCACGCTCCTGCACGTGGCGATCGACACCGCCGCCAACGTCTGGCCGCTGGTGCCGCCCAACCACAACAACGCGCAGATGATGGACCCGGACGATGCCGGCACGCTCGACACCGGCGCGCCCTCCTCCGCCACGCCCGCGTCCGGGGAGCCGAGCAATGCGCTACCAGCTTGATTTCGTCCTGCGCCGCGCCGAGGGCGTGCTGCCGCGCGTGCTGGGCGCGACCGAGCGCCGCGGCTTCCGCCCGCTGTCGGTCGATGGCCAGGCCGCCGACGACGGCGAGCAGTGGCGCCTGCGGGTGACGGTCGAGGGCGAGCGCCCCGACGCGACCCTGCAGGCGCAGCTGTCCAAGCTCTACGACTGCCTGTCGGTCCAGGTCCAGCCCTGCCCCTGAGCGCCGGCGCTCCGCCGACGCATCCCCCACCGCGCCGCCCCACGGATCCGACATGAGCGCCACCCTCGCCCCGATCGCCCAAACGCCCCACCGCACCGCGCCTGCCGCCGCGCCGCGCGCCGTTCCCTCCGCCGCGCTGGCCTGGTTCGATGGCGAACTGGTCCCGGTCGACGGCCTGCAGGCCGGCCTGACCACGCATGCCATGCACTACGGCAGCGGCGTGTTCGAGGGCATCCGCGCCTACGCGACCGCCCAGGGCGCGGCGGTGTTCCGCCTGCCCGAGCACCTGGAGCGGATGCGCCGGGGCGCGGAGATGTTCGGCCTGCCGTTCGACCCGGCGCTGTGCCACGAGGCGACGCTGGCCACCTTGCGCGCCAACGGCCATCGCGACGCCTACATCCGGCCGCTGTCGTGGTTCGGCGAGGGCAGCTTCGGACTGGACGTGGAAGGCCACGTGCCGCACCTGATGGTCGCCACCACCGCCACCCAGGTGCACCTCAATGGCAGCCGCGCGCGGCTGGGCGTGAGCCGCTGGCGGCGCAATCCGGCCGATTCGCTGCCGCCGCTGAAGCTGTGCGGCGGCTATGTCAACTCGATCCTGGCCAAGCGCGAGGCCAGGGCGCGCGGCTTCGACGAGGCGCTGTTCACCGACCGCGAGGGCAACGTGGTCGAGTGCACCGGCGCCAATGTGTTCATGGTCAAGGACGGGCGCGTCACCGCGGTCGAGCACCGCGACGCCCTGCCCGGCATCACCCGGGACACCCTGCTGCAGCTCAGCGGCGCCCAGGTGCGCACGGTGCCGCTGGCCGAGCTGCTCGAAGCCGACGAGGTCTTCGCCTGCGGCACCGCCGCCGAGGTCTCGCCCGTGGCCCAGATCGAAGGCCGCGGCTATGGCGAGAACCCGGTCACACTGGAACTGCAGGCGCTGTACGCGCGCGTGGTGCGCGGCCAGGAAGGCGCCTGGCAGCACTGGCTGACGACGGTCTGATGGAGCCGGCCGTAACCGGCGCCACTGCGGTGTCCGCCAGCGACGTGCTGGCGGCGCAGGCGCGGCTGCGCCGGTACTTGGACGTGACTCCCACCCATTACGCCGAGCGCTTCGGCACCTGGCTGAAGCTGGAGAACCTGCAGCGCACCGGCTCGTACAAGGTACGCGGCGCGCTCAACGCGCTGCTGGCCGCGCGCGAGCGCGGCGACGACCGCTACGTGATCACCGCTTCGGCCGGCAACCACGCGCAGGGCATGGCCTGGGCCGCCTACCGCCTGGGCATCCCGGCGATCACCGTCATGCCGCGCAGCGCGCCGGAGACCAAGGTCAAGGGCGTCGCGCACTGGGGCGCGACGGTACGCCTGCATGGCGAGAGCTACGACGAGGCCAAGGCCTTCGCCGCCGAGCTGGCCGCGCAGAACGGCTTCCGCCTGCTGTCGGCCTTCGACGATCCGGACGTGATCGCCGGCCAGGGCACGGTCGGCCTGGAGATCGCCGCGGCGATGAACCCCGACGTGGTGCTGGTGCCGATCGGCGGCGGCGGGCTCGCCTCGGGCGTGGCGCTGGCGCTCAAGTCGCAGGGGGTGCGCATCATCGGCGCCCAGGTCGAGGGCGTGGATGCGATGAGCCGCGCCCTGCGCGGCGACCGCAGCGCGCTCGATCCGCGCGCCACGCTGGCCGACGGCGTCCGGGTGAAGGAACCCGGCCTGCTCACCGAACGGATCCTGCGCGAGCTTCTGGACGATGTCGTCATCGTGCGCGAGGCCGAGCTGCGCGAGACCCTGGTGCGCCTGGCGCTGGAGGAGCACGTCATCGCCGAGGGCGCCGGCGCGCTGGCGCTGGCCGCCGGCAAGCGCGTGGCCGGCAAACGCAAGTGCGCGGTGGTCTCCGGCGGCAACCTCGACGCGGCGGTGCTCGCCGGCCTGCTGTCCGAGGTGCGGCCACGCCCGCCGCGCAAGCCACGGCGGCGCGCGCGAGAACGACTTCCGCAGCCGGCAGCGCGCAGGGCGTCGCTGCCGGCCGCGCTGTTTCCCACCGTTGCGCCGGCCCCGAGCGGCCACGCAGCGGGTACCATCAATCACGATCGACCCGAGGAACTCCTCGCATGAGCACGACCCCCGATACCGTCCGCATCTTCGACACCACCCTGCGCGACGGCGAGCAGTCCCCCGGCTGCAGCATGACCCCGCAGCAGAAGGTGGTGATGGCGCGCGCCCTCGCCGACCTGGGCGTGGACATCATCGAGACCGGCTTCCCGGCCAGTTCCCAATCCGACCGCGACGCCACCGCGCAGATCGTGCGCGAGCTGCGGGGTACCACCCTGGCGGTACTCTCGCGCTGCCTGCCGGCCGACATCACCGCCTCGGCGCGCGCGCTCGAGGGCGCGGCCAAGCCACGCATCCACGTGTTCCTGTCCACCAGCCCGCTGCATCGCGAGCACAAGCTGCGCATGAGCCGCGAGCAGGTGCTCGAGTCGATCGCCACCCACGTGGCCATGGCGCGCCGCTACGTCGACGACATCGAGTTCTCGCCCGAGGACGGTACCCGTACCGAGGAGGACTTCCTGCACGAGGCGGTGGCCGTGGCGATCGCCGCCGGTGCCACCACCATCAACGTGCCCGACACCCTGGGCTACACCACGCCCGAGGAGATCCGCGGCCTGTTCGAGCGAATGATCGCGGGCATCCCAGGCGCGCGCGAGGTGGTGTTCAGCGCCCACTGCCACAACGACCTGGGCCTGGCGGTGGCCAATTCGCTGGCGGCGATGGAAGGCGGCGCGCGCCAGATCGAATGCACGATCAACGGCATCGGCGAGCGCGCCGGCAACGCCGCGCTGGAGGAACTGGTGATGGCGCTGAAGGTGCGCAACGCCTTCTACGGCATCGACACGCGCATCGACACGCAGCGCCTGGTACCGACCTCGCAGCTGCTGCAGCGCCTGATCGGCATGCCGGTGCAGCGCAACAAGGCGATCGTCGGCCAGAACGCGTTCGCGCACGAGTCGGGCATCCACCAGCACGGCATGCTGCGCAACCGCAGCACCTACGAGATCATGAATCCCTCCGATGTCGGCTGGCCGGACACCAAGATGGTGCTGGGCCGCCACAGCGGCCGCGCCGCCGTCGGTCACCGCCTGCGCGCGCTGGGCTACACGATGGAGGACGAGCAGCTCGACCAGGTGTTCGCGCGCTTCAAGGAACTGTGCGAGCAGCAGCGCGTTGTGGAGGACGACGACCTGGAGCGGCTGATCGACGGCGGCCTCAGCGGCCAGGGCTACCGGCTCTCGTCGATGACCATCAGCGACCGGGGCCAGCGCGCGAGCGCGCAGATCGAGCTGTCCGATCCGGACGGGCGCAAGCTCAGCGAGAGCGCGCTCGGCGACGGCCCCGTCGATGCGCTGTTCGCCGCCCTGTCCAATGCCACCGGGGTGAAGCTGTCGCTGGAGAGCTACAGCGTGCACAGCGTCGGCCTGGGCACCGACGCGCAGGGCGAGGCGTCGCTCAGCGTCCACCACGAGGGCGTGGAGTACCAGGGGACCGGCACCAGCCGCGACATCATCGAGGCCAGCGCGCTTGCCTGGCTGGATGTCGCCAACCGCATCCTGCGACGCGCGCCGGCGGCTACGCCCGGCCTCGACAACCGCGCGACCGCCTGAGCCACGCGGGCCGCCCCGAGCGGCCCGCCCGTTTCCATCCAGCCACAGAAGTCCATGCACGCAGACATCGTCGTACTGCCCGGGGACGGCATCGGCCCCGAGATCGTTGCCGCCACCCTGCCCGTCCTGCACGCCGTCGCCGACCGCTACGGTCATCGCTTCACCTTCCCCGAGCACGACATCGGCGGCATCGCCATCGACCGCCACGGCGAGCCGCTGCCCGCGGCCACGCTGGAGGCCGCGCGCGGCGCCGATGCCATCCTGCTCGGCGCCGTCGGCGGCCCGAAGTGGTCCGACCCCAATGCCCGGGTACGCCCGGAGCAGGGCCTGCTGGCGATCCGCAAGGCGCTGGGCCTGTTCGCCAACCTGCGTCCGGTGAAGCCGCATGCCGCGGCGCTGGATGCCTCGCCGATCAAGGCCGAGCTGCTGCAGGGCGTGGACATCGTGGTGGTGCGCGAACTCACCGGCGGTATCTACTTCGGCGACAAGACGCGCAGCGCGACCGAGGCCAGCGACCTGTGCCGCTACAGCGTGGAGGAGATCGAACGCGTGGTGCGCGGCGCCGCGACGCTGGCGCGCAGCCGCCGTGGCCACCTCACCTCGGTCGACAAGGCCAACGTGCTGGAAACCTCGCGGTTGTGGCGCGACGTCGCCGCGCGGGTGGTGGGCGAGGAATTCCCCGACGTGACCCTGGAGCACCAACTGGTCGATTCGATGGCGATGCACCTGCTGTCGCGGCCGCGCGCCTACGACGTCATCGTCACCGAGAACATGTTCGGCGACATCCTCACCGACGAGGCCTCGATGCTGGCCGGCTCGCTCGGGCTGCTGGCCTCGGCCTCGCTGGGCGCGGGCAAGGTGGGCATCTACGAGCCGATCCACGGCTCGGCGCCGGATATCGCCGGCAAGGGCATCGCCAACCCCTACGCCACCATCCTCAGCGCCGCCCTGCTGCTGCGCCACTCGCTGGGACTGGGGGAGGAGGCGGCGGCGGTCGAAGCGGCCGTGTCGGCGGCGCTGGACGCGCGCGTCTTCACCGCCGATCTCGCCCCGCCCGGCCAGGCGGTGGACACCCGGCGCGCCGCCCAGGCCGTGCTCGAACGTCTGGGCTGAGCCCGCCCGCGCCGCAGGGCGCGCCAACCATTACCGACAGGGGACGCAGATGCCACTATCCAGGAGCCGGTTCCTCGAGCGCGTGGAGCGCCGCGACCCGGGACAGCCGGAATTCCTGCAGGCGGTGAAGGAAGTCACCGCCAGCCTGTGGCCGTTCCTGGAGCAGTTCCCCGACTACGGTCGCGACGGGCTGATGGAGCGCCTGGTCGAACCCGAGCGCGTGATCCAGTTCCGGGTGAGCTGGGTGGACGACCGCGGCCAGGTGCAGGTCAACCGCGCCTGGCGCGTGCAGCACAGTTCGGCGATCGGGCCGTTCAAGGGCGGCATGCGCTTCCACCCGACGGTGAACCTGTCGATCCTGAAGTTCCTGGCCTTCGAGCAGACCTTCAAGAACGCGCTCACCACCCTGCCCATGGGCGGCGGCAAGGGCGGCGCGGACTTCGACCCCAAGGGCAAGAGCGATGGCGAGGTGATGCGCTTCTGCCAGGCGCTGATGCTGGAACTGCATCGCCACCTAGGGCCCGACACGGACGTTCCCGCCGGCGACATCGGCGTGGGCGCGCGCGAGGTCGGCTACATGGCCGGCATGATGAAAAAGTTGTCCAACCAGGCCGGCTGCGTGTTCACCGGCAAGGGCCTGTCCTACGGCGGCAGCCTGATGCGGCCCGAGGCCACCGGCTACGGCACCGTCTACTTCGTCGAGCAGATGCTGCACCACGCGCGCCGCGGGACCCAGGGCGCGCGCGTGCTGATCTCCGGATCGGGCAACGTGGCCCAGTTCGCCGCGCTCAAGGCCGAGGAACTGGGCGGCAAGGTGCTGACCCTCAGCGATTCGGACGGCACGCTGTACGCGCGCGCCGGCTTCGACCGCGACGCGATCCGCGAAGTGGCTGAACTCAAGAACCTGCGTCGCGGCCGCCTTTCTGAACTGGCCGACGATCCGCGCTTCGAGTTCCTGCCCGGCAAGCGTCCCTGGCACATCCCGGCCGAGATCGCCCTGCCCTGCGCGACCCAGAACGAGCTGGACGAGGACGACGCGCGCACGCTCGTGGGCAATGGCGTGGTCTGCGTGGCCGAGGGCGCGAACATGCCCTCCACCCTCGAGGCGGTGGACGTGTTCCTGGAATCGGGCACGCTGTACGCGCCCGGCAAGGCCTCCAACGCCGGCGGCGTGGCGACCTCGGGCCTGGAGATGAGCCAGAACGCGCTGCGCCTGTCCTGGCACCACGCCGAGGTCGACGAGCGCCTGCACGCGATCATGAAGGACATCCATGCCCACTGCGTGCGCCACGGCAAGCGCGAGGACGGCAGCGTCAACTACGTGGACGGGGCCAACATCGCGGCCTTCGTGAAGGTGGCCGACGCCATGCTGGCGCAGGGCGTGTACTGAAGGACCGTTCCGGCACGGCCGCGCAGGAGGAAAGCCGCCGGGATGGCGGCTTTTTCGTCCCGGCCGGGGGTAGAGGCGTCAGGCGCCGGCGCCGAACAGCCAGGGCTGCGTCGCGCGGTGCCGGGTCTCGAACGCGACGATCGCGTCCTTCTCCTGCAGGGTCAGGCCGATATCGTCCAGGCCGTTGAGCAGGCAGTGCTTGCGGAAGGCGTCGACCTCGAACGTGTACTGCACACTATCCGGGCGCGTCACCGTCTGCGCCGCCAGGTCCACGGTCAGGGCGTAGCCCTCTGTGGCCTGGCACTGCGCGAACAGCGCGTAGACCTCGTCGGCGGCCAGCACCACCGGCAGCAGGCCGTTCTTGAAGCTGTTGTTGAAGAAGATGTCGGCGAAGCTGGGCGCGATGATGGCGCGGAAGCCGTACTCGTCCAGCGCCCAGGGCGCGTGCTCGCGCGACGAGCCGCAACCGAAGTTCTCCCGCGCCAGCAGCACGCTCGCGCCCTGGTAACGCGGAAGATTGAGCACGAAGTCCGGGTTGAGCGGCCGGTTGCTGTTGTCCCGCCCGGGCTCGCCCACGTCCAGGTAGCGCCACTCGTCGAACAGGTTGGGGCCGAAGCCCGTGCGCCTGATCGATTTGAGGAACTGCTTGGGGATGATCTGGTCGGTGTCGACGTTGGCGCGGTCCAGCGGCGCGACCAGGCCGGCGTGGGTAGTGAAGGCTTTCATCTGCGGGATCTCCTCAGGCCAGGGCGCTGGCGGGTGCAACCAGTTCGCGCACGTCGACGAAATGGCCGGCCACCGCGGCGGCGGCGGCCATCGCCGGACTGACCAGGTGGGTCCGGCCGCCGGCACCCTGGCGGCCCTCGAAATTGCGGTTGGACGTGGAGGCGCAGTGCTCGCCGTTGCCCAGCTTGTCGGGGTTCATCGCCAGGCACATCGAACAGCCCGGTTCGCGCCACTCGAAGCCGGCCTCGATGAACACCTGGTCCAGGCCTTCGGCCTCGGCCTGGGCCTTGACCAGGCCCGAGCCCGGCACCACCAGCGCCTGCCTGACGGTCGGCGCCACCTTGCGTCCGCGCGCCACCGCCGCGGCCGCGCGCAGGTCCTCGATGCGCGAGTTGGTGCACGAGCCGATGAACACCCGGTCCAGTCGGATGCTGGTGATCGGCTGGTTGGCCTGCAGGCCCATGTAGCGCAGCGCGCGCTCGATCGAGTCGCGCTTGACCGGGTCGGCCTCGCGCGCCGGGTCCGGCACGTTCTGGTCCACGGCCAGCACCATTTCCGGCGAGGTGCCCCAGCTGACCTGTGGAAGGATGTCCTCGGCGCGCAGCTCCACCACCGTGTCGAAGCGCGCATCCGGATCCGACACCAGGGTCCGCCACAGCGCCACCGCCGCGTCCCAGTCCCCGCCCCTGGGGGCGAACGGCCGTCCGCGCACGTACTCGATGGTCTTCTCGTCGACCGCCACCATGCCCACCCGCGCGCCGGCCTCGATCGCCATGTTGCACAGGGTCATGCGGCCCTCCATCGAGAGTTCGCCGATCGCGCTGCCGGCGAATTCCAGCGCATGCCCGTTGCCCCCGGCGGTGCCGATCCGGCCGATCACCGCCAGCACGATGTCCTTGGCGGTCACCCCCGGACCCAGGGCGCCTTCGACCCGGACCTGCATGTTCTTCATCTTCTTGGCCACCAGGCACTGGGTGGCCAGCACGTGCTCAACCTCGGAGGTGCCGATGCCGTGCGCCAGCGCCCCGAAGGCACCGTGCGTGGAGGTGTGCGAATCGCCGCAGACCACGGTCATCCCCGGCAGGGTCGCGCCCTGCTCCGGACCGACCACATGCACGATGCCCTGGCGTGCATCGTTCATCCTGAACTGGAGGATGCCGAACTCGTCGCAGTTCTCGTCCAGGGTCTGTACCTGCAGGCGCGAGACCGGATCGGTGATGGCCTGCAGTCCGCCGGCGCGCTCGGCGCGGGTGGTGGGCACGTTGTGGTCCGGGGTGGCGATGTTGGCATCCACCCGCCACGGCTGGCGGCCGGCCAGGCGCAGCCCTTCGAAGGCCTGCGGCGAGGTGACCTCGTGCAGGATGTGGCGATCGATGTAGATCAGCGAAGAGCCATCGTCGCGACGGCTCACCTCGTGCATCTCCCACAGCTTGTCGTACAGCGTCCTGCCCGCCATTCGGGGTCCTCGCGCGCATGGTCGAACGGCCATGCTAGGCACTTGCGCCGGATTACTCCAATTCATATTTTTCATCCGACGCATAACATGGACGACTGATGGATCTCGCCGGCCTGGAGGCCTTCCTGGCGGTGGCTGACAGCGGCGGCTTCTCCGCCGCCGGCGAACGCCTGCACCTGACCCAGCCCGCGGTGAGCAAGCGCATCGCCGCGCTCGAGCAGCAGCTGGGTCGGCGCCTGTTCGACCGGGTCGGGCGCGAGATCGCGCTCACCGAGGCCGGACGCGCCCTGCTCCCGCGCGCGCGCCGCATCCTCGCCGAACTCGAGGACACCCGCCGCGCGCTCGGCGCGCTCGACGGTGCGGTGCAGGGCCGGCTGACCGTCGCCACCAGCCACCATATCGGCCTGCACCGGCTGCCGCCGCTGCTGCGCGCCTTCGCCCGCGCCCATCCGCAGGTGGCCATCGACATCCGCTTCCTGGATTCGGAACAGGCCTGGTCGGAAGTGCTGCATGGGCGCCTGGAACTGGCGATCACCACGCTGGGGCCGGCGCAGGCGCCGCTGGGCGCGGTCCCGGTGTGGGAGGATCCGCTCGAGTTCGTGGCCGCGCCCGACCATCCGCTGGGACTGCGCGGCCGCGCCAGCCTGCGCGAGCTGTCCACGCACGCAGCGGTGCTGCCGGACCCCAGCACCTTCACCCATCGCATCGTCGCCGACCGCTTCGCCGCGGAAGGCCTGAGCCTGCGCCTGCACATGACCACCAATGCGATGGAGACGCTGAAGATGCTGGCCGGCGTCGGCCTGGCCTGGAGCGTGCTGCCGCGCACCATGCTCGATGCCTCGGTGGTCGGCCTGCGCGTGCCCGGCGCGCGGCTGCGACGCCAGCTCGGCTACGTCACCCATGGCGGGCGCACGCTGTCCAATGCCGCGCGCGCGTTCATGGCGCTGCTGGACGGCGCGCGGAGCGGCTGACGCGGTTCCCCGTCGCGCGCCTCGCCACCCAAGGGGGCCGACCTCAGCCGGGCACGCGGACCGTGGCCGGTTCGTCGCGCCGCACCTTGAACCAGGCCGCGTACAGCGCCGGCAGGAACACCAGCGTCAGCACGGTCGCCACGGTGAGCCCGCCCATGATCGCGACCGCCATCGGCCCGAAGAACGCGCTGCGCGAGAGCGGGATCATGGCCAGGATCGCCGCCAGCGCGGTCAGCACGATCGGGCGGAAACGGCGCACCGTGGCGTCGATGATCGCGTCCCAGCGCGCGTGGCCGGCGGCGATGTCCTGTTCGATCTGGTCGACCAGGATCACGGAGTTGCGCATGATCATGCCGGCAAGGGCAATGGTGCCGAGCATGGCCACGAAGCCGAACGGCACCCGGAACGCGAGCAGGAACAGGGTGACGCCGATCAGGCCGAGCGGCGCGGTCAGCAGTACCAGGATCGAGCGCGACACGCTGCGCAGCTGCAGCATCAGCAGGCTCATTACCACCAGCAGGAACAGTGGCAGGCCGGCCTTGATCGAATCCTGTCCGCGCGCCGAATCCTCCACCGTGCCGCCGGTTTCGAGCAGGTAGCCCGGCGGAAGCGCATCGCGGATGCCCTGGAGCGTGGGCAGGATCTGCGCGACCACGGTCGGCGGCGTCACGCCGTCGCGGATGTCGGCCCGCACGGTGATGGTCGGCAGGCGGTCGCGATGCCAGATGATGCCGTCCTCGTAGCCGTGTTCGAGCGTGGCCACGTGCGAGAGCGGCACCGCGGTGCCGTCGCCGCCGGCGATGGCCAGGCTGCCGAGCTGGTCCAGGCCGGTGCGCTCGGCCTCGGTGCCGCGCAGCTGCACGCCGATCAGCTCGTTGCCTTCGCGGAACGTGCTCACCTGCATTCCGCTGAGCGAGCTGGACAGGAACTGGGCGACGCGCTGCGAGCTGATGCCCAGCGCGCGTGCGCGGTCCTGGTCGATGCGCAGGCGCACCACGCGGCTGGGCTCGCTCCAGTCCAGGTGCACGTTGTCCAGGTGCGGGTTGGCGCGCACGCGCTCGGCGACCTGCGCGGCCAGCTCGCGGACGCGCTCGACGTGCTCGCCCGAGACGCGGAACTGCACCGGATAGCCCACCGGCGGACCGTTCTCCAGGCGGGTCACGCGCAGCTGCAGTTCCGGGAAGCGTGCCACCACCTCGCCCAGCAGCCAGTCGCGCACCGCCTCGCGCGCGTCCGCATCGTGGGCGCGCACGACGAACTGCGCGAAGTTGGTCTGCGGCAGCTGCTGGTCCAGCGGCAGGTAGAAGCGCGGCGAGCCGGTGCCCACGTAGGCGACGTGGTTGTCCACGCCCCGGTGCCCGGCCAGCATCGCCTCGAGCCTGCGCACCTGGGTCTCGGTCGCACGCAGCGAACTGCCCTCGGCCAGTTCCATGTCGACCATCAGCTCCAGCCGCGTGGAGTCGGGGAAGAACTGCTGCGGCACGAAGCGGAACAGCGCCAGCGACGCGACGAAGGCGGTCACGGTGGCCGCGATCACCAGCCAGCGGTGGCGCAGCGCCCACTCCAGCAGGCGGCGGAAGCGCTGGTAGAAGCGGGTCTGGTAGGGGTCGTGCGCGGCCTCGCCAGTCGTCGTGTCCGGGCCCTGCGCCACGGCATCGGCGCGCGCGGCTCCACCACCGCGCAGGCGCGAGAACATGTCCGACAGACGCTGGCTCGGCGGCCGCGCCCGGGCGGGGACCTGCGCATCGGGCAGCATCTTCTCGCCCAGCCAGGGGATGAACAGTACCGCCGCGATCCACGAGACCACCAGCGCGATCGTCACCACCTCGAACAGCGAGCGGGTGTACTCGCCCACGCCCGATGCGGCGGTGGCGATCGGCAGGAAGCCGGCCGCGGTCACCAGGGTGCCGGTGAGCATGGGAAAGGCGGTATTGCTCCAGGCGAAGCCCGCCGCGCGGAAGCGGTCGTACCCCTGCTCCATCTTGATGGCCATCATCTCCACCGCGATGATCGCGTCGTCGACCAGCAGGCCCAGCGCCAGCACCAGCGCGCCCAGCGAGATCTTGTGCAGGCCGACGCCGAACCAGTCCATGACCACGAAGGTCATCGCCAGCACCAGCGGGATCGACACCGCCACCACCAGGCCGGTGCGGAAGCCGAGCGAGAAGAAGCTGACCAGCAGCACGATGGCCACCGCCTCGGCCAGCACCTTGATGAACTCGCCCACCGAGTCGCGTACCGCGGCGGGCTGGTCGGTCACCTTGCGCAGCTCCATGCCCACCGGCAGGGTGCGCTGCAGGCGCTCGAAGGCCCCGTCCAGGGTGCGGCCCAGGGCGAGGATGTCGCCGCCCTCGCGCATGGACACGCCCAGGCCGATCGCGTCCTGGCCCATGAAGCGCATGCGCGGCGCGGCCGGGTCGGAGAAGCCGCGGCCGACGCTGGCGATGTCGCCCAGGCGCACCGTGCGGTCGCCGGCGCGGATGGGAAAGTCGCGGATGTCCTCGACCGAGGCGAAGGCCCCATCCACGCGCAGCTGCACGCGCTCGCTGGGGGTCTCGAAGAAGCCGGCGGGCGCGACCGCGTTCTGCTGCGCCAGCGCCTGCTGCACGGCCTGCATCGGGATGCCGAGCGTGGCCAGCCGGGTGTTGCTGACCTCGATCCAGATCCGCTCGTCCTGCAGGCCGATCAGCTCGACCTTGCCCACGTCGTCGATCCGCTGCAGCTCCAGCTGGACGCGGTCGGCGTAGTCCTTGAGCACGGCGTAGTCGAAGCCCTCGCCGGTGAGCGCGTAGATGTTGCCGAACGTGTCGCCGAACTCGTCGTTGATGAACGGCCCGACCACGCCCTCGGGCAGCGTGGCGCGTATGTCGCCGATCTTCTTGCGGGCCTGGTACCAGAGCTCGGGCACGTCGCGCGAATGCATCGAGTCGCGCGCCATGAAGATCACCTGCGACTCCCCCGGCCGGGAGTACGAGCGCACGTACTCGTACTCGCCGGTCTCCATGAGCTTCTTCTCGATGCGCTCGGTGACCTGGCGGGCCACCTCCTCGGCGGTCGCGCCGGGCCACAACGTGCGCACCACCATCGCCTTGAAGGTGAACGGCGGGTCTTCCGAACGCCCCAGCTGCAAGTAGGACAGCGCGCCGCCGATCGCGACCACGATCATCGCGTAGAGCACCAGGCTGCGGTTGCGCAGCGCCCACTCCGACAGGTTGAAGCGCATGCTCAACGCTCCGCGCTGGCGCGGGGCCGGCGCCGCGGCGCGGCCGGGCCGCAGTCCGCGCTCATGGGCGGGCGGCCTGCGGCCCGCCGGCGGCCAGGACCACCGGACGGTTGTCGCGATCCACCGGCGCCACCTTCTGGCCTTCGCGCAGCAGGTGGCCACCGGCCACCACCACCCACTGCCCGGCATCGAGCCCGTCCAGCACCGGGACGCGCTCGCCACCCTGGGCGCCCGGCTCCACCGGCACCAGGCGCAGCGTGCTGCTGGCCGGGTCGACCACCCAGAGCGCATGCCCACCGCCGGGCGCGGGCTGCAGCGCCGACAGGGGCACGCTCAGCGCGGCGCGCTCGCCGCGCTGGCGTACATGCACGCGCGCACTCTGGCCCAGGGCGACGCGCGTGGCGTCGCCGGCCTCCAGCGCCACCCGCGCGGCGAAGGTGCGCGCCTGCGGATCGGCCGCCGCTGCGATCTCCCGGATCCGCCCTGGCAGGCGCGGGCCGGGCCGGTCCCACAGTTCCACTTCGACCGGCTGGCCCAGCGCGAAGGCCTCGATCCGCGATTCGGGCAGCGCGATGGCGACCTCGCGCGGACCGTCGCCGGCCAGCACGTAGACCGGCTGCCCGGCAGCGACGATCTCGCCGGCCTCGGCCAGGCGTGTGGTCACCACGCCGTCGCGCGGCGCCAGCAGCCGGGCATAGCCGGCCTGGTTGCGCGCCACATCCAGGCGCGCACGCGCGGCACGCGCCTGCTCCTCGGCCGCGCGCCAGGCCGCGTCCTGCGCGTCCATCGCCGACTGGCTGACCAGGCGCTCGGCCAGCAATGCCTGGTAGCGCTGCCGGTCGGCGCGCACCCGTTCCAGTTCCGCGTCCGCCGCGGCCAGTTGCGCCTGCGCGGCCTCGGCCTGCAGCCGCTGGTCGCCGGGATCGAGTTCGGCCAGGAGCTGGCCACGCACCACCCGCGCGCCGGCATCGACATGGCGTGCGGTCAGCCGGCCGGGGATCTGGAACGCCAGCGGGCTTTCCTCGCGCGCGCGCACCTCGCCGGCGTAGCTGCTGCCCGCCGCCTCGGCGCCGCCGCGCGGCTGTTCCACCAGCACCGGCCGCGGGACTTCCTCCACCGCCCCGTCGTCGCCGCACGCCGACAGCATCGCGACCAGGCCCAGGGCCAGGCCCCAGAGGCGGACACGCTCCTTGTTTTGCATCCGCAGCCTCGGGTGACAGGGGCGTGCAGAGTATAAATACCAAACCCTGTGGTCTAGTATTCGGGCATGGCCACGCCGATCTCCACAGCCGCCCCTGCCGCCAAGGCAGCCGCCGGCCCCGGTCGCCCCAAGGATCCGGCCAAGCGCGCGGCGATCCTGGACGCCGCGGTGCGGATGTTCACCCGCCTGGGCTTCGAGGGCGCGAGCATGGACCAGATCGCGGCCGAGGCCGGGGTCTCCAAGCTGACCGTGTACAGCCATTTCGGCGACAAGGAGGCGCTGTTCGGCGCCGCGGTGCGGACGGTCTGCGACTCGCTCATGCCCGACAACCTGTTCGAGGCCGCGGCCGACGAGCCGCTGGCCGCGCAGCTGGACGGCATCGCCCGCGCCTTCTTCGCCATGATCACCACGCCCGAGGCCCTGGCCACGCACCGGATGATGCTGGCGCCGGGCGGCGACGAGCGCCTGCGCCAGCTGTTCTGGGAGGCCGGTCCCGAGCGCATCCACGGCGCGTTCGCCGCCTTCCTTGAGGCGCGCGCCGATGAACTGGAGATCACCGACGTGCCCTGCGCGGCGCGCCAGTTCTTCGCCCTGCTCAAGGGCGAGCTGCACACCCGGATGGCCTGCGGCCTGTGCGAGCGCCCTGGACAGGCCGCGATCGACGGCCACATCGCCGCCACGGTGGAGATGTTCCTGCGCGCCTACGCCGGCCCGCGCCCGGCCGCCGGCCGCGCCGGGGGCGGCCATCGGTCGCGGTGACTTCCGGCACTCAGCCCCTCCCCGGGGGTCTGGTGATCATGGCCGCCGGGGAAATTGACCGGCCCGGCCGGTAGAATCGCGTTTCCCCCTCTTCATTTTTCCGGACCGCAAGATGACGTTTGATTACGCCAAGGCCCGCGAGCTCATGGTCGAGCAGCAGATCCGTCCCTGGGACGTGCTCGACATGCGCGTGCTGGACGTGCTGGCGAAGATGCCGCGCGAAGCCTTCGTCGCCGAGCGCCACCGCGCCCTGGCCTATGCCGACCTGGAGCTGCCCATCGGCCACGGCGAGACCATGTTCAAGCCGGTCCTCGAAGGCCGCGCGCTGCAGGCGCTGGAACTGGAAGGCGTGGAGTCGGTGCTCGAGATCGGCGCCGGCAGCGGCTTCCTGGCCGCGTGCCTGGGGCGGCTGGCGCGCGAGGTGGTGAGCATCGAGCGCCACGCGGACCTGGCCGATGCCGCCGCCGAGCGCGTGCGCGCCCAGGGCATCGGCAACGTGTCGGTGCTGGCCGCCGACGCCTTCGAGTGGCAGCCCGGCCGCCAGTTCGACGCCATCTGCGTGTCCGGCGCGGTCGACACCATCCCGTCACGTTTCCGCGAGTGGCTGCGTCCGGGTGGACGGATGTTCGTCGTGCACGGCCGCGCCCCGGCGATGGAGGCGGTGCTGCTGCGCAACGACGCCGACGGCACGCGCATCGAGTCGCTGTTCGAAACCGGCCTGGCCTATCTCGCCGGCGCCGAGCCGCCTGCCGAGTTCAGGTTCTGAGACCTCCCCTGCATTCTGCAAAGGAATTCCCGATGCTCCGCCGCCACCTCGTTCTTTCCCTCGCCCTGGCCCTGTCGCCCGCGCCGGTCTTCGCCCAGGACCTGATGCAGACCTACGAGCTGGCCCGGGTCAACGATCCGCAGCTGTCGATCGCCGAGTCGACCCGTCTGTCCACCCGCGAGAACGCGGTGCAGGCGCGCGCGGCGCTGCTGCCGCAGATCAACGGCAGCGGCAGCCTGAGCCGCTCGCACGACGCCGGCACCACCGGCACCTCGCGCAGTCGCAGCTTCGGCGCCCAGCTCAACCAGAGCGTGATCGACTTCAGCTCGATCGCCAGCCTGCGCGCGCAGCGCAGCTACAGTGCCGCGGCCGACTACGACCTGGAAGCGGCCGACGACAACCTGATCTCGCGCACCGCCAACGCCTACTTCGACGTGCTGGTCGCGCTCGAGACCCTGGCCGCCGCCGAGGCCGCCGAGACCGCTTTCAAGAAGCAGTTCGACTACGCGGACCGCCGCCTGGAAGTCGGCCTGGCGCCGATCACCGACGTGCACGAAGCCCGCGCCCAGTACGAGGCGGCGCGCGCCAACACCATCCTCACCCGCAACTCGCTGCAGGACGCCTACCAGGCGCTGGCCGAGATCACCGGCACGCCGATCAACTCGCTGCGCGCGCTGCCGGAGGACTTCCGCCCCGAGCTGCCGATCGGGGGCGATGCCGAAGCCTGGGTCCAGCGCGCGCTGGACGGCAACCCCAGCCTGCGCGCCTCCGAGTACGACGTGCAGGGCGCGCAGTACAGCGTGCAGGGCGCGCGCGCCGGCCACCTGCCGACGCTCGGCCTGGGCGTGAGCTACAACAACGGCGCGAACTGGTATTCCCCCGGCACGGTGGTGCCGCCGGAGGCCGAGGGCTTCGGCAACCGGGAAGGCCACACCATCGGCCTGACCCTGAACGTGCCGATCTTCTCCGGCGGCGCGACCCAGTCGCGCGTGCGCCAGGCCATCGCCAGCCGCGACATCGCCCAGGACCAGCTCGAGCAGAACCGCCGCTCGGTCGAGCGCAACACCCGTTACGCCTACCAGGCGCTGGTGGCGGGCATCAGCGAGGTCGAGTCGCGCCGCCTGGCGGTGGTCGCGGCGCAAAGCGCCTACGACGCGTCCCAGGTCGGGCTGGAAGTGGGCACCCGCACCGTGATCGACGTGCTGATCAACCAGCAGAACCTGTTCACCGCGCGCCAGAATTACGCCACCGCGCGCTACAACTACCTGCGCAACCGGCTGCTGCTGGAGCAGGCGGCGGGCACGCTCGACGTGGCCACGGTGCAGGACATCAACCGGCTGCTCACGGTCAGCACCACCGCCCCGGCCCCGATGCAGTAAGCCCGGCCGCCAGGCTGCACGATCCGGAGCCGGCGCAAGCCGGCTCCGTCGTCTCGGCGTTTCGCAGCGCGCTGGTCCCGGATCGCCCTCGCCCCCGGGGCGCATCCAGCGCCGCCGATCCATCGGCGGGGTTCTCAGCCCGGCGGCAGGTCCGGGGCGATGATGTCGAGCGTGCGCTGCAGCGCGCCGCGCCCGTCGCGGACCAGCGCCATGCCGGCCTCGCGCATCCGCGCGCGCGCGCCGGCGTCCTCGAGCAGCTGCGCCAGCAGGTCCGTCACCGCCCCCGCGTCCTGGCCCACGCGCAGCGCGCCGGCCGCGGTCATCTGCTGCGCGATCTGGGCGAAATTGTGCAGGTGCGGCCCGCTGACCACGGGGGTGCCCACCGCGGCCGGCTCCAGCAGGTTGTGCCCGCCCACGTCCTGCAGGCTGCCGCCGACGAAGGCCACGTCGGCACAGGCGTAGAACTGCTGCAGCTCGCCCAGCGTGTCGAGCACGAACACCGCATCGTCCGCGTCGGGCGAGCGCGTGAGGCGGCGCGTGGCGACCCGCCAGCCGGCGTCCACCGCCTGCTGCGCGGCGCTGCCGAAACGCTCGGGATGGCGCGGCGCCCACAGCATCAGCAGGTCCGGCCAGCGCGCGCGCAGGCGGCGATGCATCTCCACCACCGGCGCCTCCTCCTCGGGATGGGTGCTGGCGGCGATCCACACCGGCCGCGGGCCGATGCGCTCGCGGAACTCGGCAGCCGCACGCGCGATCGCCTCCTCGTCCAGGGCGATGTCGTACTTGAGGTTGCCGGTGACGGCGAGCACACCGGCCGGCGCGCCCAGTTCACCGAAGCGCCGCGCATCCTCGGCCGACTGCGCGGCCACGCGCCGCATCGTGGCCAGCGCGCGCGACAGCAGCGGCCGCAGCACGCGGTAGCCGCGCAGCGAGCGCTCCGACAGCCGCGCGTTCACCAGATAGGCCGGGATGCCCGCGTCGCGGCAGCAGAACAGCAGGTTCGGCCACAGCTCGGTTTCCACCACCAGGGCGATCCGTGGGCGGAAGTGGGCGAGGAAGCGGCGCACCGCGCCCCCCAGGTCGTAGGGCAGGTAGACATGCGCCACCCGCTCGCCCCAAAGCGCGCGCACGCGCGCCGAGCCGGTGGGGGTGATGGTGGTGACCAGCAGCCGCCGCTGCGGCGCCGCCGCGAGCAGGGCGTTGACCAGGGGGGCGACCGCGTTGACCTCGCCCACCGACACCGCGTGCACCCAGACCGGGGTGTCGGCGGCGGGCGCGGCGTAGCGCGCATAGCGCTCGCTCCAGCGCTCCAGATAGGCTTCCTGGCGGAAGCCCCGCCAGATCAGGTGGTACACCGTCACCGGGACCAGGAGGTACAGGACGGCCGAGTACAGGCCGCGCAACAGGCGTTCGGTCGGGGCGGCGGCGGGCATGGCGACAGGATAACGGGGCCGGCGACCGGAGTCGCGGCGGAGGCCAGCAAGCCTTTGACTACAATCTGCCGATGGCTTCCGACACCCTGCCACCTCCCCCCCTGTCGCCACGCCAGTGGCCCGCCTGGTTCGGCATCGGCCTGATGGCGCTGGCGGCGCGGCTGCCCTGGTCCTGGCAGCGCGCGCTCGGCCGCGGGCTGGGCGGCGCCCTGCGCCTGCTGCTGCGCGACCGCCGCCAGGTCGCCGCGCGCAACCTCGCGCTGTGTTTCCCCGAGCTGGACGAGAACGCCCGCGAGGCGCTGCTGCGCGCGCATTTCGCCGCGCTGGGCATTTCCGTGTTCGAGTTCGGCCGCGCCTGGTGGGGCTCGATCGCGCCGATGCGGCGCGGGCTGGTGGTCGAGGGGCTCGAACACATGGAGGCCGCGCGCGCCGGCGGCCGCGGCGTGATCGTGGTGTCCGGGCATTTCACCACCCTGGAAATCTGCGGGCGGCTGATGTGCGACCACGTGCCGCTGGCCGGCATGTACCGGCCGCACGCCACCGGCGCGATGGAATGGGCGGTACGCCGCGGACGCGCCCGCTACGCGGCGGCCATGTTCCCCAAGCAGGACGTGCGCGGCGCGGTGCGGCACCTGAAGAAGGGTGGCCTGCTGTGGTACGCCCCGGACCAGGATCCCAGCCGCGGCGATGCGGTGTTCGTGCCCTTCTTCGGCCAGCCAGCGCACAGCCTCACCTCGACCCACTCGCTGGCGCGCCTGTCGGGCGCGGCGGTCGTGCTGTTCGAACACCGGCGCCGTCCGGACGGAGGCTATACGCTGCGCCTGTCGCCGGCGCTCGAGGGCTTTCCTTCGCGCGATCCGACCGCCGACACCGCGCGGGTGATCGCCGGCATCGAGGACATGGTGCGCGCCGCGCCCGAGCAGTACCTGTGGATCCACCGGCGCTTCAAGCGCCAGCCCGATGGCAGCTCGCCCTACGCGCGCGACACCGTCGACGCGCCAGGCGACGCCGGCTAGGCGACGCCCGCCCCGGGCCGGGCCGGCGCCGCGCCGCGCCCGGCCAGCAGGCTGCCGGCATACAGCGCGGCCAGCAGCAGGGTCAGCCCACCCCAGAAGGTCGAGTAGAACGCCAGGTGGGTGTTGAGCGGGAACACGGTGACCGCCAGGGCCAGCATCGCCGGGCGCGCCCGGTCCCTCGCCGCCGCATCGGCATAGCGCCAGGCGCGCCAGGCCATCGCCGCGCCCGCCAGCCACATCAGCAGTCCGAACAGGCCGGTCTCGCTGAGGATCTCCAGGATGATCTGGTGGGCATGGAAGGCCGGGCCCGCGCCCCAGGCGGCCGGTTGCCCGGACTCCGGATCGCACTCGGCGAAGGCATGGCGGAAGCCGCGCGCTCCCACGCCGTTGAACGGATGCTCGCGCGCCATGCACACCGCCGCGCCCCAGATCCGCGTGCGCCCCGACAGCGCGGTGTCCACGCCCCCGCCATCCTCCACGGTCCAGGCCTGGGCCGTGCGCGCGACGCGCTGCTGCACCTGCGGCGAGGACCAGGCCAGCACGCCCAGCGCCACCGCGCCGGCAGCGAACACGCCCAGCAGCTTCTTCCAGCCCAGCAGGCTCCAGCCGCTGGCGGCCAGCACCAGGGCGAAGGTGATCCACGAGGCGCGCGAGCCGGCGAACAGCACCACCACGCCGACCAGCATCGCGGCCACGATCCAGCCGCCGCTGCCGAAGCGCCGGCCGGCGTAATAAAGCGCGAACGGCGACAGGCTGGCCAGCACCACGCCGAGCTTGAGGTTGCAGGGGCCCAGCACGCCGCCCAGCCGGTCGGCCAGCAGCAGCTGTTCGGCGCTGCACATCGGCCGGCCGCTGATCGCCTGCTTGAGCGTGTCGATGCCCCAGAACAGCGGGCTGGTGCCGGTGAGCACCTGGACCAGGGCATCGAGCGTCCACACCAGCACGATGACCGCCAGGCCGCCGAAGGTGGTGCGCCGGCCGGCCGGCGAGGCCACGGCCGCGGCCACCAGCCACAGGAACGGCAGGTAGCGCAGGTCCACCAGCGACTCGCGCAGCGCCCGGCCCTGGTCGACCGCATCGAACGCCGACACCAGCTGCGGCAGCCAGTAGGCGAAGAACAGCACGCTGGTCAGCGCCCAGGCCTGGTGGCTGAGCAGGCGCATGCCGCCACCAAAGCGCCCCACCAGCAGGTGGGCGATGGCCGCCAGCGCGCCGAGCACCATCACCGCCTCGGCATAGCCGGGCGCCGGCCACAGCGCCACGAACGCCAGTACCCACGGCGGCGCCCAGCGCCAGCCGGCGGCGGGTGTGGACTCAGCCGGGGACGGCGGCGGAAGCGGGGCGGAGTTCGTCATAGACCGAAAGCGTGGCGTCCTGCATCGCCTGCAAAGTAAACGGAATGGTATCGGGAAGCGACGGGGCGCGTTCCAGCAGGTTGCGCGCGGCCAACGCCAGCGCCGCCGCATCGAACGGCGGCGCCACGCCGCCGGGCTGCAGCTCGCGCAGCAGTTCGCCGCTGCCGCCGTGATCCCAGCCCAGCACCGGTCGCCCGCACGACAGCGCCTCGACCACGGTGCGGCCGAAGGCCTCGGGCTTGCGCGAGAGCTGCAGGACCAGGTCGCTGGCGGCATAGGCCGCGGCGATCTCCGAGGTCGGCGGCGTCATCGCCATCGCCCCCGACACGCCACTGGCGGCGGCCAGCGCCTCGATCTCGGCCAGGTACCGTTCGCGGCCACGCGCGCGCGCGCCGGGCATCCACAGCCGCGCGTCCATGCCGCCGCCGCGCAGCGTGGCCAGCAGCGCCACCGCGTCGGCGTGTCCCTTGAGGCGGGTCCCGCGCCCGGGCAGCAGCAGCAGCGGGCCCTCGCCGCCCAGCGCCGGATACTGCGCGGCCACCTGCGCGCGCGCGTCGCGGTCGGGGCGTGGCGCGCGCGGGAACTGGCACGGGTCGATGCCGCGCGGCACCAGGCGCAGGCGCAGCGGGTCGGTCGCCGGATAGTGCCGCAGCACGTAGTCGCGCACCGTGCGCGAGACGCAGATCACCCGTTCGCCGCGGGTCATCACCGCGCTGTAGCGCGAGGGAGAATTGAGCCCGTGCACGGTGGTGACGAAGCGCGGGCGCGTGGCCTCGGACATCGCCGCCAGCGCCCACCAGGCCAGCCAGGCCGGCAGCCGCGAGCGGGCGTGCACGATGTCCACCCGCTCGCGCGCGAACAGCCGGCGCAGCGCCAGGACGTGGCGCAGCACCAGCGGCGATTTACGACCGATGTCGAGCCGGACGTGTTCGGCGCCGCCGCGGACCAGGCCGTCGACCAGGCGCCCGCCGGCCGACACCACGATGGCGCGGTGCCCGGCACGCACCAGCGCGTCGGCGATCTCGAGGGTGGAGCGTTCGACGCCGCCGGACTCCAGCGCCGGCAGCAGCTGGACGACGGTCAGCGGCCGTGGCATGCGCCCGGCGCCCGCCGGCTCAGTCGACCAGGACGAAATGCGCGCCGCAGTAGGGGCATTCGGCTTCGCCGCCGTCGGCCTCGATGGGCAGGTACACGCGCGGATGCGAGTTCCACAGCGCCATCGAAGGCAGCGGGCAGCTCAGGGGCAGGTCCTGGCGATGGATCTCGTAGCGCGTCTGCGCGTTGGCCTGCGTGGTCTGGGGCTGCGTGGCGGTCATGGGAGCGGTTTCCGGGTCGAACCCGTGCATTCTAGCCCGCGGCGGGCGGGCGGTGCGCCGCGGCGGGCACGACGCCCGCCGCGGACGGTCCGGTCCGGCCTCGCGACGGGCCGGAACGGTGGCGCGCGGGCTGGCCTCAGCCGGCGTTGGCGCCGCCTTCGGGCGCGGCCGCGACCGCCTCGGTGGTGATCATGATCTCCACATCGTCGCTGACCGCCGGCGCATAGGCGCCCAGGCCGAAGTCGCTGCGCTTGATCCTGGTGGTCGCGTCGAAGCCGGCCGCCGGCGCCTTGCGCATCGGATGCGGGCCGAAGCCGTTCATGGTCACGTCCAGCACGACCGGCCGGGTCACGCCCTTGAGCGTCAGATCGCCGGTGACCTTGAGGCGGTTGGGGCCCTCGGGCTCGACCGAGGTGCTGCGGAAGGTGGCGGCGGGGAACTGCCCGGCATCGAAGAAGTCGGCGCTGCGCAGGTGGGTGTCGAAGTCGGCGACGAACGAGTTGAGGCCGCTCAGCGGCAGGGTCACCTCTACCGACGAGGCCGACGGGTTCTCCGCGTCGTACACGATCTGGCCCTCGGCCCCGCCGAAGTTGGCGACCGGGTTGGAGAAGCCCAGGTGGTTCCACTTCGCCAGCACCGTGGTGTGGGTCGGATCGATGACGTAGGTGCCGGACACGCCCTGGACTTCCTCCACGCCGGGAGCGACCTCGGTGGCGACCGCTTCGGTGGCGGTGACGGTCTCGGGGGCGGCGGGGGTCTCGGACTTCTGGCAGGCGGCCAGGGCCAGGCTCAGGGCGAGGGGCAGCAGCAGTTTGGTGGCGCTATGCATGGGTAAACCTCTGGATGCGTGGGAACGCGGTGGAAGGAGGAGGGGCCGTGCGATCGCCGGCGGCCCGGCAGGGGCGGCCGCTGGCGGATCATGCGCTCATTCGATCCGGGCTGCCTCATCGAACGGCAGGCGCGGCGAACGCGGATAGAGCCGGGCCGGATCGCCATGGCCGAGGTTGACCAGGACGTTGGAGCGCAGCGTGGTGCCCTTGAAGAAGGCTTCGTCGACCAGGGCGTTGTCGAAACCGGTCATCGGCCCGGTGTCGAGTCCGAGCGCGCGCGCGGCCATGATCAGGTAGGCGGTCTGCATGCTCGAGCCGCGCAGCGCCACGCGCTGCAGGCGCTCCTCTGGGCCGCCCTCGAACCAGGACTTCGCATCCACGTGCGGCATCAGCACCGGCAGCTTGTCGTAGAAGCGCAGATCGTGGGCCACGATCACCGTGACCGGCGCCGACATGGTCTTGGCATGGTTGCCCTCGCTCAGCGCCGGGGCCAGCCTGGCCTTGGCTTCGGCCGAACGCACGAACACGAAGCGGGCCGGGCAGGCGTTGGCCTCGGTCGGACCCAGCTTGAGCAGGTCGTAGAGCCGGCGCAGGGTGGCATCGTCGATCTCGCCGGAGAACCCGTTGTAGGTGCGTGCGGTGCGGAACAGCTGGTCCAGCGAAGCGTCTGGCAACGAGGTCATGTCGGTCCTGGCAGTAGCGGAAGGGCCACAGTGTAGTGTTCCATGCACGGACCTTTGCGCCTTCCACCGCAACTCACGATCACGAAGATGGAACATGAGACGCTCGCAATTCGCGCTGCGATGCCGGTCTGGGCGCTCAGCGACGGCCGTGCCGGGAACGAGCGCCAGGCCCTTGCCTTGGCCGCCGCGCTCGGTGGACCGGCGCGCGTGCTGACGCTGGCGCCGCGTGCGCCCTGGCGGTGGGCCGCGCCGCGGCGGCTGCCCGGTGCACGCGTCGCGTTCGGCCCCGGCTTCGCCGAGGCGATGGCGCAGCCGCCGGCGCTGGCGATCGGCTGCGGCCGGCAGGCGGCGCTGGCCACGCGCCTGGTGCGCGAGCGTGGCGCCGCGGCGGTGCAGATCCTCGATCCACGCATCGACCCCCGCCACTGGGACCTGGTGATCGCCCCCGAACACGACGGCCTGGCCGGCACCAACGTCATCCAGCTGCTGGGCAGCCTGCACCCGGTCGACGATGCCTGGCTGCAGGCCGCGCGCGAGGCTGCCCCGCGCATTGCCGCGCTGCCGGGGCCGCGCACCGCGTTGCTGGTCGGCGGGCCGACCGCCAACGCGCCCTGGACCGCCGCGCAGCTTGATGCGCTGCTGGACCGGCTCCTGGCCCTGCGCGATCGCGAGGACGGCAGCGTGCTGGCCACCGTGTCGCGGCGTACGCCGCCTGGCCAGGTCGCGCAGCTGCGGCAGCGGCTGGCCGCCGTGCCCGGCCTGCTGTGGACCGGCCCGGCGGACGGCGCCAATCCCTACCCTGCCCTGCTGGCCTGTTCCTCGCGCATCGTCTGCTCGCCGGACTCGGTCAACATGGTGTCGGAGGCCTGCGCCACGCGCGTGCCGGTACATGTGTTCGACGCTTCGATCGTGCGCGGCCGCCCGCGCCGCTTCCTCGATGCGCTGGCCGCGCGCGGGCGCCTGTCCGCCCTGGACGCCCTGGACGCTGCCGAAGGCCACGCCATCGAACCGCTGCGCGAGACCGCGCGCGTGGCCGCGCAGGTGCGCGCGCGGCTGGGCCTGGACGCCTGAGCGACACGCCCCCGCCGCCCGCGCTTGGACCAAAGACCAAGCCGGTCGCGCGGCGGTGCCCGGGTATGCTCGGAGGTGCGGCCCACGGCCGCGTCCCGTTCCAGCGGAGTCCGCGATGCAGCCCCTCATCCACCTGTTTTCCGACCCTGTGATCGCCGGCGTGGCCCTGCTGGTCGTGGTTGGCGCGGGCTACGCGCGGATGGCGTCGCGCCGGCCGCTGGCCTCGCGGGTGCGTACCCTGCGCGGGATCTGGATGGGCGCGTTCGTGGTCCTGGCGATGTGGGGCATGCAGCAGGAGCGCATCGTGCAGGCGGGCGCGACCGAACCGGGCGTCGAGGCCAGCGTGGCCGTGGCCAGCAAGGGCCAGCTGCGCCATGTCACCCCGGCGCAGGCCACCCGCCAGGCCGCGGTGCTGTGGGTGGTGCTGGGTGCCGGGCTGGCCTTCGCCCTGGTCGAGATGCTGGTGCTGCGCCGCGAGCCGGCGCACTGAATCCAGCCGCGGCTCAGCGCGGCGGCGCGGCCAGTTCGCGCGCGTCGAGGAAACCGTCGCTGTTGGCGTCCTGCTTCGCGAAGCGCCCGGCCAGGCGCTGCAGGTGGTGCTCGCGGGTCAGCGCCGGGGCGCGGCCGCCGGGCTGTTCGTCCGGCGACAGCACGCCGTCGCCATTGCGGTCCATGCCGTCGAAGGCATAGCTCATCCAGGCCTGGTATTCGGCGAGCGACACCCGGCCGTCGCCATCGAGATCCATCCGCGCCAGGTAGTCGGCGGTGGCCGTGACCTGGGCGCCGCCGGCCAGCGGCAGTGCGGCCAGCAGCAACAGCACGTGCGGGCGCAGGGCCCTGGTCCGGACGCCCGGCAGGCGGCCCTCCCCCGCCGGGAGAAGGCCGCCGCTGCGCATCAGCCGCGGGCCGACTGCAGCGAGTAACCCTTCAGCCGCGCGGCATAGTCCTGCAGCGCGCGGATGCCGGTGGCCTCGGCCTCGCGGCACCAGGCCTGCAGGTTGTGCAGGGCCTCGTTGGCATTGCTGGTGCGCGCCTCCAGCACCGCGGCCAGCTTGCGGCGGTATTCGACCAGGGTGAGGATGCGCGGGCGTTGCGCGATCCACTGCTGCATCTGCTCGCGCGCCTCCGGGTCCAGCCAGCGGCCGTCGTCCACCAGGCCCTGGCGCAGCTTGCGCGGCAGCAGCGAACGCAGCTTCGCACCCGCGGCCTGGGCCTCCTCGCGCAGGGCCGGCATCAGCACGTTGCGCTGATAGTCGGTCATGGCCTGGAAGCGGTGCGCCAGCAGCGCCTTCATGGTGTCGGTATCGGGCACCTGGATGTTGGGGCGCACGTCCAGCGACGGCGCCACGCGCAGCACCTTGGCCAGGCCCACCTTCTCCATCGCCTTGATCACCATCCAGCCGATGTCGAACTCCCAGCGGCGCAGGGCGAACTTGGCCGAGCTGGGGAAGGCGTGATGGTTGTTGTGCAGCTCCTCGCCGCCGATCCAGAACGCCCAGGGCGTCAGGTTGGTGGCGGTGTCGGTGGTGGCGAAGTTGCGGTAGCCCCACCAGTGGCCGAGGCCGTTGACCACGCCGGCGGCCCAGAACGGGATCCACAGCATCTGGATCGCCCACACCGCCACGCCGGCGAAGCCGAACAGGCCGAAGGAGATGAACAGCAGCAGGGTCGGGCCCAGCGTGGCGTAGGGGGTATAGAGGTGGCGCTCGATCCAGTCGTCGGGCGCGCCGCGGCCGTACTGCTCGATGTCCTGGCGCATGCCGCGCGCTTCGCGGTAGAGCTCCACGCCCCGCCAGAACACCGTACCGATGCCCTTGAACTGCGGGCTGTGGGGATCTTCCTCGGTCTCGCACTTGGCGTGGTGCTTGCGATGGATGGCCACCCACTCGCGGGTGATCATCGAGGTGGTCAGCCAGGTCCAGAAGCGGAAGAAGTGGGCGATGACCGGGTGGAAGTCCACGCCCCGGTGCGCCTGGCTGCGGTGCAGGTACAGGGTCACCGAGAAGATGGTGAGCTGGGTGACGACCAGCAGGTACAGCAGCATCTGCCAGAAACCGAGCTGGAACAGGCCACCGGCGAGGAAATCGATGAGGGACGCGGGCATTGAAGGTGTCGAAGCGGAAGGAACCCCGGCATCATGGCGCCCACGCCCCCGCAAGGCCAGCCCTACGGCGCCGTATGGGGATTTCGTCGTTCATCCCCATCTCCGTTTTGTGAACCGCAACGACGCCCCGCCACCCGCCCTGATCGAACTCGACGATGTGCGCGTCCTGCGCGGGGGCCGGGCCGCGCTCGACGGGGTCAGCCTGCGGCTGCCGCTGGGCCGGCACACCGCTATCCTGGGCCCCAACGGCTGCGGCAAGTCCACCCTCATCCAGTTGCTGACACGGCAGCTGTACCCGCTGGCGCACCCGGACGGACGGCCGCCGGTGCGGATCCTCGGCCAGCACCTGTGGGACGTGGCCGCGCTGCGCGGCCGGCTGGGCATCGTCAGCGGCACCCTCGACCAGGACCTGCGCTCGCTGCCGGAACTCGACGCCGCGGACGTGGTGCTGGGTGCGTTCGACGCGCGCCTGGCCGCGCCGGAGGGCGACGTCGCGCCGGCCCGGCGCGAGGCGGCGCTGGCGGCCCTGGCGCGCGCCGATGCGGCGCATCTGGCCGGACGCGCGTATGCCAACCTGTCCACCGGCGAGGCCCGGCGGGTGCTGCTGGCCCGCGCCCTGGTGCATGCGCCGCTGGCACTGCTGCTCGACGAGCCGGCCGCCGGCCTGGACGTGGTGGCGCGGATACGCCTGCTCCAGATCCTGGGCCGGCTCGCCGACGAGGGCGTGACCCTGCTGCTGGTCACCCATCACGCCGAGGAACTGCTGCCGCAGATCGGCCACGTGGTGCTGCTGGCCGGGGGGCGCGTGGTCGCCGACGCGCAGCGCGCGCAGGCGCTGTCGCCGGGGGCGCTGTCGCGGGCCTTCAGCGCGCCGCTGCGCTTCGTCGACGGGCCTCTGCCCGCCTTCGTCCCGCTCGCCGGAGACGCCGATGCCTGAACTGCCCGAAGTCGAGACCACCCGCGCCGGTCTGGCCCCGCACGTGGAAGGGCGCCGGGTGGGCGCGGTGACGCTGCGCCGGCCGGACCTGCGCTGGCCGATCCCGCCCGAGGTTTCCGACCTGCTGCCCGGCCAGCGCATCGACGCCGTGCGCCGCCGCGCCAAGTATCTGCTGCTGGATACCGCCGCCGGCAGCGCCCTGCTGCACCTGGGCATGTCCGGCAGCCTGCGCGTCCTGCCGAAAGGCACGGCCCCGCGCGCCCACGACCACGTCGACATCCTGCTCGATTCGGGCCGCGTGCTGCGCTTCAACGACCCGCGCCGTTTCGGCTGCCTGCTCTGGCAGCCCGCCGGCGAGGTGCATCCGCTGCTGCGCGGACTCGGCCCCGAGCCGCTGTCGGCGGAGTTCGACGGCGACTACCTGTACGCGCGCAGCCGCGGCCGCGCCGCGCCGGTCAAGACCTTCCTGATGGACCAGCGCATCGTGGTCGGGGTGGGCAACATCTATGTCGCCGAGGCCCTCCACGCGGCCGGGATCTCGCCACTGCGGGCGGCCGGCAGGGTCTCGCGCGAGCGCTACCGGCGCCTGGCCGACGAGATCCGGCGCATCCTCACCTACGCCATCGGCCGCGGCGGCACCACCCTGCGCGACTTCCTCGCCCCGGACGGCGCGCCGGGCTATTTCGTGCAGGAACTGTCGGCCTACGGCCGCGGCGGCGAGCCCTGTCCGCGCTGCGGCAGGCCGCTGCGCCAGGCCAGCATCGGCCAGCGCGCGACGGTCTGGTGCGGGCACTGCCAGCGCTGAGCCTCGCCCGCGGCGCCGCGGGGCGCCGCGGGGGGCCGGATCGCTTTCGCGGTATAGTCCGCCCGCTGAGGGAGAACAGCCATGTCCGAGGATCGCGCCGACATCACCCAATGGCTGGACGCCGCGCGTGAAGGCGATCGCGGCGCCCTGGACCAGGTGCTGGCCACGCTCTACCAGGAACTGCACACCATGGCGCGGCGCCAGCTGGCCGGCCAGCAGGGCCAGACGCTGGACGCCACCTCGCTGGTGCACGAGGCCTACCTCAAGCTCATCGGCCGGCGCGAGATCCAGTTCGACGACCGGGCCCACTTCTTCGCCTACGCCGCCTCGGCCATGCGCAGCGTGGTGGTCGACTACGCCCGCCAGCGCCTGGCGCAGAAGCGTGGCGGCGACCTGCACCGGGTCACCGAGCTGCCGCACGACATCGAGGGCGGCCTGCGCCTGGACGAGGACATGCTGGCGCTGGACACCGCCCTCACCCGCCTGGCCAACGTCGACGCGAAGCTGGCCCAGGTGGTGGAACTGCGCTATTTCGGCGGCCTGTCCGAGGCCGAGATCGCGACCCTGCTAGGCCGCTCCGACCGCAGCATCCGCCGCGACTGGCAGAAGGCCCGCATGTACCTGCTGGCCTCGCTCCAGGGCGGCTGACGCGCAGGACGTGGCGCAACGCGGCGGCCAGCGCGCGCCCCGGCGCGGCATCGCCGCCCCCGTCGCCCCGCCTCGCCGGACGTATTGATGGACGCCGAACGCTGGCAACGCCTCTCGCCGCTGCTCGACACCCTGCTCGAGCTGGAGCCTGACGCATGCGCGGCCCGGCTGGCCGAACTGCGGGCGCAGGACCCGCGGCTGGCCGACGACCTGGCCGAGCTGCTCGCGATGGAGGCGGCCGGCGACGATTTCCTGTCCGAGCCGCTGGTCCCGCCGCTGCCGGGCGTGCGCGCCGGCGCCAGCGTTGGCCCCTACGAACTGGAGCGCATGCTCGGCGAAGGCGGCATGGGCCAGGTCTGGCTGGCCCGCCGCGCCGACGGCCTGTACGAGCGGCGCGTGGCGCTGAAACTGCTGCGCCCCGGCCTGGCCGACCCGGGCCTGCGCCTGCGCTTCACCCGCGAGCGGCAGATCCTCGCGCGCCTGGAGCATCCGCACATCGCGCGCCTGCTCGACGCCGGCATCAGCGGCGACCACCAGCCCTACCTGGCGCTGGAATACGTCGAGGGCGAGCCGATCACCGACTGGGTGCGCGCCCGCGATCCTGGCGTGGCCTCGCGCGTGCAGCTGTTCCTGCAGGTGTGCGAGGCGGTCAGCCACGCCCACACCAATCTGATCGTGCACCGCGACCTGAAGCCGTCCAACATCCTGGTCACGCCGCTGGACGACGTGCGCCTGCTCGACTTCGGCATCGCCAAGCTGCTCGACACGCCCGACCACGCGCCCGAGCACACCCGCACCGGCCTGCGCGCCTTCACCCTGCACTACGCGGCGCCCGAGCAGATCCGCGGCGAGCCGGTCACCACCATGACCGACGTGTACTCGCTGGGCGTGGTGCTGTACGAGCTGCTGACCGGCCGCAAGCCCTACCAGCTCAAGCGCAACAGCGACGCGCAGTGGGAGGACGCGATCCTCAACGTCGACCCGCAGCGCCCCTCGCTGGCGCTGCAGCGCGACGCCGACGGCAATGCCGCCGGCCCGGCGATCCGGCGGCGCGCGCGCGAGGTGGCCGGCGACCTCGACAACATCGTGCTCAAGGCGCTGGCCAAGAAGCCCGAGCAGCGCTATCCCTCGGTCGAGGCGATGGCGCTGGACCTGCAGCGCTGGCTGGACGGCAAGCCGGTGCACGCGCGCCCGCAGAGCCTGTCCTACCGCATCGGCAAGTTCGTCAGCCGGCACCGCTGGGCGCTGGCCACCGCGAGCGCGGTCTCGGTGGTGATGGTCGCCGCGCTCGGCATCGTGGCCTGGCAGGCGCGCCAGGCAGTGAGCGAATCGGCGCGCGCCCAGGCCATGCAGAACTTCGTGGTGGGCCTGTTCGAGACCGCCGGCGGCGTGCCCGATGGCGCGCCGGTGGACATCCATCGCCTGCTCGACGATGGCGAGCGGCGCATCGAACGCGAACTGGGCAACCAGCCGGTCGCACGCGCCGAACTGATGGGCGTGGTCGCGCGGCTGCGCCTGGGCCTGGGCGACTACGCGGCCGCGCAGACCCTGCTGCGCCGGCAGGCCGCCGAGGTGGACGCCCTGCCCGACGCACCCCCGAGCCTGCGCCTGCAGTCGGCCACGGACCTGGGGCGGGTGCTGCTGCTCACCGGCGACCCGGCCGCCTGCCTGGCGCGGATGCAGGCCCAGCTGCCCCTGGCCCGTCGCAGCGAGAACAGCCTGCCGGTGCCGGTCTCGGCCTTCTACACCCAGCTGGGCCGCTGCCTGGCCTCCGGCGGGAGCCGGGAGGAGGCCCGCGCGATGTTCCTGCGCGCGCTCTCGCTCAGACGCGATCCGCTGGCCGACGACGCCGGCGTGGTCGAGAACCTCGCCGACCTGGCCAACCTCCATGCCGCGGCCGGCGACAACGCCCGCGCGCTGACCGCCTCGCGCGCCGCGCTCGCCCTGCTGCGCAGCACCGCCGGCGAACGCCACCCGCTGGCCATCGACCTGCTGCGCTCGCTGTGCGCGCAGGAACGCGAAGCCGGCGCCGCCGCCGCCGCAGAGCGCGATTGCCGGCGCGCCGTGGCACTGGCCCTGGAGCTGCGCGGCGCCCAGCACCACGCCACCGTCGATGCGCGCCGCCAGCTGGCCGCCCTGCATGTGGACCAGGGGCGGCTGGCCGAGGCCGAGGCCGAGTTCCGCGACGCGCTGGCCTGGCTGGTGGCCCGGCTGGGGCCCGACCACGACGACGTGGCACGCGCGCGCGCCAGCCTGGCGATGGTCGCCTGGGAACGCGGCGACACCGGGATCGCGCTGCGCGAGCTGGAACGGGCGGTGCAGACCTGGCGCGGCCATGGCAACCAGGCGCAGTTGGCCAACGGCCTGTTCGACCAGGCGACCCTGCTGCACGATGCCGGCCGCGACGCCGAGGCGCTGCCGCTGGCGCAGGAGGCGCTGCAGCTGCGTCGCGCGGGCCACGCCGGCGGCACCGCCCAGGTGGGCGACACCCTGCGCCTGCTGGGCGAGATCCAGGGCCGGCTCGGACACGAAGCCGAGGCGCTGGCCAGCCTGAACCAGGCGCAGACCCTGACGCGCGAGGGCTACGGCGTCCAGAGCGCGCACACGCGGCTGGCCGAGATCGCCCTGGCGCGGCACGAGGCGCTGAGCGGCGACGCAGCGGCCCTGGGCCGCCTGGACGCGCTTGCCGAACTGCCGCAGGACGACCCGGACCTGCGCAGCGCCGCCTGGCTGGCGCGGGCCTACGCGGCCCAGGTGCGCTGCAGCATGCCCGCGCAGAAGCCACTGGCGCTGGCCGGCCTGCAGGCGCTGCGCACCCAGGTCGCCCAGGCCCGGCCCGAAGGCGGGGCGCTGCCGCGCCAGCTCGACCGCATCGACACCGCCTGCCAGGCGCGCCCGGGCCCGCCGCGCGCCGGCTGAGCCCTCAGTCCAGCGGCAGGGGCGGCTGCAGCGGCTCGATCCGCCCCTCGCCGCGGGAGATGCGCTTGAACTCGGCGCGGCTGACCGACACGTAGCGCTCGTTGCCGCCGATCTCCACCTGCGGTCCCTCGCTCACCGCGAAGCCCTGCCCGTCCACGCGCACCGTCATCGTGGCCTTGCTGCCGCTGTGGCAGATGGTCTTGATCTCGCTGATCTCGTCGGCCCAGGCCAGCAGGTACTGGCTGCCCTCGAACAGTTCGCCACGGAAGTCGGTGCGCAGGCCGTAGCACAGCACCGGCACGCGCAGCGCGTCCACCACCTCGCCCAGTTGCCAGACCTGCGCGCGGGTGAGGAACTGCGCCTCGTCCACCAGCACGCAGTGCAGCCGGCCATGCGCGGCGATGTCCGCCTCGACCATGCGCTGCAGGTCGTCGTCCCGCTCGAAGGCCACGCCCTCGGCCTTGAGCCCGATCCGCGAGGCCACCACGCCGCTGCCGGCGCGATGATCCAGGCGCGGGGTCAGGATCAGGGTGCGCATGCCGCGTTCGCGGTAGTTGTGCGCGGACTGCAGCAGGGTGGTGGTCTTCCCGGCGTTCATCGCCGAGTAGTAGAAGTAGAGCTTGGCCATGCGCGCAGTTTAGCCGCGCGCGGCCGTCCGCCGCGGCCGGTTGCGCCATGCAGGCACGGCGCCGCGCCGCCCTCGCCGCCTCCGGGGGCAGGACCGGCGCGCGGCCGGCGTTGGGTACAATGGGCGGCCGTCCGGAGCCTCCATGCACGGCCTCAATCCCCAGCAATCCCAGGCCGTCGCGCACTGCGAGGGCCCCATGCTCGTCCTCGCCGGCGCGGGCAGCGGCAAGACCCGGGTGATCGTGGAGAAGATCGCGCACCTGATCGCGTCGGGCCGCTATCCGGCCAAGCGCATCGCGGCGATCACCTTCACCAACAAGTCCGCCAAGGAAATGCGCGAGCGCGTGGCCAAGCGGATCAAGGGCGACGCGGCCGATGGCCTGACCGTCTGCACCTTCCATGCCCTGGGCCTGCGCATCCTGCAGATCGAGCACGAGAAGCTCGGCCTGCGCCGCGGCTTCTCGATCTTCGACAGCGACGACACGCTGGCGCAGATGAAGGACCTGATGGCCGGGGCCAAGCCCGACGCGGTGCAGGCGATGCAGTCGCTGGTGTCCACCATCAAGAACGCCGGCCTGTCGCCGGAGCAGGCCGAGCAGGCCGCGCGCAGCGCGCGCGAGCACGAGGCGGCATCGCTGTACGCGCGCTACCAGCAGCGGCTGGCCGCCTTCAACGCGGTCGATTTCGACGACCTGATCCGCCTTCCGGTGCAGCTGCTGGAATCCGACGAGGACGCCGTCGCCGGCTGGCGCGAGCGCATCGGCTACCTGCTGGTGGACGAGTGCCAGGACACCAACGATGCCCAGTACCGCCTGCTCAAGGCGCTGGCCGGGCCGAAGGCCAACTTCACCTGCGTGGGCGACGACGACCAGAGCATCTACGCCTGGCGCGGCGCCAATCCGGAGAACCTGACCCAGCTGGGCAAGGACTATCCGAACCTGGTGGTGGTCAAGCTCGAGCAGAACTACCGCTGCTCCAACCGCGTGCTGCGCGCGGCCAATGCGCTGATCGCCAACAATCCGCACGAGCACCCCAAGACGCTGTGGAGCGCGCAGGCCGACGGCGAGCGCATCCGCGTCTGGGAATGCCGCGACGCCGCGCACGAGGCCGAGCGCGTCGCCGGCGAGATCCACTTCATCGCCACCGCGCGCAAGGCCGAGTGGGGCGAGTTCTGCATCCTGTTCCGCGGCAACCACCAGTCGCGCGCTCTGGAAAAGGCGCTGCAGCTGCTGCGCGTGCCCTACCACCTGTCCGGCGGCACCGCCTTCCTCGACCGCGGCGAGGTCAAGGACGCGCTGTCCTGGCTGCGCCTGCTGGCCAACCCGGAGGACGATTCGGCCTTCCTGCGCGCCGTGCAGTCGCCCTCGCGCGGGATCGGCGCGGCCTCGCTGGCCAAGCTGGCCGAGATGGCGCGCCACGCGCAGCTGCCGCTGTCGCGCGCGGCCGAGTCGATGGGCCTGCTCAAGCAGCTGCAGCCGCGCGTGGCCAACGCGCTGGGCGCATTCACCGACATCGTCCGCGGCCTGCGCCGCGACGCCGCCCAGCTGGCGCCGGCCGACCTGGTGCGCGCGCTCAACGAACGCTCCGGCCTGATCGCCATGCTGCGCGAGCAGTGCAAGAGCGACGAACTGTTCCGCATCCGCAGCGGCAACCTGGACGAACTGGCCGACTGGTTCGACGGCGCGCGCGGCAGCGGACCGGGCGAGCTCGCGGCGCAACTGGCCCTGCTCTCGCACGCCGACAAGGGCGAGCCGGGCAACCAGGTGCGGCTGATGAGCCTGCACGCGGCCAAGGGCCTGGAATTCCGTTACGTGTTCATCGTCGGCATGAACGAGAACACGCTGCCGCACGAGGCCAGCATCGACGAGGGCCGGCTCGACGAGGAGCGGCGCCTGCTCTACGTGGGCATCACCCGCGCCAAGGAGCAGCTGTGGCTGTCCTACCCGCTGGAATCCCAGCGCTGGGGCGCCAAGCTCCGGCTCAAGCCGAGCCGCTTCTTCGAGGAACTGCCGCCGGCCGAACTGCAGCGCGACGGCGCCGATCCGGTGGCCGACGCCGCGCGCAAGGCCGAGCGCGCCAACGTCGGCTTCGCCTCGATCCGGGCCCTGCTCGATGACTGAGCGGCCCCGCCATCCTTCCGCTTTCCCTTTTCCGACACTGCCGAGGTCCAGCCGCATGCGCGCGCACCTGTCCGCCCCCTTCCTTGCCGCCGCCCTGCTGCTGTCCGGCTGCGCGTCGCTCTCGCCCGCACCGGTGGCGCAGGCGCCGGCCGACGACAACCTCAACGCGGTGCTGTGGGTGCAGCACTCGACCGAGTACCAGGCCAACACCCTGTCGCTGTTCCGCGCGGCCACCGACCGGCTGGATGTGGCGCTGCGCACGCCCGACTGGGACGCGCTGACCGCCGACGAACGTGCTGCGACCGCGTCGCTGGCCGGCCTGCCGCCGGCGGTGATCATGGACATCGACGAGACCGTGCTCGACAACTCGCCCTACCAGGCGCGCCTGGTGGCGCAGGGCGGCGAGTACGACGACGTCAGCTGGGCGGCCTGGGTGGAGGAGCGCAAGGCGCGGCCACTACCGGGCGTGCTCGAGTTCGCGCGCGCCGCCGAGGCGCGCGGCGTGACCATCATCTACCTGTCCAACCGCGCCCAGCACCTGCAGGCCGCCACCCTGGACAACCTCCGCGCCGTCGGCCTGCCGGTCAAGGACGACAGCGTGTTCCTTGGCCTGGGCACCCATGTCGAAGGCTGCGAGCAGCACGGGTCGGAGAAGCTGTGCCGCCGCCGGCTCGCCGGCCAGCAGTACCGCGTACTGATGCAGTTCGGCGACCAGCTGGGCGATTTCGTCGAGGTGGCGGCCAATACGGCGGCCGCGCGCCAGGCCCTGCTGGACGCCCACCGGGACTGGTTCGGCGAGCGCTGGTGGATGCTGGCCAATCCCACCTACGGCGGCTGGGAGCCGGCCCTGTTCGACAACGCCTGGAGCGAGCCGCGCGAGACGCGCCGTGAGCGCAAGCGGGCCGCGCTCAACATCGCCAATTGAAACAACAAGTTGCAGCGGATAAATTAAGGTATTGCATCAACTGGCCCGGGCCGTTAGGCTGTCCTCGCCACAACACAGTCCTCCGGCTTCGCCGGATTGAGCGGGAAACCTCGGTTTCCCGTTTTTTTTGCCTTCGTCCCGTGCAGGCGGCCAGGCACGACGGGGTACCTAGGGTCCACCCCTGGTACCCGGCCGCGCCCGCGCGCCCTAGCGTGGAGACCTGCCGGCGCGCGGCGCCGGGCCAGCGGAGGCGTGCCCGTGACGTCCCTTCCGTCCCCACCGCAGCTCGGCGCCCTGCCCGCGCTGCCGCCCCTGCCGGGTCGCGAGTCCGGCGCGCCGGGGTTGCAGACGCTGGCTGGACTGCTCGACGGCCTCGAGGCCGAGACCGGACGTGCGCCGCTGGCGCGCGTGTCCACGCCCGGCGAACCCGTGCGCAACCCGCTCGACGGCTATATCCGCAGCGACGGCTCCACGCCCTTGGATGCAGGCAACGCCGCGCGCCTGGCCGACGCCCTGGCGACCGCCATGCGCCAGAACCCCTCGCATCCCCTGCAGCGCGAACTGCAGCAACTGCCGTCAGAATCCGTGCGCCCGATGCTCGACTTCATCGCGCGCTACGCGCCGGCCGGCCGCGAGGTTCCCGCGCACGTGGCCGACGCGCTGCTCCAGGCCGCCCGCCCGGGCGCCGAGGCACGCGCCGCCGAGGTCCGCACGCTGGCCGAGGGCGCGCGCCAGCTGGCGCCTGCGCCTCCCGGCCCCGGCGAGCGTGCCGCGGGCGGGGTGGTGGTTCGGGACGCGCTGCCGGGGCGCGCAGAGGAGGCCGGAGCGCGGACCGCCACGACAGCGCCTGCCCTGCGCGCGATGAGCGAGGCGGGGCTGCCGCCCGGTCAGCAGCCCCGCCCCGGCTCCGAGGCCGCGACCGGCGCGTCACTGGCTGGCAGCATGGCGCGCCAACCGTCGGCGACCCCGGGGACAGACCAGGCCCAGAGCATCCAGTTCGCGCCCACCCAACGACCGACAACGCCCGCGACGGGCGCTGCCGTCACGGCGACGACCGCTGGCGTCCCGCAGGAACAGACGATCGCCCAAGGCCTGCCTGCGCGCGTCCCGGGCGAGGGCGCAGCCCCACCGGGCCGGGCCGACGTCGCCCCGGCCACGCCCGAGGGCATCGGGCTGCCGGGATCCGGAACCGCGGCGGCCGGTCTGTCCATGGCGGCCGTCGTCCAGCCCGCCGGCACGACCTTCGCGCATGCGCCGACCACCACCCTGCGGACCCGCATGCGCGACCAGGCGCGGGAGGCACGCGCCACACGCGCCTCCGAAGAGCAGGCGCGGGACGGGCAGGACCGCGACCAACGCCGCCAGCCCCCGCCAGCCGGGCGTGCCCCTCGCGATCGTGGCACCGCCGATCCCGGCCGGGGAGGCGACGCAGCCTCTCAGGCGGCGCGCTCCGATGCGCGGCCGGCGGGCAACGCGGCGCCGAGTGCAAGGACGATGGCAACCTCCACGGCCGCGACCACGCTAGTCCCGGCGCCAGGCCCCGGCGCACCGGCGGGCTCGGCGTCCGACTCCCGTACCGACGGCAGCATCTTCGCCGCCGCCCCGCCCGGAACCACGGCGCAAGCGGCCACCCGGACGCGGGGCAGCAGGGAACCGCCGACAGAAGCGCCCGCTGCGCCCGCCGCTGCCGCGCGATCGTCCGCCCAGGCTGCGCGCGCCTGTCGCCTGGACGACGCAGCCGCGGAAGGTGGCGAGCCGGGCCACGCGCCAGGCCCGGGTGGCAATCGCCGACTACGCCGCCAGCAGTGGCTGTACTGGTCGCTGATCGTGGTCACCTATGCCTGCCTGGCGGGTGTGCTTGCCACACTGCTGCCGCACGGGTTCGAACTGCCCATAGGCGAGGCGCACCGCCCCTACTGGCGCCACGGCCTGACCGTGTTCGGCCTTGTCACCGGACTCGCCGCCTGGTGGGTGGCGCGCAGGTCGCGCTGGACCGCCTGACACAGCGGGACGCAAAGCGCGTCCATCGTGCAGGCCGGACGCCGGTACCCGCCCAGCCGGCGTTGTGTTGACCGACCTCGCTCCGGTCAGCCCGGAGCCGGGACGCACCCGGTGACCATGATCATCTGCATGGCGCCGCAGGACATACTCGGCACCCTGCGCTGACGCGTCACGCCCTTGAGGCAGGATCGCGTCAGCCGGACCGCCGCCCTTGCTGGTGGGCGAACCGCCGCGGGCACCGGCCGGTTCGCCCTCGCGCAGGTTGCGTCGCGTCTTCCGCGTAGCGACCGCGCTCGTAGTCGCCCAGGCCCCCCGTCGCCATCGCGCCGGCCCAGGCGCGTGGCCTCGGCCTGCCGCCAGGTGTCGGCGCTGGCGCGGCCTTCACCGGGCAAGCGGCGCTGGTACTCCGGCAGGAGTTCGCGGCGACGCGGCTCGGGCGTCGCTCGGCCGATGCAAGGACCAGCAGCAAGCCACTGCCCAGCAGTGCGAAGCGGATAGCCGGCAGGGCGATTGCCCTGGCGACAGCACGTGCCCACGCTGGCAGCGTGGGTCACCTGCAGGCGGATGCAGCCTCTACACGCTCCCGGGGGGTCCAGGCGGCTCCGCCCCCCAGGCATCTCGCCCGCCTCAGGCTCCCATGTACGCGGGCCGTCGCAAGCAGACCCGCGCCCGTCGCCAGCCGCGACGCGGTTCCCGGGTCCGCCATTGAAAGCCTCGGCCTGCAGCTTCGTGATGCTGCTGCTACCCCACAGCCGGCATCAGCGGCGACGTTCGAGCCCGCGCTGCGTGAGTTGCATCTGGCGCAGGTCGACCCCCTGGTCCTTGCGGACCATCTGGCGGGCGTTGTCCGCAATCGCGTCGGCGAGCGCGGTGTCGCCACGCCGACGCGCGATCTCCCGCTGCACCGCCACCTGGGAGACGCGATAGATGAGGCTCTCGGCCAACTGCTGGCGCTGGGCTGCCCCTGCGGGCACACCGATGCCCCGACCGTCCGAAGCCAGTATCTGTCCCCGCAGGCCCTGGACCTGGGCGCGCGTCGGCGCAGGGGTCCGGTTGGCTGTCGCCCACATCAGGGCCAGATAGCCGGCGGCGACGTCTGCCAGGCTTGCGCGCTCGAGTCCATAGGGAGCGGCAAAGGCGTCGAACTGGGTCGCCGCGGGTTGCTCGCGCAGATGCGCATCGATCGCCCCGGCGCGCTCCGGACCCACCAGGCGGCGCAGGTTCGACACGTACTCGTCGTGCACTCGACGCGAAACACGGGGGTCGTAGACCACCGTCCAGTCGGGCTTTTGCGCCCGTGCCGCGGCGGGCCTGTCGCTCCCCTGGTCGGCGGCCCCGTCGATCGTGCTCTCAAGGATCGACTGGGTCAGCGCCACACTGCCGTAATCGGGCACAGCGTAGGCCATGTAGTCGCCCGAGACGCTCACCCCGTCCTGGGCGTCGACCCCCGGCGCCAGCGCCAGCGCCAGCGCGGCCAGCAACCAGAGTCCGAGGCCAGCCTTCGCCTTGCCCATCGCATCGCTCCGCATCACCGTGCACATCGCAGACCGCGGATCCCGGACGCACGACAGGCCGGCCCGATGCCGGAGCCCACGCGTGTCGACCGACACCACAAAACAGCAAGGGCGGCCGGCGGCCGCCCTTGCCGAGTCGCAGTCGATTACTGCTTGCGGGCCGCTGCCGCGTTGGCCTCGCCCACCGTCTTCACCACGGTCTGCGCCGTGTTCATCAGCAGGCTGAACTCCTGCGACTTCACCTGGAAGTCGACCATGGTCGACGGATCCTTCTTGTTGACGTTGTCGGCCGCCGCCTTCATCTCGTTGAAGGAACTGGTGATCTGTTCCTTGAGCGCCTCCATCATCGCCGCGAGCCAGCTGCGCCCCTGCGCGGAAGCGCGGGCGCCCACGCGATCGGCTTCGCGCATCTGCTGCATGCCCTGCATGGCAAGGTCGGTATAGGCCTGTTCGTAGGAAACGGTCATGGTGGTATCTCCTGGTTCAGATGGTCATGGATGTCGTCAGGGGTGACGCGTCGCGGCGGCCGTCGCGGGCCGCCCTCAGACCACCGGGGGGCCGCGTGCGCGCCGCACCCTGCCCGCGCGTTCGATGCGCGTCGGGCCCAGCGTTCCGGGCAGTTCGTGACCCGTCGCGCGCCTGGATTCCTCTTCCGCCTGCCGCCGGCTGTGCAGCCATTCGACCGCCTGCTCCTGGCCTTCCTCGCGGCAGCGTCGGGAGAACTCCACGAGCGTGTCGAACTCGCCCGAACCGACCTCGCCGAACACCTCGTCGAAGCTGCGCACCAGCGCCGGCGCGTCGCCGGCGTCGAGCATTCCGGCCTGCACCATCAGTTCGACCATTTCCTGCCACTGGCCGCGGCTTGGCGGACTCAGCACCGGCGCCAGCTCCGCCTGGCCGATGGCATCGGTGTAGGCCTGCATCAGCGAGTCGATGTCGTCCTGCCCCAGATCTCCGCTGCGGCGGATGCGTTCGGCGAAATCGGCGGCGGCGCGCTGGCGCATGGCTTCGATCCCGGCATCCGCCTCCCCGCCCCCGCCCGCGCTATCCATCGCCTCGGCCGCAACGGGCGCCGCCTGCGCGAAACCGGGCGACGCCGGGGCTGGCCTGCGGGAAACGGGATTGGGACGGCGGACGACCATGGGACGACGATCCAGTTGGAAGATCGGAAAATCGGCGGGGCGGCCTGCGGACTGCTGGGGTCACCCTACACCCGGCTCGACGCCACGGGCACTGGGGCTTGCCCTAGCCCGTTGAGGGCAGCGCGCCATCGCCGCCGGCCAAGCCCGGCATATCCGCCACCAGTGCGCGCATGCGCTCGCCCTGCCTGCGACCGAGCGCTTGCGCCTGGTCGCGCAACCAGGCCTCCGCCTGCTCCCGGCCGTCCTCGTCGAGGCGCTCGCTGAACGCGGCCTCCAGCATGCCCCGCTCCTCGCGCAACTCCGCCAGCATGTCGTCATAGCGGCGCAACAGGGCGGCTTCGTCGGCAGCACTCAGCGCGCCCTGCAGGCCCAGGTCGGTCAGCAGCTCCAGCAGCTGTCCGCGAGAACCCGCACCGTCCTCGACGGACGCCGCCGGAGCCGGACTGGCGGTCGCGGACCACTCCCTTCCGACGGCGAATCCGGGCGGCGGGCCGACGTCGACGCGGTCGGCGTGTCGCGGCCGCAGGGGTGGGCGTTTGCTCATGGCAGCGACGCGGCGGGAGCGGGCGTCGCGATCAGGCCCGCATCGCGGACGAGAAGCCGTTGCTGAAGGCCTGATTGAAGACGCTGTCGAACGCGGCATTGCCACTGCCCGACTCGCTCAGCGCGGCACTGACGACGCTGCTGGCGAGCTGGCCGAGCAGCGCGTTGCCGGTGAACGCGGTGACCGCGAGATTGACGATGTTGGAAAAGACGCCGCTGAGGCCACTGAACAAGCTCATCGTGTGACTCCTGTCTGCCGATGCCCGGGGGGTCGGACATCGCGCGCCCGCGGCGCCCTGGCAGTCTCCTGCCGGCCGCTACCTGCTTCCAAGCTGGGGCGTGTCCCACCTGGGGCAAACCCTGGCGTGCTCAGCCCTGGAAGTGCGGATCGATCTCGAGCGTGCCGAGATTGTGTTCGGCAAAGCGGCGCGCCAACGCGGGCGCGGCTTCGCGGATCGCGTCGAAGCTCTCGCGAGAGCGCACGTCGGCGCGCAGGTGCCAGCCCTCGCCGGTGCGGCTGAGCAGCAGGTCGGTGCCGGGCAGGGTCGCGTCCGACATACGCAGCAGCACCTGGCCATCGCCCGCGGTGGCGGCCGCGCCATCGACGGCGAACTGCCGCACATGCCGCTCGAGCATTTCGGCCAGGGCCTTGCCGCTGGCCAGCGGCGGCGGCGGAGGCGCCACGGCCGGCGCCTCGCGCAGGGCCGACTGCGCCTGGATCATCGCCAGCAGTTCGACACCGTCGAGCGTATTGGCGCCGGTCGCGGCCTGATCGCCACCTTCGTTGCGGTCCTGCCGCGCCTGCCCCTGCACCGGCCCGGGCGCATCGCCCCCCGCGTCGGCGGCCAGCCGCGCGCCTGCGTGTCGCCCGGCATCCAGGCCGCCGCGCGCGGCGTCCTGCCGCTCCTGCGCCACGCTGCGGCCCTCCTGGCGGCCGTGCTGCATCAGTTGCCGGAAGCGATCGACCTGTTCCTTGGGCGCCGCCTCGCGCGGCCGCTCGGCCGGCTCGCGCTCGCCGTCCGTCCGCGTCGGCGCCGGGGCCCGTGCCGAGAGCGATGAGGCGCTGCTGTCGTCGATGTTCATGCCGGCTCCTCAGTGGGCGGAACGTGCCATATGCGCGGCCTGCACCAGGTCGGCGGCCAGATCTTCCTCGCGCCGCGACTCGAACGCGGCCTGCTCGCCTCGCCAGACCTGGCGACGCTGCTCCAGCGCGTCCTCGCGGGCCTTTGCCCGGAAGAACGCCTGCATCGCCTCGGCCAGCGCCTGTTCGGCCTGCTTCAGCTGCTGCTGCGCCTGCGCCAGGCGCTGTCGCGCGGCCTGCTCCTGCTCGCCGAGCCATTCGATATGCGCCTGGCGCTGTTCCAGCGCCAGCGGCAGGGGCATCCCCGCGGGCGGCGGCGCCATCAGGCGCAGGCGCTGCCCGGCGCGCTCCTGGCGCAGCGCGTCGATCTCGCCCTCGATGCGCGTGCAGGCCTCGCGGCATGCGCCTACGGCGCGCTGGCGCTCGGCCACGAGCAGCCGCGCCTTGCCGGTACGGTGCGCACGCAGACCGAGCAGTTGCTGCAGCGGATAGCGCTTGCGCGTGCTCATGCGAACAGCTTCCGCAGCGCCTCGGACGATTGCGCGAACGGCACCAGTTCGCGCGAGGACTGCTGCAGCAGGGAGCGGATCGGCGCGATCCGCTCGATCGCGAAGTCCGCCTCCGGGTCGCTGCCGCGCTTGTACTCGCCCAGCTGCAGCAGCAGTTCGATGTCCTGGTGCTTGGCCAGCGCCTTGCGCAACTGGCCGGCGGCGCGCAGGTGCGCCTGGTCGACCACGCGCGGCATGGTGCGGCTGAGGCTGGCCAGCACATCGATCGCCGGGTAGTGGTAGGCGGCCGCGAGCTTGCGCGACAGCACGATGTGGCCGTCGAGGATCGAGCGGACCTCCTCGACGATGGGATCGCCGCCGTCCTCGTCCTCGGCCAGCACCGTGTAGAACGCGGTGATGCTGCCGGTGTCGTTGTTGCCGGCGCGCTCGAACAGGCGCGGCAACGCGCTGAACACCGAGGGCGGGAAGCCGCGGCGCGCCGGCGGCTCGCCGATCGCCAAGCCGACATCGCGCAGCGCGCGGGCGAAGCGCGTCACCGAATCGAGCAGCAGCAGCACGCGCTGGCCGCGGTCGCGGAAGTACTCGGCGATCGCGGTTCCGACCCAGGCCGCGCGGCTGCGCTCGAGCGCGGGCCGGTCCGAGGTCGCGACCACGATCACCGAGCGCGCCAGTCCGGCTTCGCCGAGGTTGTCGTGGATGAACTCGTTGACCTCGCGGCCGCGCTCGCCGACCAGCACGACCACGTTGACGTCGGCGTCGCCGCCGCGCGCGAGCATGCCCAGCAGGGTGCTCTTGCCGCCGCCCGCCACCGCGAAGATGCCCACGCGCTGGCCCTGCCCGGTGGTCATCACCGCGTCGATGGCGCGGACGCCAGTGGAGAACGGCCGGTCGATCAGGTTGCGCGTCAGCGGATTGGGCGAGGCCGCGTAGATCGGCATCTCGATGCCCGCACCGATCGGGCCTCGCCCGTCGATGGGCTGGCCATGCGCGTCGAGCACCCGGCCCAGCAGTCCGGGGCCGGCCTGGACCGATGCCTGGCGGCCGCTGGCGACGATCTGGGTGGTCGCCGAGATGCCGTCGAGCGCGCCCAGCGGCGTGAGCAGGGTGTGCTGCTTGGACACCCCCACCACTTCGGCGGCCAGTTCGAAGGCCGGATCGCCATCGCCGGGCGGATTGCGCAGGTGGCACAGTTCGCCGATCGCCGCCTTCAGGCCGGTGGCGCGGATCAGGGTGCCGTAGGCCTCGACGACACGGCCGACGCGCTGGATCGACTTGACCGTGGCCAGCGCCGACAGCAGCGGGTCCAGCGCATCGCCGTCCTGCCCCTGCAGCAGCGGCCCGGCGCTGCTCATCGCGTCGCCGCCGCGGCGCCGACGCCGGCCAGTGCCTCGCGGATGGCCTCGATCTGCTGGGCGATGCCGGCGCGCACCTCGCCCGCTTCCGACACCACCACGCAGCTCAGCGGATCCAGGCTTTCGTCATCCACCAGTTCGATCAGGCCCACGGCCGGGTGCGCCTGGCGCACCGCGCCCAGGCCCGCCTGGACCGAGTCGCGCACGCCAGGATGCACCCGGATCAGCAGGAACTGCTCGGCCTGCGCCGCCTCCACCGCCTGCATCACCAGCGGTGGCACCACGCTGGCGGCATCGAAGCCCGGTGCGATCCGCGCGACGATCGCGCAGGCCAGTTCGGAGACGCGTCCGCTGGCCTCGGCCAGGGCGCGCGCGCGACGTTCGTTGAGCGCGGTGAGCTGCGCGGTCATCTGCTGCTGCGCGCGCCGCAGGCCCTCGGCGAAGCCTTCGGCCTGCGCGGCCTCGCGGGCCTGCGCCAGCTGCGCCTCGACCTCGCCGTACAGCGCGTTCACCCGGTCGAGCAGGGCATCGAGTTCGCCCAGCCTGGCCCAGTCATGCGGCTTGACCACACGCGCACTGAGCGCGCGTTCGAAGCTGCGGCGTTCGAACACCGCCACCGAGCCGCCCGCCTGCGGGGCCGTCATCCCAGGCGGCGGGGCATCGATCGCCTCGGCGCTAGTCACTGTCGCGCCCCTCGTGATGCGCCATCACCACCAGCAGCGCCTTCTCGGGAAGGTGCGCCGGCAGCGCCGGTTCGGGCGCATGCAGAAGCCGCGACCAGTCGGCCAGCGCGCGATTGCGGCGACCGGCCCAGGCCTGCAGTTCGGCGCGCCCCTGGCGGTCGAGCAGGTCGCCCAGCAGCGCCGGGTCCACCAGGAAACCGGGCGCGCCGAGCAGGGTCTCCCAGCGGGCGACCAGCCCCGCCTCGACGTCGCGCCCGATGCGGCCGTCCCAGACTGTGCGGTCCAGGGCGAGCAGATACCCGTTGCCGAGCACGCGCCGCAGCCAGCGCACCGGCTCGCGCCGCACTTCGGCGCGGATCATCGGTGCGTGGGCGAGGATGCCCAGATCGCGCACCAGGGCCTGGACACGCGCGCGCGGCCAGCGGGTCAGGATCGCGGCACCCGCCGCCGTGCCCGGCGTCGGCGCGAACAGGCCATCCATCACCTCGGCGGGCAGGCCGCGCAGCAGCAGGCGCCGACCCAGCGCGCTACCGATGGCCTGCTGGGTCACTTG
>Ga0233369_1000032_pt1 | contig 74048 bp, 44 predicted proteins | sample ElkDunMinimDraft_26_FD_191537 | JGI IMG/M metagenome (GOLD analysis project Ga0233369, IMG submission 191537) | Fecal eukaryotic communites from dung pellets of Tule Elk in California, USA - Elk Dung D16 | ecosystem: Host-associated > Mammals > Digestive system > Large intestine > Fecal | place... | reverse complement strand
GGCAAGTACGCTTTCTCGTGTCAGGCTTCCCCCCGAAGCGACGGGGCAGTGCTCTTTCTGCCTAACTACTATTAGACAGAAGTCGTCGGTATAGCACGAATTCCCTGGCGATGCAGGAACGGAAGGACCTGCCCGTTGCAACGTCGAATCAACCGCTTGCGACCGCCCTGCCGTGCGACCGCCGTTGCTGGCGAAGCGTTATCCGGTGTACGGGCCGCCATAAGTCTTATCGCGGCGGCGCCACGGGGATAACGGGTGTCCACGGGATGGCCTGTGCGCTCCGTCGAACCCGACCTGACAGTGGCTTTGGCAGGGGGACGCAGAAGAGAGTGCGCCCGCCGGCACCGGCCGCTCGCCGCATAAGCACGGCGCGCCGCCGGCGAGCGGGGGGTGTTATGCGGCATAGCCGGCACGATTCGTTCCCGACCATTGGCGGCCACCGGGCTCGCACGCCCGGCGTCCTCAAGCCCTGCAGGACGTCGCCCTATGCGAGCCAGTTCGCGAGGAGCCCGCGACCGAGCTCCCTCGCCCCTGCCCCGCCCCGCAGCTCTGGTGCACAACCCGCCATCGACCAAGGCGGCATATGCGGGAACGATGCGAATCGTGATAATCCATATCAATCCAGACATCGGAAATCCGCCATGCCCAACCCGCCCTGGTTCGTCCGCGCGCGCCTGAAGACCCGGCAGCTGATGCTGCTGATCGCGATCGAGGAACAGGGCAACATCCACCGGGCGGCCGAGTCGCTCAACATGTCGCAGCCGGCCGCTTCCAAGCTGCTGCGCGACCTGGAGGACCTGATCGGGGTGCCGCTGTTCGAGCGCCTGCCGCGGGGGATGCGCGCCACCTGGTATGGCGAGAGCATGATCCGGCACGCGCGCATCGCGCTGGCCAGCCTGGGCGAGGCCGGCGCCGAGATCGAGGCGCTCAAGGCCGGGCACGCCGGCAATGTCAGCATCGGCGCCATCGCCGGTCCCGCCATGACCCTGCTGCCGCCGGCGCTGGCCGCGCTCAACCGCGACCATCCCGACCTGCGCGTGTCGGTGATGGTCGAGAGCAGCGACGTGCTGCTCGAGCAACTGGCGCAGAACCGCATCGACCTGATGGTCGGGCGGCTGTTCGCGCGTCACGACAAGCGCAACCTGCACTACGAACCGCTGGCCGAGGAGCAGGTCTGCGCCATCGCCCGCCCCGACCACCCGCTGCTGGGCGGCAGGCCGGGCCTGGCCGAGCTGGCGCGGGCCAGCTGGGTGGTGCCGCCGGAAGGCAGCGTGCTGCGCCACCGCTTCGAACTGATGTTCCAGAACGCCGGACTGCAGCCGCCGCGCCAGGTCATCGGCACCGCCGCGCTGGTGCTGGTGCCGCGGCTGCTGCAGGGCAGCGACCACCTGGCGGTGGTGCCGGTGGACGTGGCCCGGCACTACGCCGCCCACGGCATGGCGCAGCCGCTGCCGGTGGAGCTGTCGTGCCGGATGGATTCGTTCGGCTTCATCACCCGCACCGACTGGCTGCTCTCTCCGGGCGCGCGCACGGCCCTGGCCTCGCTGCGCGAGGTGGCCACCCAGGTCTACCCCGGCGCGGTCGCGGCACACGCCTGACCAGCGCAAGACGCACCCTGCCCGTCACCCCACCGGCGGCAGCACGCCGCCGCCAACGCGTACCGGCGGCAGCAAGCAATACGCGGAAACGTATCGCTGGGCACGGGATTGTTATTTTTCGTGCATGGGTCCGGTCGGTAGCATCGCCGGGGAACACAGTCCGCCCCCCGCTGACGGGGCCGGCCCTCCCCGTGGCAGGACAGGATTTCCGACCGCATGAGCGCTCCGAAGAAGCCGGCAGGCCGCAGCCAGCAGTGGTTCGGGCGCGAGGGCAAGCAGGGCTTCTACTACCGCAGCTGGCTCAAGGGCCTGGGCCTGCCGCACGACATGTTCGACGGCCGCCCGGTCATCGGCATCTGCAACACCTGGTCCGAGCTGACGCCCTGCAACAGTTCCTTCCGCGAGCTGGCCGAGCACGTCAAGCGCGGCGTGTACGAGGCCGGCGGCTTCCCGCTGGAATTCCCGGTGATGTCGCTGGGCGAGACCCAGATGCGGCCCACCGCGATGCTGTTCCGCAACCTCGCCTCGATGGACGTGGAGGAATCGATCCGCGCCAATCCGATCGATGGCGTGGTGCTGCTGATGGGCTGCGACAAGACCACCCCGTCGCTGCTGATGGGCGCGGCCAGCGTGGACCTGCCGACCATCGGCGTGTCCGGCGGCCCCTCGCTGTCGGGCAACTGGCGCGGCAAGCCGGTCGGCTCGGGTACCGGCGTGATCGAGATGTCGGAGATGGTGCGCGCCGGCACGCTCAGCCAGGCCGAATTCAACGAGGCGGAGGCCTGCATGCAGCGCTCCAGGGGCAGCTGCATGACCATGGGCACGGCCTCGACGATGGCCTGCATGGTCGAGGCGCTGGGCATGTCGCTGCCGGAAAACGCCGCGATCCCCGCGGTGGACTCGCGCCGCTTCCGCCTGGCGCACCTGTCCGGCCGACGCATCGTGGAGATGGTGCGCGAGGACCTGCGCATGTCCAAGGTGCTCACCCGCGAGGCCTTCGCCAACGCGATCCGCGCCAATGCCGCCATCGGCGGCTCGACCAATGCGGTGATCCACCTGCTGGCCATCGCCGCGCGCCTGGGCGTGGAGCTGAGCCTGGAAGACTGGGACACGATCGGCTCGCGCCTGCCCTGCCTGGTCAACCTCAAGCCATCGGGCGACTACCTGATGGAGGACTTCTACTACGCCGGCGGCCTGCCCGCCGTGCTGCGCGAGATCGCGGCGGAGCTGGACCTGGACGCGCTGACCGTCAACGGCCGCACCCTCGGCGAGAACATCGCGCAAGCGCCGTGCTGGAACCGAGAGGTGATCCGGCCGCTGGAGCAGCCGCTGCGCGCGGAGGCCGGCATCGCCGTGCTGCGCGGCAACCTGGCGCCCGATGGCGCGGTGGTCAAGCCTTCGGCCGCGTCGAAGCACCTGCTGAAGCACCGCGGCCGCGCGGTGGTGTTCGAGGGCATCGAGGAGATGAAGGCGCGTATCGACGACGAGGCGCTGGACATCGACGAGACCTGCGTGATGGTGCTGAAGAACTGCGGCCCGCGCGGTTACCCGGGCATGGCCGAGGTCGGCAACATGCCGCTGCCGCCCAAGCTGCTGCGCCGGGGAATCACCGACATCGTGCGTATTTCCGACGCGCGCATGAGCGGCACCGCCTACGGCACCGTGGTGCTGCATGTCTCGCCCGAGGCCGCGGCCGGCGGCCCGCTGGCGCTGGTGCGCGAGGGCGACTTCATCGAAGTGGACGTGGAAGCGCGGCGCCTGCACCTGGACGTGGACGAGGCCGAACTCGAACGCCGCCGCGCCGAGTGGTCGCCGCCGCCGCTGCCGCCGCGCGGCTGGGCGAGGCTCTACGTCGAGCACGTGCAGCAGGCCCACCTCGGTGCCGACCTGGACTTCCTGGTGGGCGGCAGCGGGGATACCGTGGCCGGGGATTCGCACTGACGCAGCGTTCGGCAGGCAGCCCTTCGTCGCGCCGCCGGGCAGGAAACGCTGGACACCGGTTTCCCGCCGACGAAGCGCCCTAGCCCGCGGCATCCCTGGCTGCCAACCGCCCGTCCAACGGAGCCGCCGATGCATACCCCGCGCCCATCGCTCCCCCGCCGCCGCTTCCTCGCGGCCGCCGGCTCGACCCTGCTGCTGCCCGCAGCCGCCTCCATGCCCCTGCTGGCGGCCACCGGCGCCGCCCCCGCCGCGACCCCGTTCGCGCTTGCCGACGTGCGCGTGGACACCGGCCCGTTTGCGCATGCGCAGGCGCTCAACCGGCGCTACCTGGCCGCGCTCGACATCGACCGCCTGCTCGCGCCCTACCGCATCGAGGCCGGCCTGCCCTCGCCTGCCGCGAAGTATCCGAACTGGGAGTCGATGGGCCTGGACGGACACACGGCCGGGCATTACCTGTCCGCGCTCGCCCAGCAGGCCGCGCAAGGCGACGAGTCCATGGGCGGGCGGCTCGCGGCGATGGTCGATGCCCTGGCCGACGTGCAGCGCGCCAACGGCGACGGCTACCTGGGCGGCGTGCCCAACGGGCGCGTGCTGTGGAACCGCATCGCCTCGGGCGAGTTCCAGGCCGAAGCCTTCTCGCTCGATGGCGCCTGGGTGCCGTTCTACAACCTGCACAAGATGTACGCGGGGCTTCGCGATGCCTGGCTGCTGACCGGCAACGCCACCGCGCGAGGGATGCTGGTGCGCTTTGCCGACTGGTGCGATGCACTGGTCGCCAGGCTCGACGACGCGCAGCTGCAGCGCATCCTCGACACCGAACACGGCGGCATGAACGAGGTGCTGGCCGACGTCCATGCCATCACCGGCGACCGCCGCTACCTGGCCCTGGCGCGCCGGTTCTGCCATCGCGCCATCCTCGATCCGCTGCTGCGACGCGAGGACCGGCTCGATGGCCTGCACGCCAACACCCAGATCCCCAAGGTGATCGGCTTCGCACGCATCGGGGAGCTCGACGATGCGCCGGAGTGGATCGAGGCCGCACAATTCTTCTGGGAGACCGTGGCCCTGCGCCGCAGCGTGGCCTTCGGTGGCAACAGCGCGCGCGAGCACTTCCACCCGGCCGGCGACTTCGGCCCCATGCTCGCCTCGCGCGAGGGCCCGGAAACCTGCAACAGCTACAACATGCTGCGCCTGACCGCCCTGCTGCACCGGCTGGCGCCGCATCCGCGCTACCTCGAGTTCCACGAGCGCGTGCAGTTCAACCACATCCTCTCGACCCAGCATCCCGGGCACGGCGGCCTGGTCTATTTCACCCCGGTCCGCCCGCGCCACTACCGCGTGTATTCGCAGCCCGGGCAGTGCTTCTGGTGCTGCGTGGGCACGGGCATGGAAAACCACGGACGCCATGGCGCCCTGGTCTACACCCGGGGCGAGGACGCGCTGGCGGTGAACCTGTACATCGCATCGACCCTGCGCTGGCGCGAGCGCGGGCTCACGCTGCGGCAGGAGACCGCGTTCCCGGACGATCCGCGCAGCATCCTTCACCTGCAGCTCGAACGGCCGCAGGCGCTCGTACTGCAGCTGCGGCATCCGCACTGGCTGGCGGGCGACCTGGTGGTGCGGGTCAACGGCCGGCGCTGGCCGCTGGCCTCGACGCCCGGCAGCCAGGTCGCCATCGCGCGCACCTGGCGCCGTGGCGACCGCGTCGAGATAGGTCTGCCGATGGCCACGCGCGTCGAAAACCTGCCCGACGGCTCCGACTGGGTGGCGGTGATGCACGGCCCGCTGATGCTGGCCGCGCGCACCGGCGAGGAAGGCATCGAGGGGCTGATCGCCGACGATGGCCGCGGCAGCCATGTCGCGCCCGGCCCGTACCTGCCGCTGGATGGCGCGCCGATGCTGGTGGGTGAGCGCGACGCGCTGGCCGCGCAGATCGTGCCGGTGCCGGGCGAGCCGCTCGTGTTCACCGCCGCGACGCTGATCCAGCCGGGAGGGTTCCGCCAGCTCAGGCTCGAACCGCTGTCGCGCGTACACGATGCGCGCTACATGGCCTACTGGCGCACCGCCACGCAGTCCGAATATCCGGCTGTGGTCGCGGCGATCCAGGCGAAGGAGCGCGCGCGCGAGGCGCTCGATGCGCGCACCCTCGACCGCGTGCAGCCGGGCGAGCAGCAGCCGGAGGTTGAACACGGCTACGAGGGCCAGGACTCGGCCACCGGCAACCTGATGGGCCGCGCATGGCGCGATGCAGCCGGCTGGTTCGCCTACCGGTTGCAGGCGCGCGACGGGGCCACGGCCACGCCGCTGGCGCTGCAGCTGGAGCTGTTCGGCGGCGACTGGAACGTGGCGATGGACGTGGAGGTCGAAGGCTACGTGCTGTCGCGCGTGGAGATGACGGGCGCGGGCACCGACGAGTTCGGAGTTCGCGAGATCGCGCTGCCGCCCGAGCTGGCGCCGGCGGCGCGCGGGGACGGGATCCAGGTGCGCTTCATCGCCCGCGACGGCCGGCGCACGCCGCGCCTGTTCGGACTCCGGCTGGTGTTGCCCGAGGCCTCCGCAGCCTGAGTGGCTGCGACGCCGCGCAGCCCCGCGCCGAGCACGGGGGAAAGCGCCGAGGCCGAAGCGGGCCCCGCCCCTCGCCTCAGCCGGCCAGCGCCTCGACCAGCAGCGCGCGGATCACCTGCTGCGCCTGTGCAGCCAGCGTTTCGTCGTAGGCGAACGAGTCCTCGTCCATGTAGATGCGCTGGCTGATCTCCAGCTGCACGGCCTGGATGCCGCGCGCGGGATCGGCGTAGTGACGCGTGATGTAACCACCGCGAAAACGGCCGTTGTGCACCCAGCCGTAGCGCGACTGCGCGGCCAGCACCGCTTCGAGCCGCTGCTGCAGCGCCGGCGTGGCGCTGGCGCCGTTGGCGGTGCCGAGATTGAGGTCGGGCAGCCGGCCTTCGAACAGGAACGGCAGCTCGCCGCGGATCGAATGCCCCTCCCACAGCACCACGCGCCCGTGCTCGGCATGCAGGCGCTCGAGTTCGTCGCGCAACGCGGCGTGGTATGGCCGCCAGTACGTGTCGACGCGCGCGCCGACCTCGTCCTCGGTCGGCGCCTGGCCGTCGAGGTAGACCGGTTCGCCCGTAAAGCGCACGGTCGGGCACAGGCCGGTGGTGTTCTGCCCGGGGTAGAGCGAGACATCGTCCTCGCTGCGGTTGAGGTCGACCACGTAGCGCGAATGCGTGGGCACGATGACCGATGCGCCCAGCTCCTTCGCGAAGGCATAGAGCCTGGCGACGTGCCAGTCGGTGTCGGGCACGCGCCGCGCCTGCGACGTCAGCCTGGCGGCGATCCCGTCGGGAACGAAGGTGCCCTCGTGCGGCAGGCTGACCAGCAGCGGGGCGCTGCCGCAGTGCAGGGTGAAGATGTCCATGGGGAGATTGTAGAGGTGGACCCAGCGCGGGTGGGCAGGGTCGCGCTGGCGCAGGCGCGCGGCCGGCGCGTCGGAGCCGGGACGCCGCGCTCCGCTTGCACGCACTGCGGCCGCGCGCGCCCGATGCGCCCGCCTGTCGCGTGTACGCAAGAGGCTCAGCGCATCAGCACGATTTCTTCGGCGCTGGTCGGATGGATGGCGACGGTGTCGTGCAGGTCGGCCAGGGTGATGCCTTTCTTCAACGCCACGGCAAAGCCCTGCAGGATCTCGTCGGCACCCTCGCCCAGCAGCTGCAGGCCGACCACGCGACGCTCCTCGCCCACGCAGACCAGCTTGAACAGGCTGTGCTGGCTGCGGTCGACCAGCGCCTTGCGCATGGGGCGGAAGAGGCTGCGGTATACGTGCACCGCGTCCTGCCCATGGCGCTCGCGGGCCTGCGCCTCGTTCAACCCGACCTCGGCCAGCGGCGGATGCGCGAACACCACGGTGGGGATGTCCTCGTAGTCGAGCTTCGCCTGCGGCATGCCGCCGAACACGCGGTCCATGGCCCGCCTCGCGGCCGCGATCGCCACCGGCGTGAGCGTGGCCCGTCCGGTCACGTCGCCCACTGCCGCGATGTGCGCCACGCTGCTGCGCTGCCAGGCATCGACCACGACGTTCCCGCCCGCGTCCAGCTCCACCCCGGCAGCCTCCAGGCCGATGCCCGCGGTGTTGGCCCTGCGGCCCGTGGCGAAGATGACCTGCGCGTAGCCGCCATCCGAACCGCCAGCCGCGTCGCGCAGGCACAGCGCGCCGTCCCTGCGTTCGACCGCCGCCAGCGCGTAGCCGAAGCGCAGGCCGATGCCCTGGTCGCGGTAGTTCTCCTGCAGCCGCTCGACCAGTTCGGCATCGGCCAGGCTGAGCAGCCGGTCGCTGCGCGCGAAGATGTCGACCCGGGAGCCCAGGGCCTGCAGCACCCCGGCCAGCTCCACCGCGATGTAGCCGCCCCCGACCAGTGCCACGTGGCCGGGCTGTTCGTGCAGCGCGAAGAAGTCGTCCGACACGCCGCCCAGGTCAGCGCCGGGCACGTCCGGCTTGCCCGGATGCGAGCCGGTGGCGATCAGGATGTGCGGCGCCTGCAGGCGCGTGCCGTTGTCGCAAACGACGGTGTTGGCGTCGCCCAGCCTGCCGCGCGTTGGCAGCAGGGCGATACCGGCCTCGTCCAGGCGCCGCATATAGCTGGCGTGGATGCCGTGGATGTAGCGCTGGCGGCTGGCGATCAGGACTGGCCAGTCCAGGCCAGGCGAGGCCGGCACCTCGAAGCCCAGCTGCGAGGCCAGGCCGATGCTGCTGGCCAGTTCGGCGGCCAGCCACATCGCCTTCTTCGGCACGCAGCCGGCGTTGACGCAGGTGCCGCCCAGTTCGCCGGGTTCCAGCAGCGCCACCCGCGCGCCATGCGCGGCCGCGCGGAAGGCCCCGGCCAGTCCGCCGCTGCCGCCGCCCAGCACGATAAGGTCGAAATCCAATGCGGACTGGCTCATGCGAAACGCTCCGGCGAATAGGGTGCAGGGTCGATGTGCGGCGCCTGGCCGACCACCAGTTCGGCGAGCAGGCGCCCGGTCGCCGGGCTCATGCTCACGCCCAGCATGCCGTGGCCGGTGGCCAGCCACAGGTGCGGCTGGCCGGGCGCGCGGCCGATGATCGGCAGGTCGTCCCAGGACAGCGGACGCCAGCCGTACCACTCCTCGCGCATGGTCTTGCCGACCGGCTCGCGCAGGTATTCGGCCGCGCCGCGCTCCAGCGCGCCGAGCCGGCGCCGGTTGAGCGTGCGGTCGTGGCCGGAGAACTCCATGGTGCTGCCGAGGCGGAAGCCGTCGTCCCACACGGTCACGCAGACGCGGCGCTCGTACAGCGTCAGCGGCCGGCGCGGCACCAGCGACGGCCGCGAATAGGTGATCGAGTAGCCCTTGCCCGGCTGCATGGCCGAGCGCAGCCAGTCCAGTCCCAGCGCGCGCGCCAGCAGCGGCGACCACGCGCCCGTGGCCAGGACCACGTCGCGTGCGCGGCGCGTGCCGCCCGATGTGTGCACGCGCCAGCCGTCGCCATCGGCATCCGCGCCGGTGGCCTCGCAGTGGGGCTCGACGATGCCGCCGGCAGCCTCCACCGCGCGCGCCAGCCCGGCCACGTAGCGGTCCGGGCGCAGCTGCGCATCGCCGGGAAAGCGCACCGCGCCGGCCACCCCGTCACGCACCGCAGGCTCCTGCGCCTGGTAGGCCGCGCCGTCGATGATCTCCGAGGCGATGCCAAGCTCCGCCAGGGCCGGCAGCAGGCGCGCATAGGATTCCAGCTGCGCATCGTCGCGGAACACGCAGTCGGCGCCGGGCTCGGCGAACTCGCAGTCCAGGCCGTGCCCGGCGATCCACTGGGGAAAGGCCTGGCGCGAGGCCAGCAGGATGGCCGCGCGCGGCGCCGCCGAGGCGGCCCAGTCGCGCGCATTGCAGCGCGCGGCGAAGCGCCACATCCAGCGCCAGAGCGCCGGATCCAGCCGAGGGCGCACATAGAACGGCGCGTCCGGCGTCAGCATCCAGCGCATCGCCAGGCCGACCATGCCCGGTGCGTGCAGCGGACCGGCGTGGCTGGGCGTCAGGGTGCCGCAGTTGCCGTGCGAACTGCCGCCGCCAATGCGGCCGGCATCGATCACGCGCACGCCGCGGCCGCGTTCGAGCAGGCACAGCGCACTGGCCAGGCCGGACACGCCGCCGCCGATGACCAGGATGTCGTCGCTGTGTTGTGGCATCGCCGCAGTGTAGCGGCGCGCGCATGAGCCTACCGTGGCTCGGCCAAGCGCATCGGCGGGCGGGCGCCGTAGGTGATCCAGCGCCAAAGCCATTCCATCGGGCCGAAGCGGTAGCGCGCCATCCACCAGTGCGCCAGCGCCACCTGCAGCGCGAAGATCGCCAGCGCCAGCAGCACCTGCCCCGCGCGGCCCACCTGCCCCCACAGGCCCAGGCCGTAGCCATGGAACAGCAGCGCGGCCAGCAGCGACTGCAGCAGGTAGAGCGTCAGGGCCATCCGTCCAGCCGGCGCCAGCCAGCCCAGCGCGCGCGACAGGCCGGGCACGCCCAGGCCCAGCACCACCAGGGCGAAATAGCCCAGCGCCAGCGGCAGGCTGCCCAGCATCATCAGGCCCTGCGCCAGCAGCATTGGCCCCATCTCGCGCAGGCCGTCGAAACTGCTGCCCACGCGCAACGACAGCGCCACCAGCAGCGCCCCGGGCGGCAGCGTCCACAGCGCCAGCCGCAGGTACCAGCCACGTTGCGCGAGCGGATCGTGCAGGTGCCCGCCGCCCACCATGGCGGCGCCGAGCAGGAACACGCCCAGCGCCATCGGGACCACCATCGCGTCGCCCCGCAGCACGATCCCGGCGAAATCGCGGGCGCGCTGCACGACCGCCTCCGGATAGCTGCCATGGGCGTAGACCTGCGCCGCCGCCAGCGCATCGGCGTCTGCGGCGGCGGCCATCGGCGCCGCGTCGGGCAGTTCGCCGGAGGCCAGCGACATCAGTCCGCCCATCGCGACGACCAGCATCGCGGGCAGGCCATACAGCGCCAGGCCGAGCACCACGCGCATGCGCCCGTCCAGGCCGCCGAGCGCAAGCAGCAGCAGGCCGGCGATGGCATAGGTATGGAGGATGTCGCCCGGCCACAGCAGCAGCGCATGCAGCACGCCGAAGGCCAGCAGCGCCAGGCAGCGCCGCACGTAGCGCGCGCGAAACCCGGGGCCTTGGCCGCCGCGGCCGGCCATCACCGCGAAGCCCATGCCGAACAGCAGGGAGAACAGGACCCAGAACTTGCCGGCGACGAAGGTGTGCACCGCCCAGGCGGCGGCCTGGTCCAGGCCGCTGGCGGACGCGGCGATGCCCTGCCCCATCTGCTGCAGGGGCCGGCTGAACCATTCCAGGTTCATCAGCAGGATGCCCGCCAGGGCGAAGCCGCGGACCACGTCCAGCGCCTGGATGCGCCCTGCGCCATCGGGCGGCGCGGCCGCGCCCCCGGTCGGGTGGCCGTGTGCCTGCATCACGTGTGCGTTCCCCGGAGTCCGCCCACAGGATGGCCGGGTGCGGGCGCGCTGCCAAGCCGGCAGGGCCGCGTGCGGCGCGGCGGCGGCGCACGTTTTCGCAGGGCGAGCCTGCGACGCAGCCGGCGGCGAGGAGGCCCGGCTGCCGGCCGGGCGCGCGGGGCTCCCGCGCTACCCGGCCCGCAAGGGATCAGTGCTCGTGGCCGCCTTCGCCGTGCACGTGGCCGTGCTCGATCTCGACCGGCTGCGCCTCGCGCACCTCGACGATCTCGATGTCGAAGTGCAGGTCCTTGCCGGCCATGGGATGGTTGAGGTCGACGTCGACCACGCTCATGCCCACCTTCTCCACGGTCACCGCGCGCGGGCCGAAGTTGGTGTTGAGCACGACCTGCTGGCCAGGCGCCAGCTTCTGCGCGCCGAAGTGCTTCTTGGGCACGCGCTGGCTCAGGCCCTCGCGGCGCTCGCCGTAGGCCTCGGCGGCCGGAACGTCCACGCCGAAGCTCTCGCCGGCCTCGCGGCCGTCCAGCGCCTTCTCCAGGCCCGGGATGATGTTGCCGTGGCCGACCAGGATGGCCAGCGGCTCGCCGCGATCCTTCGACGACTCCAGCGGCGGCTGGCCGACTTCGGAGACGGTGTAGTGGAAACGGACGACGCGGTCTTTTTCGATCTTCATGGCGGCTCGCTGGGCGCGGCACGGGCCGCGGCTTGTCTGGACGGAACGGCCCGGGCAGGATGCCGCGCATGACACCGCCACGCGATCGCTTCCTGCCGCCGGGCGACGGAGCCGGACATTATCGGGACTTCGGCGCGGCAACGCCAATCCTGCGCGCCGCCGCCCTGGCCCTGGGCGCCGCCCTGCTGCTGGCCGCCTGCGGCGGCGGCGAGGTGCGCCGGCCCGCCCCCACGGCCGGCGCCGTGGTGCCGGCGCGCGACTGGCCGGTGGTCGCGCCGCGCGACCCGGCCGCCGCCAACGCGGTGCTGATGCGCGCCATCGGCCTGGTCGGCACGCCCTACACCTATGGCGGCAACACCCCCGAGGGCGGCTTCGACTGCAGCGGCCTGGTCAATTTCGTGTTCCGCGACATGCTGGACCTGCGGCTGCCGCGCAGTTCGCGCGACCTGGCCACCTACCAGGGGCCGCGCATCTCGCCCGAGCAGCTGGCGGCGGCCGACCTGGTGTTCTTCGGCAGCGGCAACCAGGTGACACACGTGGGCATCTATGTCGGCGAAGGCCGCTTCGTCCACGCCCCCAGTACCGGCGGCACCGTGCGCCTGGATCATCTGGACGGCAGCTACTGGAAGCGCCACTACAGTGGGGCGCGTCGGGTCCTGCAATGAACGGGCTGTTTCGTTTTGTGAGCGGAATCACCCACTTGGACAGGTTTGTCTAGCCCCCGTTTAACATCACGTAACTTTCACTCGGGCACACTCCGCCGCTGATCCGCTTCAAGTGAAACCCGCGTGACGACAGCAGACGCCCAGTCCGGCCGCCTTCACCCCCGTTCCCGCCCGGCCAGACAGGGCAAGCTCACCGCACTGTGCGGTTGCCTGCTTGGTCTGGCCGCGCTTCCCGCCTTCGCCGGTCCGGGCCTGGCCGCCGATTCGGCCGATACCCTCGCCCCCTCGTCCACCTCGGTGGCCGGCACCCTGGCTTCCAGCCAGCCGCGACTGCCGAGCCCGGACGTGCTGTTCGCCAGCGACGTGAACCAGCAGATCGTGGCGCAGGCGGCCCCGCAGTCGCCCAAGCACGAGGAAGGGCGCGTCCAGACCCTGCTCAAGCGCGGCCTGGCCCTGCTCGGCACGCCCTACCGCTGGGGCGGCAACTCGCCCGAGGCGGGCTTCGACTGCAGCGGCCTGGTCGGCTACGTGTTCCGCACCGCCCTGGGCATCGACCTGCCGCGCGTCTCGCGCGAAATGGCGCAGGACGGGGTCAAGGTCGAGCGCACCGCCCTGGTGCCCGGCGACCTGGTGTTCTTCGGCCGCCGCGGCAAGCGCGTCGACCATGTCGGCATCTACATCGGCGAGGGCCGCTTCCTGCACGCACCGCGCAGCGGCCGCGACGTCACCGTCTCGGATCTGGACACCGGCTACTGGAGCGGCAAGTTCCTGCAGGCGCGCCGCGTCGCCGGGCTCGGCACCGAGAGCTGATCCCCGCCCCGCGCAGGGATCGCCGGGAAGGCCGCCGCGAGGCGGCCTTCCGCGTTTTAGACCTGACCCCGGCGCGCCCGCCACCTCGGGCGCGGCAGGCGGCACAATGTGCGGATGCCCAGCATTCCCGTTTCCGCCCTCACCATCGCCGGCTCCGATTCCGGCGGCGGCGCCGGCATCCAGGCCGACCTCAAGACCTTCGCCGCGCATGGCGTGCACGGCCTGTCGGCCATCGCCGCCCTCACCGCCCAGCACACCCGCGGGGTCACCGCGGTGCACGTGCCGCCGATGCCGTTCCTGCGCGCGCAGATCGACGCCTGCTTCGACGATTTCGACATCGGCGCGGTCAAGCTCGGGATGCTCGCCACCGCCGAGGTGATCCACACCGTGGCCGACGCGCTGCAGGCGCACGGCGCGCGGCGGCTGGTGGTCGACCCGGTGATGGTCGCCACCTCGGGCGACCGGCTGCTGGCCGAGGACGCCCTCGATGCGCTGCGCACCCGGCTGCTGCCGCGCGCCGACCTGGTGACGCCCAACGTGCCCGAGGCCGAACTGCTGGCCGGCATGCGCATCGCCAGCGCCGCCGACGCCGAGGAAGCGCTGTCGCGGCTGTTGGCGCTGGGCGCCCGCGCGGTGCTGCTCAAGGGCGCCCACCTGGACGAGGGCGACGTGGTGATCGACCGCTACCGCGACGCCGCGGGCAGCGAAGTCTTCACCCATCCGCGCCTGCCCATCGAGGGCCATGGCACCGGCTGCACCCTGGCCTCGGCCGCCGCCGCCGGACTGGCACGCGGCCTGCCGACCGCCGAGGCCACCGCCGCGGCCGTGGCCTACGTGGGACGCGCCCTGCGCCAGGGCTATCGCCCCGGGCGCGGCGAGGTGCTGGTTCTGGACCACCTGGGCGCGGCGGAGCCGGCCCGGTGAGCACGGCGCCCGCGCCCTTCGACACCGGCGCGCGGGCATCGGACGGCCATGCATGGCGGCTGCTCGGCCGGGTGCCCGCCCGGCCTCGCGCCAGCGTGCTGTGGCTGCCGGCCCTGGGCGTGGCCGCGCGCCACTACCTGCCGCTGGCCGAGGCGCTGGCCGCGCGCGGCGTGGCGGCCTTCGTGCACGAGTGGCGCGGGCACGGCAGCAGCAGCCTGCGCGCCCGGCGCGGGGTCGACTGGGGCTACCGCGAGCTGCTGGCGCTGGACATCCCGGCCAGCCAGGCGGTCATTGCCGACACGCTCGGCGACCTGCCCCGGGCACTGGGCGGGCACAGCCTGGGCGGCCAGCTGGCCTGCTGCCGGCTGGCGCTGGCGCCGGATGCGGCCGATACGCTGTGGATGGTCGCCAGCGGCGCGCCGTACTGGCGCGCCTTCCCGATGCCCCACCGGGCATGGCTGCCGCTGGCCTACCGCTTCCTGCCCTGGCTGGCCTCGGCCAATGGCGCCCTGCCCGGCCGGCGCATCGGCTTCGGCGGCAACGAGGCCGCCGGCCTGGTGCGGGACTGGGCGCGGACCGCGCTGGGCGGACGCTATGCCGCCGCCGGCCTGGACGCGGACCTGGAAGCCGGCCTGGCGCGCCTGGACCGGCCGGTCCACGGGCTGCTGCTGGCCCGCGACTGGCTGGCGCCGCGCGGCTCGCTGGAGTTCCTGCTTGGCAAGATGCCGCGGGCGCCGGCGCGGGTGGACCGCCTGGACGAGGCGACCCTGGGCGTTCCGGCCGACCACTACGCCTGGATGCGGCAGCCGGCCGCGATCGCCGACCGGCTGTGCGCTCAGTGGCCGTAACCGTCCGGATTCATCGACTGCCAGCGCCAGGCGTCGCGGCACATCGCGTCCACGTCCAGCCGCGCCTGCCAGCCCAGCACCGCGTGCGCCAGCGAGGGATCGGCGTACACCTCGGCCACGTCGCCGGGGCGGCGGTCGACGATGGCGTACGGCACCTCGCGCCCGGAGGCGCGCTCGAAGGCCTGGACCAGCTGCAGCACGCTCACCCCCGAGCCCGTGCCCAGGTTGACGGTGAACCCGCTGCGGGTGCGCGCCAGGGTGTCCAGCGCGTCGGCATGGGCGCGGGCCAGGTCGACCACGTGGATGTAGTCGCGCACGCCGGTGCCGTCGACCGTCGGCCAGTCGCCGCCGTACACGCTCAGCCGCTCGCGCCGGCCCACCGCCACCTGGCAGATGTAGGGCATCAGGTTGCTCGGCACGCCGGCCGGATCCTCGCCGATCAGGCCCGAAGAATGCGCGCCGACCGGATTGAAGTAGCGCAGCACCCCTGCCTGGAACCCCGGCTCGGCGGTGGCGAGGTCGGCGATCAGCTGCTCCATCACCAGCTTGGTGCGGCCGTAGGGATTGGTCACCCGCAGCGGCGCGTCCTCGGCGACCGGCACCCGGTCGGGATCGCCGTACACCGTGGCCGAGGAACTGAACACCAGCTTGTCCACCCGCGCCAGGCGCATGCCCTGGAGCAGGTTGAGGGTGCCGGTGATGTTGTTGTCGAAGTAGTCCAGCGGGCGCTCGCACGATTCGCCCACCGCCTTGAGCGCGGCGAAGTGCACCACCGCGTCGAAGCGGCCGCCGGCCAGCAGGTCGATGGTCGCGTCGCGGTCGCGCAGGTCCACCTCACGGAAATCCACCGGCGCGCCGGTCAGCTCGCGCAGCCGTTCGAGCACCCGCGGCGAGCTGTTGGAGAGGTTGTCGGCGACCACCAGCTCGTGCCCGCGCGCGGCCAGTTCGACGCAGGTGTGGCTGCCGATGTAGCCGGTACCGCCGAAGACGAGGATGCGCATGTCGCGGGTCCGCAGGGGAGTCGCGGCCGATTATCCGCCATGGCGCGGCCGCGCGCATTGGCCGCCTGCCGGCCCCGCTTGCGTTCTGCAATGTCGCAACCAGCATGCCCGGCCGCCGCCGGCGAGCTGACTAGAATCCCGCCTTTCCTTCCCTTCCCGACACGGTTTTCCGGATGAACGCACCCCTGCCAGATCCCAACGACATCCGCATCGCCATCATCGGGCTCGGCTATGTCGGCCTGCCGCTCGCCGCGGCCTTCGGCCGCCGCTATCCCACGCTGGGCTTCGACATCGATGCCGCGCGCGTGGAGCAACTGCGCCAGTATCACGACCAGACCCTGGAGGTCTCGGAGGAGGAACTGCGCTCCGCCGAGCGGCTGACCTGCACCGCGGACCCGGCCGCGCTCGCCGGCTGCAATGTGTTCATTGTCACGGTCCCGACGCCGATCGACGAGTACAAAAGACCCGACCTGCGGCCGCTGGAAGCGGCCAGCGCCACCGTCGGCAAGGCCATCGGCCACGGCGCGGTCGCCGTGTTCGAGTCGACGGTCTACCCGGGCGCCACGGAGGAGATCTGCGTGCCGATCATCGAACGCGAGTCCGGGCTGACCTTCAACGTCGACTTCTACGCAGGCTACAGCCCCGAGCGGATCAATCCGGGCGACAAGGAGCACCGGGTCGAGACCATCCTCAAGGTGACCTCCGGCTCGACGCCGGAAGTGGCCGACTTCGTCGACGCCCTGTACGCCAGCGTGATCACCGCCGGCACCCACAAGGCCTCCAGCATCCGCGTGGCGGAGGCGGCGAAGGTAATCGAGAACACCCAGCGCGACGTCAACATCGCCCTGATCAACGAACTGTCGCTGATCTTCGGGCGCATGGGCATCGACACCTACGAGGTGCTCGAGGCGGCCGGCACCAAGTGGAACTTCCTGCCCTTCCGCCCCGGCCTGGTCGGCGGCCACTGCATCGGCGTGGACCCCTACTACCTCACCCACAAGGCGCAGCAGATCGGCTACCACCCCGAGGTCATCCTCGCCGGGCGCCGCATCAACGACAGCATGGGCGGCTACGTGGCCGAGCGCGTGGTCAAGCTGATGCAGCAGCGCGACCTGCGCACCGCCGGCGGCAAGGTGCTGATCCTGGGCCTGGCGTTCAAGGAGAACTGCCCGGACCTGCGCAACACCCGCGTGGTGGACATCATCCAGGAACTGCGCGCCTACAACGTCGAGGTGGACGTGCACGATCCCTGGGTCTCGCCCGCGCAGGCCCAGCACGAGTACGGCATCACCCCGGTGGCCGAACCGGCGGCGGGCGCCTACGACGGCGTGATCGTGGCCGTGGCCCACCACCAGTTCATCGAACTGGGGACCGAGGGCGTGCGCGCCTTCGGCAAGCCCGGTGCGATCGTGTTCGACGTCAAGCGCGCGCTGCCGCGCGATGGCGTCGACGGCTCCCTCTGACCCCGTTTTCCAAGGAACCCAGTCCCATGCGCATCCTCGTCACCGGCGCTGCCGGCTTCATCGGCTCGCACCTGAGCCATCGCCTGCTCGAACGTGGTGACGAGGTCCTGGGCCTGGACAACCTCAACGACTACTACGATCCCACGCTCAAGCAGGCGCGCCTGGAGCGCCTGCTGCCCCGGCCGGGCTTCTCGTTCGTGCAGGGCTCGCTGGAGGATCGCGGCACGGTCGAGCGCGGCTTCGCCAACTTCCGGCCGGAGAAGGTGGTCAACCTCGCCGCCCAGGCCGGCGTGCGCTACTCGCTCGAAAATCCCCAGGCCTACATCGAGAGCAACATCGTCGGCTTCACCAACATCCTGGAAGCCTGCCGCCATGGCGGCGTGGGCCACCTGGTCTACGCCTCGTCCAGCTCGGTCTACGGTTCCAACCGCAAGCTGCCGTTCTCGGTCGAGGACAGCGTCGACCACCCGGTGAGCCTGTACGCGGCCACCAAGAAGGCCAACGAACTGATGGCGCACACCTACAGCCACCTGTTCGGCCTGCCCACCACGGGCCTGCGCTTTTTCACCGTGTATGGCCCCTGGGGCCGCCCGGACATGGCCCTGTTCCTGTTCACCCGCAACATCCTGGCCGGCCGCCCGATCGACGTGTTCAACCACGGCCGCCACACGCGAGACTTCACCTACATCGACGACATCGTCGAAGGCGTGATCCGCACCCTGGACCGGGTGCCGGCGCCGGACCCGGACTACGACCCGATGCATCCGAACCCCGGCTCGTCCAGCGCGCCGTACCGCGTGTACAACATCGGCAACAGCGCGCCCGTGCCGCTGCTGCGCTACATCGAGGTGCTCGAGGAGTGCCTGGGGCGCAAGGCCGAAATGAACCTGCTGCCGCTGCAGCCGGGCGACGTGCCCGACACCGCCTCCGACGTCGAGGCCCTGCGCCGCGACACCGGCTACCAGCCCTCGACGCCGATCGAGACGGGCATCCGCAACTTCGTCGACTGGTACCGCGACTACTACCGGGTCTAGGCCCTGCACGCCGCGCATCGCGGCGTGTCCTCGCCGGCGGCCGTTTCCCGTTCAAATGCGTATCGAAACCCAGACGGGGCACCACCGATGCGAATCCTGAAACTGCTTGCCGTTGCCATCCTCCTGCCGACGCTGGCCGCCTGTGCCACGTCCGGAACCTCCTCCTCCGCCCCGCCGCCGGCCGCGCAGACCCTCGTTGGCGACTACCAGATCGGCGTGGACGACGAAGTCCAGGTCACCGTCTGGCGCAACCCGGAACTCGGGATCACCGTGCCGGTGCGTCCGGACGGCAAGATCTCGGTGCCGCTGATCGGCGACGTGGTCGCCGGCGGCCGGACTCCCGAGGAAGTGGCCAAGGACATCCAGGACAAGCTCGGCGACTACGTGCGCGACCCGCAGGTCGCGGTGATCCTGACCCAACTGCGCAGCCACGAGTACCTCTCGCGCGTGCGCGTCACCGGCGCGGTTCGCCAGCCGGTCTCCATCCCCTACCGCCAGGGCATGACCGTGCTCGACGCGGTGCTCGCGGCCGGTGGCATCACCGAGTTCGCCGCGCCCGACCGCGCCGACCTGTTCCGCCGCAACGCCGAGGACGGCACCACCACCTATGCGGTGCGCCTGGACCGCATCCTCAACCGCGGTGAGCTGCAGACCAACTACCAGGTCGCCCCCGGCGACGTGATCACCATTCCGGAGCGCACGTTCTGATGTCTGCCCCCGTACCCGTCATGCGTTCGGCGGCGCAGGCGCGCAAGCCGGACGACTTCCAGCCCGACGAACTGCTGCTCACGCTCCTCAAGGAAGCGCGCAGCCGCATCGTCACCATCGCGGCGATCTTCGTGGCGATCATGCTGCTCACCCTGGTGGTCGGCCTGCTCGTCATCCCGCGCCAGTACACCGCCTCGACCACGATCCTGGCCCAGGACAGCGACATCATCCAGCCGCTGCTGGAAGGCCGCGCCGTGCCCACCGGGGTATCCGACCGGGCCGGCCGCGCGCGCCAGATCCTGTACAGCCGCAAGGTGCTCGAGCAGGTGCTGCAGGTGGGTGGCTGGAACGTGTCCAGCCCCGTCGCCCAGGACCGGCTGATGGAGGACATCCGCAAGAACACCACCATCAGCAGCCCGCGTCCGGACCTGGTGCAGATCGACTACCGCGACAGCGATCCGGAGCGCGCCTACCGGGTGACCGAGGCCTTCGGCGCGCTGTTCATCCAGGAGACCCTCGCCACCAAGGAACGCGAGAGCCGCGAGGCCTACGAGTTCATCGACAAGCAGGTGCGCGACTACCACACCAAGCTGCTCGACGCCGAGCGCAACCTGCAGGACTACCGCTCGCACAACGCCGACGCCCAGCCCGGCAGCGCGACCGACGTCAATGCCCGCATCACCTCGCTGCGCAGCCAGGTGGAGCAGGCGCGCATGGCGCTGATGGAGCAGGAGTCGCGCGAGTCGGCGATCTCCGCGCAGCTGTCTGGCGAGTCGGCGGTGACCGCGACCAACACCCGCGAGAACCTCTACAACGCCCAGCTGATCGAGGCGCGCGCCGAACTCGACCGACTGCTGCTGACCTTCACCGAGCGCCACCCCGACGTGGTCCGGGTGCGCCACCAGATGGAGGACATCCAGCGCGCGCTCACCACCGAGCAGCAGCGTCGTTCGCAGCCGGGCCAGGGCGCGTTCGCGTCCGAGGACGCGCAGCTCAACCCGCTGTACAACGAACTGCGCAGCCAGCTGGCGCAGGCGCGGCGCGAAGCCGCGGCCACGCGCTCGCGGATGAACACCGCCCAGTCCCTGCTCAACGAGGAGATGGACCGCAGCCGCCGCATCGCCGCCTCGGAAAGCGCGCTGTCGGAGCTGACCCGCGACTACGAGGTCAACCGCGAGATCTACCAGGACCTGCTGCGCCGGCGCGAGAACGCCCGCGTGTCGATGGGCCTGGACCAGGAGAACCGCGGCCTGACCCTGCGCATCCAGGATCCGGCGACAGTACCCCTGCGCCCGAGCGGCCTGCGCTTCATGCACATCGGCGCGATCGGCTTCGTGTTCGCCGTCGGCGTGCCGCTGGGCCTGCTGTTCCTGCTGGTCCGGTTCGATCCGCGCGTGCGCTCGCCGCGCCAGATCCCGCTGCGCACCGGCTATCCCCTGCTGACCGTGATCCCGGCCTATCCCACGCCGCGCGAACGGCGCCTGCAGTCGATGAAGCTCCTGCTGAGCTTCGCTGCGATCGCCGCCGTCTTCGTCGTGTACGGCCTGGTCTTCGCGTTCAAGCTCACCAGTGCGTGACCGCCATGCCGCATCTCCAGGAACCGCAAATGAATGATCACGACACCGGGGCCCGCAACGTCCCCAGTGCGGCCGGGTCGCGTTCGATCTCCAGGGTCGACGACTCCCACGCCCTCAGCATCCGCGCGCTCGAGGAGCGCCGGCTGATCCACCGCAACGATTCGGCGCGCGTCCAGGCGGACGCCTTCCGCGACCTGCGCACCCGCCTGCTGTCGCTGGGCGGCGACAGCAACTTCGTCACGATGGTGGCCCCGGTCACCGCCGGCTGCGGCGGCAGCTTCGTCGCCCGCAACCTCGCCGCGGCATTCGCCTTCGACGAGACCAAGCTCGCCACCCTGGTGGACTGCGACGCGCTGCACCCGGCGCAGGGCAGTGCGCTCGGCGTGGACGCCTCGGCCGGCGGCCTGATGGACTACATCGAAGGCGGCGTGGCCCAGCTGCAGGACGTGCACTACCCGACCGGGCTGCCCCGCCTCTACCTGCTGCCCTCGGGCAGCGTGCGCGAGATCGCCGGCGAGTCGTTCTCATCGCTGCGCATGCGCACCCTGGTCGATTCGCTGCGCAGCAGCAGCCCCAACCGCTACATCGTGCTCGACAGTCCGCCGGTCCTGCGCTCGCCCGACGCGCGCATCCTCTCGGACCTGGCCGACCTCGTGGTGCTGGTGGCCGGCTACGGCCGCGTGACCACCGACCAGATCGAGAAGGCCGCCTCCAACTTCGCCCCCGGCAAGGTGGCGGGCGTTGTGTTCAACGACATCCACTGACAGACACGGGGACCTTGCCATGGAATGGACCTTTAGGAGCGCGGCCCTTGCAGTCGCGATCGCCGCGGCGCTGCCCGGCGCCGCGCACGCGTTCCGCCTCGACTACGCGATCGACGCGGGCGTGGAACGCGACGACAACGTCACGCTCACCGACGTCGACCCGATCAAGCAGGACATCGGCCGGGTCGGCCTGGGGTTCACCGCGGAGCAGGCGTCCTCGGCCGTGCGCGCCGCGGTGGTCGGCCGCGTCGACCACCGCCGCTACGAGGACATCTACGACAACGTGACCGACAGCATGCTGGAAGGTCGCCTGGAGTGGGAGGTCCTGCCCGACCGGCTGGCGCTGGTGGTCGAGGACAGCTACGGCGTCCAGACCATCAACCGCTTCAGCCCCGATGCGCCGGACAACCGCCAGCAGGTCAACGTCCTCTCGCTCGGCCCGACGCTGCTTTTCCGTCCGGGCAACATGCAGGGCGTGGCCGAGCTGCGCTACATCAACAGCGACGCCGAGGTCACCCGCGACTTCAACTCCAACCGCCTGCTCGGTGCGGTGCGCCTGGTCCAGGAGCTCAGCCCGACCAGCACGCTGGGCTGGAACGCCCAGATCCAGCGGGTGGACTTCGACGACGACAACTTCGCCCGCGACCACGACCGCATCGAGCTGTTCGCCAGCTACGGGCGCGACTACCGCCGCTTCGACCTGCAGCTCGACGCGGGCTATGCGCTGCTGGACTACGACGACGGCGAGGACCGCTCGCGGCCGCTGGTGCGCGCCGAGCTGGGCTGGAACCCGACCACCCGCAGCCGCTTCTACCTCAACCTCGCCGAGCAGTTCTCCGACGCGGCCACCAGCAGCCTGGACGCGATCGACACCACCGGCGGCGTGCCGACCTCGGTCATCACCGGCGACCGCACCCTCACCGCCTCGGCGTTCGAACAGCGCAGTGCGATGGCCGGCTACGAGTTCCAGGGCTCGCGCCTGGCGTATTCGCTGCATGGCCAGACGATGAACCTGGACTACGTCGACGCGGACGATTCCAACGAGCGCATCCGCACCGTGGGCGCCTCGGCGCGCTACCTGCTGCGGCCGACGCTCACCCTGTCCGGATCGGCCACGGTCGACCGCAACCGCTACGCCGCGCCCGCCAACCGCACCGAGACCAACCGGCTGTACGCGCTCGGGCTTGAGAAGCGCTGGTCGCGGCACTGGAGCACCGCGCTGAGCTACACGCGCTACGAGCGCACCAGCACGCTGGGCACGGGCGAGTTCGGACAGAACCTGCTCTACCTGAGCATGATCTACCGCAACCGCTGATGGCGATACCGATGGACCAGCGCCCTTCGCTCCGGCAGTGGCTTGCCGGCTCCCAGCACCCGGTCGCCGCCGGGGCGCGCGCCGCGCGCAACCGGCTGCGCGATTTCACCCTGCCGGCGCCGCGCGTGCTGGTGCTGCCCTACCTGTGGCTGTTCCTGGGCCTGCGCCGGGTGGTGTTCGGCGTGCGCCGGCTGCTGATCGCAGAACCGCTGTTCAAGGCCTACTGCAGCAGCGTCGGCCGCGGCGTCACCACCGGCATCTACGTGCCCTGGATCCAGGGCAAGGGCGAGCTGGTGGTCGCCGACCACGTGCACATCAGCGGCAAGCTGTCGATCAACTTCGCCGCGCGCTTCAGCAAGCGGCCCAGGCTGGTGATCGGGGAAGGGACCGACATCGCCCACGACTGCAGGATCGTGGTCGGCAAGGAAGTGCTGATCGGCTCGCGCGTGGAGATCGCCGGCGACGTCACCATCCGCGATTCGGGCGGACATCCGGCCGACCCGGCCCGGCGCGCCGTCGGCGCCCCGCCCGACGAGGCCGACGTCAAGCCGGTGACGATCCAGGACAACGTCTGGATCGGCTCGCACGTGCTGGTCATGCCCGGCAGCGTCATCGGCGAGGGCAGCATCGTGTCCGCGCATTCGGTGGTGGCTGGCGCGGTCGCGCCCTACACCATCGTCGCCGGCAACCCGGCGCGCAGGATCGGCACGCTGGAACCGCCGCCCGAGCGCGCGCACCTGGCCGCGCCCAAGCCTGCCACGCGCGCCTCGGCCGCGCCGGCCCCGACGACGCCGCCTCCCGCGGCGTGAGCCGGGCCGCCCGGCGGGCCGGCCCATCGTTCGTTTCCAGAGGATTGCCAGCGACACGGTCGTGCTCCGACCTGTGCGGGCGGGACCACGCGGGACGCTCGGCCGCTGCCGTGCGTTTCCGCCGTGCCGCGAGCTTTTCCCGCGCCTTTCCCGCGTTGCGGCGCGCCTTGCGGGCGCGCGCCGCTCTCGATGAGCCAATGCGCGCGTGCGCGGCCTGCGCCGCGCCTGCGCCCTGTGATCGGCCCCGCGGCTAGACCAGCGCTTCGGCCACGTCCGGATGCCCGAGGAAGGCGCGCGGACTGGCGCTGCGCCCGTAGGCGCCGGACTGGAACACCACCACCAGGTCGCCCGGCTGCGCCTGGGCCAGCTCCATGCGGTCTGCCAGCAGGTCCATCGGCGTACACAGCGGGCCGACCACGCTGGCCACCTCGCGCGCCTGTTCGCCGCCGTTGACCTCGACAGGGTAGTTGCGACGGATCACCTGGCCGAAGTTGCCGGACGCGGCCAGGTGGTGGTGCATGCCGCCATCGACGACCAGGAACACCTGCCCGCGCGAGATCTTGCGGTCGACCACGCGGCAGACATAGATCCCGGCCTCGCCGACCAGGTAGCGGCCCAGTTCGATGACGATGTGGGCGCCGGGGAAGTCGCTGTCCAAGCGCTGCGACAGCGTGGCCAGGTTGGCCATCACCGGTTCGAGGTCCAGCGGCGCCTCGCCCGGGGTATAGGGGATGCCGAAGCCGCCGCCCAGGTTGAGGCTGCGCACCGGCGCCGGCAGCAGGTCCTGCCACTCCAGCGCCTGCTCGTAGCACCTGGCCTGCGCTTCGACGATCGCGGCGTGGCGCAGGTTCTGCGAGCCGGCGAACATGTGGAAGCCCTCGAACGCCAGGCCCGCCGCGCCGATCTCGCGCAGCAGCGCGGGCACCGCCTCGGCATCGACGCCGAACTGGCGCGCGCCGCCGCTCATCTTCATGCCCGAGGCCTTGAGTTCGAACGGCAGGTTGACTCGCACCGCCACGCGCGCCGGCACGCCCATGCGCTCGCTGGCGCGCGCCAGCAGGGCGACTTCGCGGAACGACTCCAGGTTGACCAGGATGCCGGCCGCCACGGCCTGCCGCAGTTCGGCCTCGGACTTGCCGGGGCCGGCGAAGCTGATGTGCTCCGGCGCCATGCCCGCATCCAGGGCCAGGCGCAGTTCGCCCGCCGAGGCCACGTCCAGGCCGTCCACCAGGCCGGCCATGTGGCAGACCAGGGCCGGCATCGGATTGGCCTTCATCGCGTAGTGCAGGTGCACGTTCTGCGGCAGCAGCGCGCGCAGGCCGCCGGCACGGCGCGCCAGCCGCCCACGGTCGTACAGGTAGCAGGGCGTGGTGCCGACCGCGGCCACCACGCGGGCCAACGGCTGGCCGCCGACCAGCAGCTCCCCGGCCGCGTCGCGACTCCAGGGCTCGGCCAGGGTGCGCGCATCGAACTGTTGTTGCATCGTGTTTCTCCGTTCGGGGCGGGGCCCCGTCCGCCCGGCGGATGCCGGGCCGCATGTCGGCGCAGGCCGCACTGGCCGCCTGCGCGCGGTATCGGTGTCAGCCGATCGCCAGCAGCACCTTGACCACCAGGTACAGGCCGATCGTCGCGGCCGCGGCGATCAGCGGCCAGCGCAGCAGGTTCTTCTTCAGGCTGAAAGGCTCGACCCAGGGGAACCGGTCGCGGACCACGGTGAAGTGTGCCACCACCAGCGCCGCCAGCAGGTACAGCAGGATCACGTAGCTGCGGCTGAGGAAGAAGGCGGAGGTGAAGAAGCCGGTCAGCGAGACCATCAGCGTCAGCGCCACGCGCTGCGCCTCCCACCACGCCCAGGCCAGGTCCTCCTCGCCCTCGGGGAACTCGGGGTGGTAGCGCAGCAGCCGGTACATCATCCAGAAGCAGTAGCCGACGAAGGCCAGCCACAGGGTGAAGCCGATCACGCCGTTCTCGGCCAGCACCAGCACGTAGGAATTGTGCGCGGTGAGGTGGTGGTATTCGGTGAAGCGGCCGGTGCCGACGCCGAACAGCGGATGCTGCATCAGCATCTGCATGCCTTCGTACCAGGCATCGACGCGCCCGGCCGCGGACTCCTCCTGCACGTCGATGTCGCTCATGCGGTTGGGCATCAGCTGCAGGCCGACGAGCGCCAGCACGCCGAGCATGCCGGCCAGCACCGGGCCGCGCCGCACCAGCACGTAGACGCCGGCCATCGCGATCACCGCCACCAGCGCACCGCGCGAGTGGGTCAGATAGATGCCGTAGACCAGCAGCAGGCCGGCGCCCCACCAGAACAGCTTGCGCAGGCCCATCATCCCGCCGCGCGCGCCGAGATAGACCGCCATCGGCACGCACATGACGAACAGCATGCCCAGGTCGTTGGGGTCGCTGAAGATGCCCACGTACTGGATGCGTCCGTCGTTGACCAGGCCGGTACCGGTCCAGCCGAGCCCGGTCGCGGCCTGGTCGGCGCCATGCAGGGCCAGCACCGAGGCGCAGAGCACGAACACCTTCATCGTCGTGACGATCTTGCCCGGGGTGTCGGCGGCATTGGCCAGCAGCACGAACGAAACCACGGTGGCGAGGAAGGCGTTGAACTGCATCATCGCACCGCCCGGCCAGCCCGACATCAGCACCGACAGGCAGGTCGCCAGCAGGAACAGCACCAGCAGCGGGTATTGCGGCGCGTCGAAGCGCTTGTGCCGCGACAGGCCCCAGGCCAGCAGGGCGCAGGCCAGCGCCAGCGGCAGCATCGGCACTGCCTGGAGCGGCCAGGACGGGTACTCCTGGGGCCGGATCAGCACCAGCACCAGGTAAACGAGCATGAACACGAACGGCATGGCGGCTCAACGGGCTCCGAGGGAGGAAGGGTGCGGGCGGGCCGGACCTGGCCGGGTTCCGCGGCGGGCGGACTTCGGGCTCACGACAGGCGCAGCGCCCAGCGCTGCAGCCACCCGGACATGCGCGCGTGCAGGAACGGGTAGCGCTCCAGGAACTCGATCAGGTGCGCCACGTCGGACGAACGCCAGGCATTGAAGGCGATGGTACAGGCCAGGTAGAGGGCGGCGAACAGGACGCCCGCGGCCAGCTCGGTCCACATCCCCGGCAACAGCAGCACCAGCCCCAGCGACACCGCGCCGGCCAGCGCCGCGCAGCCCACCAGACGCAGGTACTCGCCCCAGGGCAGGCGCAGGTGCATCACCCGGCTCACCACCACCCACAGCAGGACCGAGGCCACCAGCCGCGAGCTGGCATACGACACCACCGCGCCGACCAGGCCGTAGCGCGGCACCAGTGCAAAGGCGAAGGCCGCCGCCAGGCCCAGGAACAGGCCGGAGAACACCACGCGCAGGCGCTGGTTGTCGGTGGTCGACAGCAGCGCGGTGAACGCGGACTCGCCCAGGGTCAGGCCGCCGACCAGGATCATCACCCGCAGCGGCAACACCACCTGCTGGTACTCCTCGCCGTACAGCAGCATCACCCCCGGGCGCGAGCACAGCAGGCCCACGCCGACCAGCATCAGCCCGAGGAAGACGCAGTAGCGCAGCGCCTTGGCCATCAGCCGGCTGGCATGCTCGAGCCCTCCTCGACCGAAGGCATGGGCCATCACCGGCATCATCACCGTCATCAGCCCCGAGGACAGCAGGTCCACGCCGCCGCGGCTGAGCGCGGCCGCGATGGCGAAGAAGCCGACCTCCGCCGGGCCGGCGGTGGCGTTGAGCAGGTAGGTCTCGATCGACTTGTTGCTCAGGGTGAAGGCCAGCACCAGCAGCACCGTCCAGAACAGGTGCTGGCGTACGCGCTGGCCCAGTTCCGGCGCGAGCGGCGCGGCGACGCTGGTCATGCCGCCCCTGCGCAACATCCACGAGGACATCAGCCCATAGCCGATGCTGACCCCCAGGAAGGCCAGCAGGTAGGCGATCAGCGACGCGTCGAAGTACACCAGCAGCAGCACGGAGACCACGTTGACCCCGCTGAGGGTCACCGTGGCCTTCGCCTCGACGTCGAAGCGGCCATAGCCCTTGGCGATCGACGAATCGAAAATGTATACGGCCTTGGCCAGGCCGGCGACCAGCGCGATCACCACAAACCACCATAGCGGGTACTGCCAGCCCACCGGCGCGAACTGCTTCGCGCCCAGCACGAACACGACCGCGACCAGCGCCAGGCAGGCCAGCTGCCGCCGCAGCAGCCATCCGTGGACGCTGCGCGCGGCATCGGGCGACTCGCGCCCCAACAGTTCGGAGACGAAGCGGATGGCGGTGGTGGTCAGGCCGTTGTTGCCGAAGGCCAGCAGGATGCCCGCCACCCACACCACATAGGAATAGCGCCCGAAATCGTCCGGCCCGAGGCTGCGGGCGACGATGATGCTGACCACCAGTCCGACCGCGTAGGTGACATAGGTGGAGCCCATGATCATCACTGCGGCGCGGATCGCGGCGGCACCACTGAACTGCTGGCCCATGAATCGACTACTCGGTGGATGCGTGCGGGGCCGTCGCCCCGAGGTGGCTGCGCGCGGCGGGCGCGAGATGCGGATCGAAACAACTAACGTGTTTTGCACCCTGTTTCAGGACATCGCAGGCGAGGCGCCCCGGCACTTGTCCTGCAGCGCGCCCGATCCGCGTTTGCAGTTCCAGCAGCGGACCTTTGTCCGCCTTCTCCCCGGCCCCGCGCCGCGTCCGTCACACAGCCTCCCGCCATGCACACGCGCCCGACCCAACTCGGCCTCCTCCACGTCGTCAACTCGCTGGACTATGGCGGGCTGGAGCGGGTGGTCTGCGACCTGGCCATCCAGCAGCGGCAAGACGGCCACAGGGTGCGCGTGTTCAGCATCTGCGACACCGGCGGCTTCCGCGGGGCGCTGGAGGCCGCAGGCGTCCCGGTGACCGTGGGCGGCAAGCGCCGCACCCTGGACTGGGGCGTGCTGCGCGCCCTGCGCCGGGAGACCGCGGTCCACGGCATCGACGTGATCCACACCCACAACTTCGTGCCCAACTACTACGCGGCCACGGCGATGCTGGGCGCCAGCCGGCGCCACGCCATCGTCAACAGCGTCCACAACATGGGCGCGCGCCTGTCCAACGGCCGCCTGCGGCGGCTGTACCGGCTGTCGCTGCGGCGCACGGCGAAGGTGGCGATGGTCGGCGAGCAGGTCCGCGGCCGCTTCGTCGGCGACGGCACCGTGGATGCGGCGCGCGCGGTCACCGTGCTCAACGGCATCCCGGTGGCCCGCTTCGCCGCAGGCGCGCGGCAGCGCGATGCGGCGCGGGCGCTGCTGGGCATCCCCGGGCATGGCCCGGTGATCGGCAGCGTCGGGCGCCTGGTGGACCTGAAGAACCAGCGCCTGCTGATCGACTGCCTGCCGCGGATCCTGGCCTCGTATCCGCAAGCCCACCTGGTCCTGGTCGGCGAAGGCCCCCTGCTCGAGCCGCTGCGCGCGCACGGCGCGGCGCTGGGCGTGGCCGGACACGTCCTGTTCCCCGGCGCGCGCGACGACATTCCCTCGCTGCTCCCGGCCATGGACGTGTTCGCCCTGCCCTCGCACACCGAGGGCCTGTCGATCGCCCTGCTCGAGGCCTGCGCCGCGCAGCGCGCGGTGGTGGCCAGCCGGGTGGGCGGCAATCCCGAGATCATCGCCGAGGGCGTCACCGGCCGCCTGTTCGAGGACAACGACCAGCACGCGCTGTGCACGCTCCTGCTGGACCTGCTGGCCGACGACGCCCAGCGCGAGCGCCTGGGCGCCGCGGCCGCCGACTGGGTACAGGCGCACGCCTCGGTGCAGGCCATGGCCGGCCGCTACGAGCAGATCTACGCCGCCGCCCTGCAGGCCCGCTGAACCCTGCTCGGCACCCGCGCGCACTTTCCAGCCGATCCAGCCGAACATCCCGATCGCGCCCGCCGGCCGCGGCGCCGCATGCGGGCGCCCTGCCCGCGTGCGTCCGGAACGATCGCCAGCAGCATGGAAGGCGCGCGTCGCCACGGCGCGGGTGCCCGGCCGGCGGGCGAGCCATGCTGGGTCCCTGCAGGAGGAAGGCTGCGCCCGTAACGACGCAGCCTTCGGGCTCAGGCGCTGCGCGCCTGGCGCAGCGGTTCGGCGCCGTAGCCGGGGCGCGGAATCGCGTAGTCGCGGTACTGCCCGGGGTCGCCGGCCAGGCCGGCCTCGGCCGCCTTGGCGATGTTGTAGGCCTCGCGTGCGCTGACGTAGTGCAGCTTCCAGTGGCTGCCATCGTTGTAGCGCGACTCCAGGTGGTCGTACGCCTCGTCCATCGCCTTGCCCAGCAGCGCGTCCATGTCCTGGTCCTCGGCGCCATGGGTGTGGATCTTGACGAAGATCCACTCCGGACGCCCCTCGACATGGATGCCGGTCTCGACCCAGGCATCGATGCGATCGGGACTGGCCGGCGCGACCGCGCGGATATCGGAGTTCTCGATCCGCGGCAGCAGGCCCCACTTGCGGCTCTTCCAGCGGAAACCCAGCGGACCCTGGATGATCATCAGGTCGCCTTCGTCCTGGCCACCCACGCGCACCCGCGGTCCGGTGTCGTGCGACTTGGGCGCGCAGGGGTCGTCCTTGGCGTAGTGGATGCGGTTGATGGTGCGCGTCTGGCAGGGGTCGGGCGCCGACGGCAGGGTGAAATCGGCGTAGCAGCCGGTCTCGCGCAGCACGGTCAGCTCGTTGTCCACGCCGCAGTGGCGGCCGCCGGGATGGCTGTTGTCCAGCGCCCAGTTGCCATGGATGAAGGCCCAGCGCGGCTGGCCGGTCAGCGGGTCGCGCGGCAGCGCGTCATGGCGCGTGGCCAGCAGCTCGGTGAAGCGCGTCAGCGTTTCGCGCAGGTTCTCGGCGGTGTCGTTGTCGTGGTGCAGGTGGATCTCGATCTCGCCCAGGCCCTGCCGGCACAGCTCCACCAGCGCATCCAGGTGCTCCTCGCGGTACTCCTCCTCGGGATAGAAGAAGGTGTGCACGGGAGGACGGCCGTCGGCGTCGCGGTGGCGTTCGCACAGCAGCGGCAGGTCGCGGCTCCAGCGCGCCACGCGTTCGCGCTCCTTGGCCAGGTCGGGCTTGCCCCAGGCCGGCTCGTAGTGGTCGACGAAACAGAACATCAGGTGGCGGGTGGTGCCGGCCGGCACCGGGGCGCGCCAGTCCTGGCGCAGCCAGGCCAGCAGCCAGCCGGCCACGTTGCGGCGGCGCGCCACGCGCACGGCCAGGATCCCGGCGACCAGCGCGAACAGGGCGAACAGCAGGGCCACCGCCTGCAGCGGCGAGATCCACGGCAGCACCGAATACCAGATCCGCTGCAGTCCATGCAGGGTGAGGCCCGAGGCCGCCCCCCCCGCCTGCGCCGGTGCCGGCGGCACGGCCTCCGCGCCATCACCGGCCGGAAGCGCGGGCGCCAGCGGGGCTGCCGTCGCGTCCGAGGCGACCTCGTAGGCGCCCAGCGCGGGTCGTTCGCCGCGCGGCCGGCCCTCGATGTCGTCCGCCACCTCCGGCACTGCGGTGCCCGCGCCGATCGCGGCGCTGCCCGCCAGTGGGCGGCCCGTGGCGTCCACCTCGAACCGCGCCAGCACGCTGTGGGCATCGGTCTCCATCTGCCCGCGCCACTGCGCGAAGCCGACCTCGCGCTCGAGCAGCGGCAGCGGCGAGTCCGGCCGCTGGTCGACGAACAGGCAATCGCCGCCGCGGCTGCCGTAGCCGTTCCAGTCCAGGCCCGGGTTGCCCGCGAGTGCGGACACGCCGCCCAGTTCCGGCGACCAGCGGATCTCCACGCAGGGCGCGCCTTCCTGCACCACCAGGTTGTTGAGCACCCGCGGCGACACGCTCGGCGGCCGCTTGGCGTTGGCGTCCCAGTCCTGGAAGGGGATGCCGAAGAACAGCGCGGACTGTCCCTTGCGCCCGGCATCGATGATGGTGTTGTTGGCGACCAGCGCCTCCTGCGCCGAGTACAGCCCGATGCCCGCATAGCCGGCGTTGCGCACCAGGTTGTTGCGCACCACCCCGCGGATGGACTCGTAGTAGCCGGGGTTGGCGTCGAGGTCGAAGTAGTCGACGCTGGTGTCGAAGCCGACGAGGATGCCGGCATCGCCGGTGTTCTCGATGCGGTTGCGCTGCACCACCACGTCGCGCGCGCCGCCCTTGAAGTACACGCCGGTGCTCGCCACATCGTGGATGTAGCTGTCCTCCACCCGCATGCCGTCGCCGTTGACGTTGTCGATGCCATCGGCATTGCTGGGATCGCGCGCGCCGGTGCCGTGGATCTCCACCCGCCGGATCACCGCGTTGTTGGACTTGGGCGTGATCTTGATGCCGTCGCGCCCGGTGCCGTGGATCAGCAGGTCCTCCAGCACCACGTCCGAGGCCCCGGTGACACTCGCCGGCGCGCCCTGGGACCAGTTGGTCTGCAGCATCACCCCGTAGTAGTGGCCGCCGCTGATCTCGAGGTTGGACACCACGCTGCCGGAGGCTTCCGGGTCGATGTGGATGGTGACCGAGTCGGCCACGGCCGGATCGCAGTGGATGTGCGCGCGCTCGCCGGGCGCCGAACGCAGGGCCAGGCGCACGCGCAGGCGCACGTCGCACTCGTCGTAGCGGCGCTGGCCGTCGGGGCCGCCGACCAGCACCGTGTCGCCGTCGCGGGCCACGCCGCCGGGCACGTCGAGCACCCGGCCGAGCGTGCGGAACGGCCGCTGCTCCGATCCGTCGCCGCGCCTGTCGTCGCCCGTCGTGGAGACGTGCCAGGTGGTCGCGTGCGCGCCGGCGGTGGCCAGCGCGCCGAGGGCGGCCAGGGACGCGAACAGGAGGGATCGGATTGTCATCGGTCGTTCCGTTGTACGTGTGCGGCCCGGACGCGCGCCGCCCGTGGCTGCGGTCGCGGTCATGCCGGCCGCGCGGGCCGCATGCCGCCAGCCACGCGCCACGGGCTGCCGGGGATCTGCTGGGTAAGACGCGATCGGCGGGGGCGACCGGCCACGGCGTCCGCTTGCGGCGTTGTTCAGCGTATTACAGCTGCGGGGGATCGCTGCAGCGGCTGAAAACGCCGCGGTTGCACCGGAACAGGAAGCACTCAGATGAAAAAACGCATCGCCGCCAGGCTGGTCTCGTACAGCGGGCTCGGCCGCCTGTTCGCCAGCCTGCTGCCGTCGACGGGCATCCTGGTGCTCAACTATCACCGTGTCGGCGACGGCACCGCGTCTCCGCACGACCGGGCGCTGTGGAGCGCGGGCGCGGAGGCCTTCGACAAGCAGATCGGCCTGCTGGCACGGCATTTCGACGTGATTTCGCCGGAAGACTTCGAGAGCGCGGCCAAGCGCCGCGGACGCCACGTGATGATCACCTTCGACGATGGCTATCTCGACAACTACGAGGTCGCCTTCCCGATCCTGCGACGCCACCGGGTACCGGCAACGTTCTTCGTTTCCACCGGTTTCATCGACCGCCCGGCGCTGCCGTGGTGGGACGAGATCGCGTGGCTGCTGCGCGGCACGGCCCGCACCGAGCTCGATCTTCGCCCGTGGTTCGAAGCGCCGCTGCGGCTGGACGCGAAGCGCCAGCCGCAGATCCAGGCCGTGCTGCGCCGCTTCAAGGCGCTGGAATTTTCCGAATCCAGGGCCATGCTGGCGGCGCTGCGCGAGGCCTCGGGGCTGACTCCGCCCAAGACCGTCGCGCGGCACTGGATGGACTGGAACATGATCCGGGAGATGTCCGCCAACGGCATGACAATCGGCGGCCACACCGTCAACCATCCGGTGCTGTCGCGCCTGACCAGGGAGCGCCAGCGCGAGGAGATCGAAGGCTGCGCGGCGCGCATCCTGGCCGAGACCGGGCGGCCGATGGAGTATTTCGCCTACCCCGTCGGCAACCGCTGGGCCTTCAACGACGATACCGTGGCATGCCTGGAGGCCGCGGGCGTGCGCCGCGCGTTCTCCTACTACGGCGGCGAGGCCACGCCGGCCTCGCCGCGCTTCGACACGCCCCGCGTGGCCGTCGAGCCGCACGTGGAACTGCCCGACCTCGACGCCATGCTGCGCCTGCCCCGCATCTTCTGCGGACGCGATCCGGAGTGAGGACAGACGGATGCGCCCCCCGGCCATGAACATGCCGGTCGATTTCTTCGCGCTCTACAGTGAGTTGGGCGTCGATCCCAGCTGCTCGCCCGAGTCGTTCAAGCGCGCCTACCGGCGACGGGTGGCCGAGCTGCACCCGGACCGCTGCGCCGACGACCCGGCCAGCGAGGACATGCTCAAGACCCTCAACATCGGCTACGCCGCGGCAATGGACTTTTTCCGCGCGCATGGCCGCCTCCCCGGCTCCGCGCCGATGCCACCGGAACCGCGCCCGCAGCCGCAGTCGCGGCCGCGGTCATGGCCCCCGGAACCCGGCATTCCGGTGCACGCACCCGACACCCGCGCGCCCGCGCGTCGTCGCTGGCTGAGCGTGCTGCTCGCGGCGGCGGTGGGCCTGTTCGTGCTCTCGCAGCTGGCCGACCTCGACGCCGACGGCGAGGCCGCCGGCACCGCGCAGGCGGAACCGCAGCCGAGCGGGCACCGACGCACCCAGGTCGCGCCGGTCGCGCCCATCACCCTGTCGGCGGGCACCACCGAGAGGGAGATCCGGCGGGCGCTGGGCGCGCCCACCGACATCACCGACGACGGGCATGTCTGGCACTACGGGCCCTCGTGGATCCGCATGATCTGCGGCCAGGCGCGCGACTGGTACAGCTCGCCGCTCAAACCGCTGGGCAACTCGACCATGCAGCCCGAGCCGGGCGCACGCTGGGACGGCGAGACGCCCCGCCACTGCGGCAACCGCCTGCCCGGGCTGTCGTCGGGCTGAGCGAACCGATCCGGCGTAGCGGCCGGATCGCGCGCCAGCGCGGGAGCGCAAACGCATCGCAAGGTCGCGGCGGCGCATGGCTGGATTCGGTCGGCCCTTCGCATTCGCGCACGCGCCAGTCGCGATCCGCCAGGCCCTAACGGGCCGGACGGCCGGCGTGGCTGCATGCACACGGGCCGCGCGCGCCCCCACAGTTGCGCGCCAGCGCCACACACCACCGGACCCCACACCCGACGGCAGTTGAGCTGATCGGCGGCGGCAGCTGCCTGCCCCGCTCTCCGCGGCAAGAATCCGGCCGCGGCGGCGCAGCGCCTGCATTGGGACTGCGCCGGCGCGATCGATCATCGATACCGGTCGGGCGATTTTCGCGGCAGTGCCCACCCGGCGCCGGCCGGGCGCTCGCGGCGAGTCGGCAGGACAAAAAAGCCGCGCATCGCGCGGCTGGATTTCCACGAAAAACTGGCCACGGCGGATGGCCGTGGCCAGGCGCGCGCCTCAGGCCGCGTCTTCCTCCATCGGCCGGCCCTCGGCCTCGGCCTGCAGCACGCTGCGGCGGATCTTGCCGGTGCCGGTCTTGGGCAGCGCCTCGCGGAACTCGACGGTGCGCGGCACCATGAACTCCTCCAGGTGCGCCCGGCAGTGGGCCAGGATCATGCGCGCATCGAGGTCGACGCGGTCGGTGACGACCAGCGCCTTGAGCGCATGCCCCATCACCGGGTCCGGCACGCCGACCAGCGCGGCCTCGCGCACCCCGGCCAGCATGTAGAGCACGTTCTCCACTTCCTTGGGGCTGACCTTCTCGCCGCGCGACTTGAGGATGTCGTCCTTGCGGCCGACGAAATACAGGAAGCCCTCGTCGTCCATGCGGAACAGGTCGCCGGTGTGCAGCACCCGCTCCCAGGGATAGCGCCCCGGGCGCAGCGTCCTGGCAGTGGCTTCGGGGTTGCGCCAGTAGCCCTGCATCACGTGGCCGCCGCGCACCACCAGTTCGCCCACGGTGTTGGGCGGCAGCGGCCGGCCCTCGTCGTCGGCCACCCAGGCCTCGGTGCCGGGAATGGCGATGCCGACGCTGTCCGGGCGCGTATCCAGCTGCTCGGGCGGCAGGTAGGTGCAGCGCTTGGACTCGGTCATGCCGTACATCGAATACACGCGCGCATTGGGGAACAGCTCGCGCAGCTTCTGGATGTGGGCCGGAGGCAGGGCGGCGGCCGTATTGGTGAGATAGCGCACGCTCCGCGCCCAGGCCGGGTCGAAGTTGCGCAGCTGCAGGATCAGCGCGGCCATCGTCGGCACCAGCGGGAAGCCGGTCACCTTCTCCGAGGCCAGCAGCGGCAGGATCTTCTGCGGGAAGGCGAACGACTTTTCCAGCACCAGCGTGGCGCCCATCTTCACGCACATCAGCAGCTGGTACAGGCCGTAGTCGAACGACAGCGGCAGCACGCTGAGCACCACGTCGTCGCTGCGCGCCTCCAGGTAGGTGGTGATCGACGATGCGGCGAACTCGACGTTCTGGTGCGTCATCATCACGCCCTTCGGGTTACCGGTGGAACCCGAGGTATAGACCAGCATCGCCAGGTCGATGTCGATGCCCGGATGACGCGCCGCGGCCACGCCCGGCGACTGCAGGCGCGAGAAGTCCTCCAGCGACAGCGCATTGTCCGGCAGCGCCTCGGCCGCTTCGTCCACCACCACGACCAGGCGCACGCTAGGCGCCTGCGCCGCGGCCGCGAACGCGACGGTCGCCAGGCTGGCCTGGGTGAACAGCACCGCGGCCTCGCAGTTGTTCAGGATGAAGGCGAGCTTGTCGGCCTTGGTGGTCGGGTTCACGGCGCTGAACACGCCGCCGGCGCGCAGCGTGCCGAAGATGCCCACCGCCGTCTCGACGCGGTTTTCCAGGAACAGGACGCAGCGGTCGCCATTGGCGAAGCCGGCGTGCTCGACCAGGCCATCGGCGAAGCGGCTGGTCTGCGCGTCGAGTTGCGAATAGGTGGTGCGCCGGCCCGCGTGCACGATCGCCACGTGGTCCGGGCGCGTGGCTGCGGCCACGGCCAGGTGGTGTTCGTAACGGTTCATTACTGGTCGCCTGCCTGCGCGAGCTTGCGTTCAACATAGGCGGTGATGCCATCGACGCTGCCCAGGTTCTCGGGCACCACGTCCTCGTCCTCGACGACGAAGCCGAACGCCTCTTCGAGCCAGGTGACCAGGGTCAGGACCCCGATCGAATCGATGACGCCCGCCTGCAACAGGTCGGTATCGCCCGGATAGTCGGTGCCGTCGGTCGGGAAGGTATTGGCGATGAATTCCCGGACCAGGCTTTCGGTAGCTGCCATGCGTGCTTCTTCTGTAAACGGAGATGTGACTGGGGACGGCCGCGGCCGGAGCCGCGGCGATGGGGGTCCCGGGGGGCGCCTGGCGCCTGGTTCAGCGCGCGCCGCGCCGGAACAGGACGACCTCGACGGTCTGCAGCAGGATCATGAAGTCGAAGATCAGCCCGTGGTTCTTGACGTAGAACAGGTCGAACTTCAGCTTCTCCCGCGCGTCGTTGACCGAAGCGCCATAGGGGTAGCGCAACTGGGCCCAGCCGGTGAGCCCGGGCTTCACCGAATGGCGGACATTGTAATAGCGGATCTCGCCGGTGAGCTGGTCCACGAACTGGGGCCGCTCGGGGCGCGGGCCGACGAAGCTCATGTCGCCGGCCAGCACGTTGAACAGCTGCGGCAGCTCGTCCAGCCGGGTCATGCGGATGAACCGGCCGACCCCGGTGGTCCGGTCGTCGTTGCTGCTGGCCCAGCGCGCCACGCCGTCCTTTTCCGCGTCGGTGCGCATGCTGCGGAACTTGACCAGGTTGAAGGTGCGCCCGGCCTCGCCGACGCGGGTCTGGCGATACAGGATCGGCGAACCGGACTCGGCCCACACGCACAGCGCCACCACCAGCATCACCGGCCAGGCCAGGAGCAGCAGCACCAGAGCCGCGGAGATGTCGAAGGCGCGCTTGCTCAGGCGGCGCGGGAACGAATGGTCGAAGCCGCCGGAGAACACCAGCGAGGAGGGATCGGCGATCTCGAGCTTGATCAGCCCGGCCTCGCGCTCGAAGAACGCGGGCAGATCGACGATGGCGATGCCCTGCTGCGCGCACTGCAGCACCTGGTCCATCGGCACGCCGCCGCGGCGCTCGTCCGGCGCGACCACGATCTCGTGCACGTTCAGCGCGGTGGCGGTGTCGACCAGGGTTTCGCCGGCCGGCTCCACGAGCAGGTTGTCGGCCACCACCCGCGCCTGCCCCTCGATGGGCAGGAAGCCGACGATGGTGAAGGCCTTGCGGTCGCTGCGCCGACGCAGCCGGCGGTTGATCAGGTCGGCGTTGTTCCCTGCGCCCAGCACCAGGATGCGGCGCTTGAAGGCCTCCACGCCCACCACCCGGTAGACGCCCAGGCGCAGGATCACCACCGCGACCAGGGCGATCGCCAGCGACATGCCGAGCACGCCGCGGCCGATGTAGGTGGCCGGGATCGCGTAGTACATCACCAGCAGGCCCACGCCGCCGAAGGCGAAGGCCAGCACGATGCGCAGCAGCAGGTCGACGCGGTTGTGGCGCATGTGCGGCTGGTACAGGCCGAACGCGGCCATCGCCCCGGTCACGAAGACGCCGACCAGCAGGCTGCGCAGCGGCGCGGTTTCAGCGAACAGGCCCCGGCTGGCGGGATCGTCGATGAAGCGCAGCCACACGGCCACGCTCACCGACAACAGGATCACCACCACTTCCAGCACCCACAACAGGCGCACGGTCCGGTTCGCGCGGCCGGCGAAGGCCCCGATCACGAGTGCCACCCATCGCGCTCGCGCGCCCCGGAACCAGCACGATCATTGCCGAATGCTTGCATGTCTGCACCCCGTCCTGCGTTGATCAGGCGGGTCCCCACGCGGCGCGGGAACCCAGTCGGCTCAATCCAACGCATTCCGCAACGGGGGCAGGACAGGCGGCGCCGCGACGGGCGCGCCGGTTGCGCTACTGGTGCGGCGTCAGGCTCCGCGGCGAGCCGGCCACCAGCGCCCACCACTGGCGCAGGCGCGTCCACAGCGCCAGCGCCGGAGGCCGGATGCGCAGCTCCTGGCGCGCCGGGGCGGCCGGTGCGAGCGCCTCCGCAGGCGCGGGCACAGGCGCGTTGGAGGCGGTCGCCGGCGGGGCCGGCTCCAGGCCGCGGGCCGGTGCGGCGGAGGTGGCACGTGCCCCGCCGGAGGACGGGGGCGCCAGCGGCTGGCTGCCGTTGCGACGCACCGGCGGGCCCGGCGACACGGCCGCGGACACCTCGTCGGCGCCGAGGTCGTAGGGCGCGCTGCGCGGCTGGCGGTCGATGTCGTCGGTGATTTCGGCCACCAGGGTGCCGGCGTCGATCGCCGGACTGCCGGCCGGCAGCCGGCCATTGGCGTCGACGCTGAACGCGGCCTGCCGGCTGTTGCGGTCGGCGCCCAGCGCGCTGCGCCACTGCGCCAGGCTGCCCTGGCCGAAACCGCCCGGCCTGGCATCGCGGAACACGCAGCCGTTGCCGTAGCCGTTCCAGTCGCTGCCCGGCGCGCCGCTCAGGCCCGACAGCCCGCCCAGGTCCTGGGCGTAGCGGACTTCCATGCAGCGGTTGTTGGCCTGGATGACCAGGTTGTTGAGGATCCTGGGATTGATGTTCGCCGGGCGCCGGGCCACCGGGTCCCAGTCCTGGTAGGTAACGCCGAAGTAGATCGCCGAGTGGTAGTTGCGGGCGGCATCGACGATGGTGTTGTTGGCCACCAGCGTGTCCTTGGACCCGTACAGGCCGATGCCCGCGTTGCCGGTGTTGCGCACGATGTTGTTGCGCACGATGCCGCCGATCGCCTCGTAGTACTGCGGGTTCACCGACAGGTCGAAGAACTCGGGGCTGGTATCGAAGCCGGCGAGGATGCCGGCATCGCCGGTGTTCTCGATGCGGTTGCGCTGGATCACGACGTTGCGCGCGCCGCCCTTGAAGTACAGGCCGGTGGTCGCGGTGTCGTGGATGTAGCTGTCCTCCACCACCATGCCGTCGGCGTTGACGTTGTCGATGCCATCGGCGTTGCCGCTGTAGCGCGCGCCGGTGCTGTGGATCTCCACGCGGCGGATGGTGGCGCGGTCGGACTTGGGGGTGAGCTTGATGCCGTCGGTGCCGGTGCCGTGGATCAGCAGGTCCTCGAGGATCACGTCGGTGGCGCCGGTATTGCCGGCCGGGCCGCCCTGGTACCAGTTGGTCTGCAGCATCACGCCGTAGTACTGGCTGCCGCTGATCTCGAGGTTGGACACGCGGCTGCCCGAGGCGGCCGGATCGATCTGGATCGTGACCGAGTTGGTCACGGACGGATCGCAGTGGATATGCGCGCGCTCGCCGGCGGGCGAGCGCAGCACCAGGCGGTGGCGCAGGCGCACGTCGCATTCGTTGTAGGTGCGGTTGCCGGCGGGCGCCCGCACGGTGACCGTGTCGCCCGCGCGGGAGGCGGAGATCGCCTTCTTGACCGTGCGGTAGGGGCGGATCGCGCTGCCATCGCCGGTGGAATCGTTGCCGGCGGTGGAGACGAACAGTTCGGCCGCGGCGGCGGGAACAACGGGCAGCACCAGGGCCAGGGCTGCGGACAGGACGCGACAACGCATTTCGGGCGGGTCTCCCAAAGGACCGGTGAGAGATAGAGGACTTCCCCCGATCGCGCCGGGCGGGGGCACCGGTCGCGATACCGGGCCAATTTCACACCGCCTTGCTGAACCCCCCCGCACCAGACCACGGTTCCGGGGCTCCAACATGGCTTGCCGTCACGCTGGAAACGTGATTTGCATCACACCAATAGCGCCGACTCAGACCCGCTTGGCCACCGCCCGGAGCGCATAGTTGGCGAAACACCAGCCCGAGCGGAGCACGCCCAGGCGCTCGGCCTGGCGGTAGATGCGCCACTGCCAGGCCATCGCCCGGAACTTGTTGGCCGACAGCGACCCCGGCCGCACCAGGTAGGACGCCAGCACCCGGTCGGGATCGGCACAGACCGCCTCGCCGGCCGCGCGCACCACCTGCAGCCAGAACACGTAGTCCTCGTGGCCCCAGCGTCTGAAGCGCATTTCGCCCAGCGCGCGTTCGTACATGCCGGTGAGGTTGCCGATGCTGTTGCCCAGCAGCATGTCGGCATGGCGGACCCGCGCCGGAGGCCGCACCGTCGACAGGCGCCGGCCGGCCTCGTCGACCCGCTCGTAGGCCGTGTACCCCACCCGCGCACCGGCCGCCTGCATGGACGCCAGTTGCACCTGCAGCTTGTCCGGGTACCAGCGGTCGTCGCTGTCGAGGAAGGCGATGTAGCGACCGGTGGCCGCCTCGATGCCGGCATTGCGCGCCGCGGCCACGCCGCCGTTGCGCGGCTGCCGGATCGGCACCACGCGCGCATCCTCGCGCGCCAGCGACTGGACCAGTTCCCAGCTGCCGTCGGTGGAACGGTCGTCGACCACCAGCAGTTCCACCTCGCGATGGGTCTGGTCCAGCGCCGAGCGCATCGACGCCTCGAGCGTCGCCGCGGCGTTGTAGGCGGGCATCACCACGCTGATCCGGTCCAATCCAGGCTCCCAGGCTTGTTTGCGAATGTCGGTGCTGCGAACGGCAAAAGCGCGCCGCACCGGCAACGCCCGCGCGGTGGCCTGTAGACACGCTGTTTCGCGTTCAACATCCGGAGTTCACCAGTCCCGGGTCAGGCATGCTGTTCGTCGATGACGTCAAGGCCAAGGCGAGGTGGTGCTACGGCGACGAACGCCCGGCCACCCTCGTCAAGACGCTGTTCACCGATGGCACCTTCGCCATGGCCTGCTACCGCGCCATGCAGTGGGCGCAGCGCCGCAGGCTCGCGCCGCTGGCGATGCTGTTCAACAAGCTCAACGCCTTCTTCGGCCAGTGCATCATCGGCCGCGGCGCCGAGTTCGGCCCCTGCTTCGTGCTGATCCACAGCCAGGGCGTGGTGATCAACGGCAGCGTGCGCGGCGGTTCGCACGTGCACATCGAGCACCAGGTGACCATCGGCGCGGAGAAGTACACCTCGCCCGTGGTGGGCAGCCACGTGTTCATCGGCGCCGGCGCCAAGGTGGTCGGCGCGGTGCGGCTGGGCGACCACTGCCGGGTCGGGGCCAATGCGGTGGTGGTGCACGACGTGCCGGAGGGCGCCACGGTCGGCGGGATCCCCGCACGGGTGCTGCGCCAGCGCGATCCCGGTGGGGAACAGCCGGGCCAGGACTGAGGAGGCGCCCGGGCTGTCCGGTCGGGGCGGCGCGGGACGTAGTTTGCATCGCCGCCGCGGGCCCTGCCCCGCGGCCTGTCTTGCCCGCACAGGGAGTGCGCAACCGAATGCCGATGAAGATCCTGGCGCTGACCAACCTCTATCCCAATCCGCTGCAGCCGCACCGCGCGGCGTTCAACCGGCACCGCCTCCGCTTCCTGTCCGAGCTGCACGATGTGCGCCTGATCGCGCCCATCGCCTGGCGCGAGGAATGGACGCTGCGGCGCCGTGGCGGCACGCCCATCGCCGCCGACCGGCGCTCGGTCACCGATGGGATCGCGGTCGAGCATCCCCGCTACTGGTACACGCCCGGCATGCTGCGCGGCCTGTACGGGCGCTTCTTCCTCGAATCGGTGCGACGCAGCTTCGACCGGCACGTGGAGGAGTTCGCGCCGGACATGGTGTTCGCCACCTGGGCCTATCCCGACGGCTGGGCCGCGGTGCGGCTGGCCAGGCGCCATGGCCTTCCGGTGGTGCTGCAGGTGCACGGCAGCGACGTGCGTCGCGTGGACGAGTACGCCGCCCGGCGCGAGGGCACGCGCGCGGCGCTGGCCGAGGCCGATGGCGTGATCGCGGTGTCGGCCGACCTCGGCCGCCGCGTGGTCGAGCTGGGGGCCGATCCGCGCCGCGTCCAGGTGGTGATGGACGGCGTCGACCGGACCGTGTTCCTGCCCGGCGACCGCGCCGCCGCGCGCCAGGCGCTGGGGCTGGATCCCGGCCTGCGCCACCTGCTGTTCATCGGCAACCTGGTCCAGGTCAAGGGCCTGGACATCCTGCTGCAGGCCGGCCAGGCGCTCGCCGCCGAACGCGCGGACTGGCACCTGCACCTGATCGGCGACGGCAGCGAGCGCGCCGCGCTCGAGCGCCAGGCGCAGGCCGCCGGGCTGGCCGGCAGGGTCAGCTTCCACGGCCCGCGCCCGCACCACGAACTGCCGCGCTGGCTGCAGGCGGCCGACCTGTTCGTGCTGCCCAGCCGCTCCGAAGGCGTGCCCAACGTGCTGCTGGAGGCCTCGGCCTGCGGCGCGCCCTGGGTGGCCAGCGACGTGGGCGGCATTCCCGAGATCGCGGCGCTGGGCGCCAGCACGCTGGTCCCGCCCGAGCGCCCCGACGCGCTGGCCGCGGCGATCGCGCGCAGCCTCGACGCGCCACCGCCGCGTCCCGCGACCGGGCCGCGCGATCGCCGCGAAGCGGTCGCGGCGATCAGCGATTTCCTCGAGCGCACCTGCTCCCGGGTGCGCGTGGCGCGCTCGTTGTCCCGAGCCGCGACGATCTGACGTTCTAACTGGGTGCGCGCGGCGATAAGCGCCGCCCTCCCGTCCACCAGCGAACCGCCTCCATGCCCCAGACCACCGGCCAGCCGCGCCTGAAGATCCTGTTCCTGCACAAGCAGATCCTGTTCCCCCGCGACACGGGCGGCAAGATCCGCGTGCTGAACCTGCTCCAGCACCTCGCGCGCTGGCACGACGTCACTTACGTGTGCAACCTGCGCGATGGCGAGGATGCGCTGCTGCCGCAGATGACCGCGCTGGGCATGCGGGTCGAAGCCGTGCCGGGCCAGGCCTCGCCGCACGGCAGCCCGCGCTTCCTGGCCAGCGCCGTCGCCAACCTGGCGTCCTCGCGCCCCTATGCCATCGACCGCAACTTCGATCCGCGCCTGCGCGAACGCATCCGCGAACTGGTGCGCGAGCAGCGCTACGACCTGGTGATCTGCGACACGGTGCAGATGGCGCGGCACACCATCGGCCTGGACCTGCCGCCGACCATCCTGTTCCAGCACAACGTGGAGGCGCAGATCCTGCAGCGCCACGCGCAGGTCAGCGAGGGCAGCCTCAAGCGCGCCTACATGTTCAACCAGTTCCGCAAGATGGAGGCCTTCGAGCGCGACTGCGGGCGCCATTTCGACCATGTCATCGCGGTGAGCCGGCAGGACGCGGACATTTTCCGCCAGCGCTACGGCTGGCAGTACGTCGACGCCATCGACACCGCCGTGGACACCGGCTTCTTCCAGCCGCGCCCGCAGGAGGAAGTGGAAGGCCGGGTGATGTTCCTGGGCTCGATGGACTGGCTGCCCAACCAGGACGGCATCCGCTTCTTCTGCGAGGAGGTCTGGCCGCGCGTGATCGCGCAGCGCCCCGACGCCACGTTCCAGGTGGTCGGCCGCAACCCGCCGCCGGCGGTGCGCGCGCTCGCGCAGCGCCCCGGCATCGAGGTCACCGGCTCGGTGCCGGACGTGCGGCCCTATCTGGCGCAGGCCTCGGTCGTGGTGGTGCCGCTGCTGGTCGGCGGCGGCACGCGATTGAAGATCTACGAGGCCATGGCCATGGCCAAGGCCACCGTGAGCACGACCATTGGCGCCGAAGGGCTGCCGGTCGAGCCCGGCACGCACTACCTGCAGGCCGACAGCGCCGAGCAGTTCGCGCAGGACATCGTGCGCCTGCTCGACGATCCCGCCCTGCGCCACCGCATCGGCGAGGCCGCCGACGGGTTCGTCCGCAGCCACTACGGCAGCGAGACCATCGCCAGGCAGTTCGAATCGATCTGCCTGGACGTGGTCGCCCGCGGCCGCGCACGCAGCGCGGCCTGATCCCAGTTCCCCCCTAGCAGTGAGTTCCACACCATGACCACAGTTGCAGTATTCGGCCTGGGCTACGTCGGCTGCGTCACCGCCGCCTGCCTGGCCAAGGACGGCCATCCGGTCGTCGGCGTCGACGTCGACGCGGACAAGGTCGCCGAGATCAACGCCGGCCAGGCCCCGTTGCGCGAGAACGGCCTGGGCGAACTGATCGCCGAGCAGGTCGCGGCCGGCCACCTCAAGGCCACCACCGACACCGCCCGCGCGGTGGCCGAGTCGAGCATCGCGATGATCGCGGTGGGCACGCCGTCGATGGACGACGGCAGCGTCACCACGCACGCGCTGGAGACCGTGATCTCCAGTATCGGCCAGGCCCTGCGCCAGGCGCCCAAGCCCTACCACATCGTCGTGCGTTCGACCCTGCTGCCCGGCCTGCTCGAGACGCAGATGCAGGATGCGCTGGACGCCGCGCTCGGCCCGGATTTCCCCGAGGACGTGGTGTTGTGCAACAACCCCGAGTTCCTGCGCGAGGGTTCGGCGCTGAAGGACTACTACAACCCGCCGTACGTGCTGGTGGGCGCCGCCACCCAGGCCCAGGCCCAGCCGGTGCTGGACCTGTACGAGGCGGTGGAAGGCAAGCGTTTCCACACCGACTCGCGCACCGCCGCGCTGGTCAAGTACGCCTGCAACGCGTTCCACGCGGTCAAGGTCACCTTCGCCAACGAGATCGGCGCCGTGGCCAAGGCGATGGGCGCGGACGGCCACGAGGTGATGAAGCTGGTCTGCGAGGACACCAAGCTCAACGTCTCGCCGGCCTACATGCGTCCGGGCTTCGCCTTCGGCGGCTCCTGCCTGCCCAAGGACGTGCGCGCCATCAGCCGCTTCGCCGAGCAGGAGGCGCTGCGCCTGAACATGCTCTCCTCGGTGCTGGCGTCCAACGAGAGCCAGCTCAAGCGCGCGCTGAAGATGGTGCGCGACACCGGCCACAAGAAGATCGGCCTGGTCGGCCTGAGCTTCAAGAACGGCACCGACGACCTGCGCGAGAGCCCGATGGTGGACCTGGTCCAGACTCTGGCCGGCGCGGGCTACTCGGTGAAGATCTACGATCCGAACGTCACCCTGGGCCGCCTGCGTGGCCGCAACCTGAGCTTCATCGACCGCCATCTGCCGCACCTGGCGCAGATGCTGGTGACCGAGCAGGACGAGGTGCTCGAGCACGCCGACGTGCTGCTGCTGTGCACCGACGTGGCCGACGGCCACGACTGGCGCGCGGCGGCCAGCGGCCTGGTCTACGACCTGCGCAAGGACCTCGCCCGCCCCTGCTGATCGAGGCACACGGCGCGCGCATGTTGCCTGGATGCGCGTAACACCGCGACGGCCCGCACTGCGGGCCGTCGTCGTATCCGGCAACCGCCGGACAGCCCACCGGCGCGTTGCGCGCGGTTGCCGGCGGGAGCCGACGCAAGCCAAGCCGGGGCTACCCGTCAAGCCGTACAGGCCCGGCTGCCGCACGGCGCGAGCTGTTCGAATCGGCCGGGGACCGGCTCTGGATCGGCACTGATCTGATGCCGCCTTCAGGCCTCACTGCCAGCGGCTCCTCGCCGCGGTCGCGCCCGGCACCGACCGCCACGCGCGGCGCTGCAGCGCCCGCACAGCCGACTCCCGTCGAGCGCGAACGCGCCAGTAGCGCGCGGGTCCCACGCGGGCAGCCTCGCGCTTTGCGACGCACGCGGATCGCGCACCCGTCCTGTTTCCGACCACGACAGCGCACGCACATGGGTGGCGCAGGAATGCTTGAAGCGGACGCACCCTTTCCGGGCACGGCCGCGCGGGTTCCGTGAGCTCGGTCAGGCCGGCAGCGGAGCCGAACCGGTCCTTCGGCCGCAGCGCAAGGCAGCTCCCGCCACGGCCCATGCCGGCGGCGGGCCGCGATGTCGATCCTGCTCCCGCTAGTCCGGGAACCGCGTCGACATCCAGTCGGCCAGATAGGCCAGCAGCTTCTCGCGATACGCACGCGCGTAGAAGGTGTGATCGCACTCGGCCCAGTACTCGGTGGCCATGCGCGGCGAGCGCATCACCTTGCCGAAGCACTCGCGGGCCTGGCGCCGGTGGTTGTGGTAGTAGGCGGCGCCACCGGTGTAGAGCAGCAGCGCCTGCACGCCGCGCTCGTCGAGCGATTCCAGGCGCCGCGTGGCTTCGGCCCGGCTCGGGAAATCGCGCAGGTCCTCGTTGCCCGCCGCCGCCGTGGCCGCCGCGGCCTTGCCCAGGCGCCTGCGCAGGAAGCGCAGCACGCGCGCCGGGTCGAACAGGCGCGGCAGGTAGTGGCGCAGCCGGTGGCCGCGGGTGGGATAGCTGACGCCATCGAGCAGCAGCACGCCGGCCACGCGTGGCTCCAGCGGGGCGATGTTGAACGCATCGTCGGCGCCGGAGCACAGGCCGCCGAGGACGACGCGATCGATGCCCGTCTCGCGCGCCACCAGGTCCATCGCGGCCACGATGTCCTCGCGCTTGCGCTGCGCGGACACGCGCGGGGACAGCTGGCTGTCGCCCAGGCCGGACTGGTCGAAGCGCAGCACCACGAAGCCTTCCGCCGCCAGGCGCCGTGCGATCTGCACGTACAGCCGGAACGGACCGGTGCGACGCAGCAGCCCCGGGTTGAGCAGGACCAGCGCGGTCTGTCGCGCCCGGCCCTGCGGCCGCGACAGCGTGCCGACCAGCCCGTCGCCGAAGCCGTGCACGGTTTCGGCCACGTCCGGCGCCCTGTTTCCGGCACCCTGGGAGACGACCGGTTCGATCGACTGGATCACCGCTGCGGTCATGCCTGCACACCTCCGATCAACGACACCACCTGCGCCACGCTGCGGCGCGGGAACACCTGGGCCTCGAACCGCTGCGGATCCGCCCAGTCCGGGCGCTCGCTGGCCGGCAGCCGCAACCGCTCGACCACGCTGCCTGACTCCTCCAGCGAGGCCACCAGCTCACCCACTCCGGGTGCCGGCGCATCCCACTCCACGATGCGCACGCGGCTGCCCGCGGGCAGCGCGATCGTGCGCAGGTCGAGCGCGGCCAGCACGTCCAGCAGCCGCCCCGGGACGTCGAAGCCGAGCAGTTCGTCCGCCTGTGTGGCCACCCTGGCCTTGCGCAGGTAGCGCCCCGCGGTGGCGAGCTGGGCCTCGTGCTGGCGGCGCCAGTCGGCCAGCATCGCATCGCCGCGGACCACCGGATCCCACAGCACCAGGTCCACCGGGTCGGACGCGGCGGCGGCGGCGGCCAGCACCGGCAGGCTGGCGCTGCGCAGGCCGAGCATGCACACGCGGCGGCCAGTGCCCTCGAACCGGGCCAGGGCCTGCTGCAGGTCGTCCTGCATGCCGTCCCAGTCCAGGTCCAGGCTGTCGCCGGCCGAGTCGCCGGTGCCGTACCAGTCGAAGCGCAGCGCGTGGCCGCCCCGCGTCGCGACGCCCTCGGCCACGGCCCACAGCGCACGCTGGCAGACCGCGCCCTCCTGCAGCAGCGGCGCCGGCACCAGCAGCGCGGGGCCCCCGGCGCCCGGCTCGCCATGGGCCATGCCGAACAGGCGTCGCCCGGGACGGCCGAAATGGAAGGCGCGCACCCCGCCCTCGCCGGCCACGGCCGCAGGCGCGATGGCCTGCACCGGGGATTCCCGCGGCGGCGACGGCAGCCCGGCGGAAGGAAGGCCCGCCGCCAGCTGGGCCAGGGTCTGGGTGGCCAGCGGCATCAGCTTGATGCGGTGTCCGGTCTCGCGCGCCACCCGGTTGGCCATCTTGGCCGCCAGCATCGAGTGCCCGCCCAGGTCGAAGAAGTTGTCGTCCGGGCCGGCCTGGGTACCGAGGATCTGGGTCCACACGCTGGCCAGGTAGTCGATGCGCGGATCGGCGTGGCGCGGAGCCTCCGGCGCCGCGACGGCCGGTGCTGCCGGCGCCGGCAGGGCCTTGCGGTCGACCTTGCCGTTGGGCAGCAGCGGCAGGCCCGCCAGCGCGACCAGGTGCTGCGGCACCATGTAGGCCGGCAGCATCCGGCGCAGGCGCGCCAGCAGCGCGGACGTGTCCAGCGGCCCCGCCGCCGCCACTGCATAGGCGACGAGGCGCTGGTCGCCCGGCGTGTCCTCGCGCACCACCGCCACCGCGCGCGAGACCGCCGGGTCGGCGTCGAGCACCGCCTCGATCTCGCCCAGTTCGATGCGATGGCCGCGGATCTTGACCTGGAAGTCGAGCCGGCCCTGGTGTTCGAGCACCCCGTCGGCGCGCCAGCGCGCGCGATCGCCGGTGCGGTACAGCCGCGCCGGCAGGCCCGTGCCGTGGTCGTGCGGCGCGATCGTATCGGGCAGGAACTTCTCCGCGGTGAGTGCGTCGCGGCCGAGGTAGCCCAGGGTGACGCCGGCACCGCCGATGCACAGCTCGCCGGCGACGCCTGGGGGACAGGGCTGCCCCCGCTCGTCCAGCACCCAGACCGTGGTGTTGGCGATGGGCCGGCCGATGTGGATGTCGGGCGCGCCGTCCTGGCCCGGCTCGATCCGCGCGCAGGTCGACCACACCGTGGTCTCGGTCGGGCCGTACATGTTCCAAAGCTCAACGCCGCTTTCGAGCAGGCGCGAGGCCAGCTCCGGCGCCAGTGGCTCGCCGCCGCACAGCGCCTTGAAGCCGGGGGCCGGGCGCCAGCCGGCGTCCAGCAGCATGTGCCAGGTCGAAGGCGTGGCCTGCATCACCGTGGCCGCTTCGCGCTGCAGCAGCGCGGCCAGCTCGGCACCGTCCACCGCCTGCTCGCGCGTGGCCAGCACGATGCTGGCGCCGGTCGCCAGGGGCAGGAACAGCTCCAGCACCGAGATGTCGAACGAGGTCGTGGTCACCGCGACCAGCACGTCGTCCTCTCCCAGGCCGGGCGCCTCGCGCATCGCGTCGAGGAAGTTCAGCACCGCGCCGTGCGGCACGACCACGCCCTTGGGCCGTCCGGTCGAGCCGGAGGTGTAGATCACGTAGGCGGGCGCGTCGCGGTCCACCGGCGCATCGACCGCCGCGCCGGCCGCGTCGATCTGCGCGGCGTCGGCATCCAGCAGCAGCACGCGCGTGCGCGGCAGGGCCAGCGGCGCGGCGAGCTCGCCCTCGGCGATCACCTGGGCCAGCTCCGCGTCGTGGGCCATGTAGGCCAGGCGGTCGGCCGGATAGGCCGGATCCAGCGGCACGTAGGCCGCGCCCACGCGCCAGGTGGCGAGCATGGCCGCGACCAGGTCCGGCCCCCGCTCCAGGCAGATGCCCACGCGATCGCCCGCGCGCACGCCGCGCGCCTGCAGCGCGGCGGCGATCGCGCCTGCCCGCGCATCCAGCTGCGCGTAGCTCAGCCGCTCGTCGCCGCAGCGCAGCGCGATGCGATCGGGGGTACGAGCGGCCTGCTGAGCCAGCGCCTCGTGGACCGAGCGCTGCCGCGGCAGCGGACGCACGGTGGAATTCCACTGCGCGAGCTGCTCACGGTCGCGGGCCGACAGCAGGTCGGCATCGCCGATGGCCTGCGAGGGGTCCGCGCACAGCGAGGCGAGCAGCACGCCGAAGCGTTCGCAGATCGCGCGCGCGCCAGCCGGGTCGATGATGTCGGCGTTGTAGCCCACTGCGCCCGACAGCCCCTCGCCGTGCTCGAGGAACCACACCCCGAGGTCGTTGGCCATGCCCTTCTGGAACATCAGCAGGTGTTCGTGGCGCAGCGCGCCCCAGTGCAGCTGGCGCTCGCGCACGTCCTGGAACGAGAACACCGCCTGGTAGACCGGCGAGCGCGCCGGATCGCGCGGCACGCCCAGTTCGCGCACCAGCTGTTCGAAGGGCACTTCCGGGTATTCGAAGGCCTCGACCACGCCGGCCCGCACCTCGCGCAGCAGGTCCAGGAACGACATGGACGGGTCCAGCCGACGCCGCAGCGGCAGCATGTTGACGAAGAAGCCCATCACCTTTTCCAGCGCTTCGCTGGGGCGGTTGCGGAACGGCAGTCCCACGACCAGGTCGCGCTGTCCGCCCAGCCGGTGCAGCAGCACGTAGTAGGCGGCCAGCAGGGTCATGAACAGGGTGGCGTCCGCGCCTGCGCCGATCGTGCGCAGGGCGGCCGTGGTGGTCGCATCGACGTGGATCCAGTCGGTGCCGCCCACCCCGCTGGCGCGCGCAGGGCGCGGCCGGTCGGTGGGCAGCTGCAACGGCTCCAGCGCGCCGTCCAGATGCCGCTTCCAGTGCGCGAGCTGGCGCGCGGACTCCTCGCCGTCCAGCGCCTGCTGGCGCCAGGCGGCGTAGTCGCCGTAGCTGGTCTCCAGCGGCGGCAGCGGCGAGGGCCGCCCGGCGGCGAAGGCCTCGTACAGCGCGGACATCTCGCTGTAGAACACGTCGAACGACCAGCCATCCCAGATGGCGTGATGGGTCATGAAGTACAGCACGTGGTCGTCCGCACCCAGCCGGTACAGCCGCGCGCGGAACAGCGGTCCGCGATCGAGTTCGAAAGGCTCGGCGGTCTGCGCTTCGAGGTCGGCCATCAGCCTGCGCATGCGCTCGGGCTCGGGCAGCTGCGAGAGGTCCACCGGCGGAAGCAGCGGCGCCTCGACCCGGTCGAGCACCTTCTGCACCGGGCCATCGGCCTCCTCGACCAGGATCGTGCGCAGCGAGGCCTGGCGCCGCACCATCTCGGCGAACGCGCGCTCGAAGGCCTGCTCGTCCATCGGCCCGTGCAGGCGGTGCGCCGAGGGCGTGTTCCAGGTCACCCCGCCCGGCTCCATCTGCTCGAGCACCCACAGGCGCTGCTGCATCGGCGTCAGCGGCGCGCTGGACTGGTCTGCGCGTGCGGGGATCTCCAGCGGCGCGGCGGGGGCCACGCGGGTGCGTATCGCCTCGGCCAGGCGGCGCGCGGTGGGCGCGTCGAACAGCTGGCGCAGCGGCACCGGCGCGCCGGTCTCGCGCCCGAGGCGCGCGCACAGCTGCGCGGCAAGCAGCGAATGCCCACCCGCTTCGAAGAAGCCCTCGTCCATGCCCAGCGTCGGGCGTCCCAGCCCCTGGCGCATGGCTTCGAGCACCTGTCGCTGCAGCGCGTCCTGCGGCTCGGCCGGCGGCTCGGCCGGCGGCGCGGCCGCTGGCGCGGCGTCGCTCGCCAGCGGCGCCGGCAGCGCATTGCGGTCGACCTTGCCGTTGGGCAACAGCGGGATCGCCGGCAGGCGCACCAGGTGCTGCGGCAGCATGTAATCGGGCAACTGCGCGCGCAGGTGCGCCAGCAGCGCGGCATCGTCGGGCGCGTCGGGTGCGGGCACCAGGTAGGCGACCAGGCGCTGGTCCCCGGGGCGGTCCTCGCGCGCCATCGCCACGGCGCGCACGACGCCCGGATGCGCCAGCAGCCGGCTCTCGATCTCGCCCAGCTCGATGCGGTATCCGCGCACCTTGACCTGGAAATCCAGGCGCCCAAGATGTTCGAGGTTGCCGTCGCCGCGCCAGCGACCGCGATCGCCGGTGCGGTACAGCAGCGGCGCTTCGATGGCCGTGCCGATGCCGCGTTCGCGGTCGGCGAACGGATCGGGCACGAAGCGTTCGGCGGTCAGTTCCGGACGGCCGAGGTAGCCGAGGGTGACACCCTCGCCGCCGATGCAGATTTCGCCGGGCACGCCGCGCGGGCAGGGCTGGCCCTGCGCATCGAGGATCCAGACCTGGGTATTGGCGATCGGGCGACCGATGTGGATGTCCGGGCTCCGGCCACGCGGGGCCGGAAGGATCCGGGTCGCGGTCGACCACACCGTGGTCTCGGTCGGACCGTACAGGTTCCACAGCTCGGCGCCGCGCGACAGCAGCGCCTGCGCCAGGTCGGGCGGCAGCGGCTCGCCGCCGCACATGGCCTTGAACCCGGCCGCGCCCCGCCAACCGGCATCCAGCAGCAACCGCCAGGTGGCCGGCGTGGCCTGCATCGCGGTCGCGCCGGATTCTTCCAGCGTCGCGGCCAAGGCGACACCGTCGATCACGGTGTCGCGGTCGGCCAGCAGCACCTCGCCGCCGACGCTCAGGGGCAGCAGCAGCTCCAGCACCGCGATGTCGAACGACAGCGTGGTCACGGCCAGCAGCCGGTCCTGCGCGCCCAGGCCCGGCTCGTGCTGCATCGAGGCGATGAAGTTGGCCACCGCGCGATGCGGCACCTGCACGCCCTTGGGCCGTCCGGTGGAGCCGGAGGTGTAGATCACATAGGCCACGGACTCGGGATCGGCGGCCGCGGCGTCGCGGCCCGGCCGCGTTTCCGGCAATGCGGCCAGTTCAGCGCCCATGGCATCGAGCGCCAGCACCGGGCGACCGCCGAGGTCGAAGCCGGCGGCATGGCGCTGCTGGGTGAGCAGCGCGCCCAGGCCGGCGTCGGCCGCCATGTAGGCCAGGCGTTCGGCCGGGAACGCGGGGTCGAGCGGAACGTAGCCCGCGCCCGACTTGAGGATGCCCAGCAGCGCGGCCAGCATGTCCGCGCCGCGATCCATCGCCAGGCCCACCAGCGCGCCGCGCCCCACGCCCTGCGCGCGCAGCAGCCAGGCGATGCGGTTGGCGCGCGCATCGAGTTCGCGATACGACAGTGCCTCGCCCCCGGCGCGCAGCGCGATGCGCCCGGGATCGCGGTCGCACTGGCGCTCGAGCCACTCGTGCATGCGACATTCGCGATCGAAGGCCACCGGCGCCGGCTGCAGGGCGGCGATCTCGTCAGACAGCGCCCGGTCCAGCAGCGGCAGGTGCGCGACGCGTCCGGCCGGCGACTGGATGGCGGATCGCAGCAGCTGCTCGAAGGCATGCAGCCAGCGGCGCACGGTCTGCGCATCGAACAGGTCGGTGTTGTACTGCGTCTCCAGGCGGACGCCGCCATCGACCTGGACCGCGTTGATCGACAGTTCGAAGTTCTCGTAGCGGCGCGGATTGGTGCTGAAGTCCAGTTGCAGCCCCGAGAAGCCGCTGCGTTCCTGGTCGAGCGCCTGGTCGATGTTGAACATCACGCTGACCAGCGGCAGGCGCGCCGGATCGCGCGGCACCCGCAGTTTCTTGAGCAGGGTGCCGAAGGTGTAGCGCTGGTGGTCGATGGCATCGAGCAGGGTCGACTGCGCCTGCCCGACCAGCCCTTCGAAATCCAGCTCCGGGGTCAGCTCGAAGCGCAGCGGCAGCAGGTTGACGGCGTGGCCGACCAGATGCTCGTGGCCATCCACCGACTGGCCGGCGGCGGGAATGCCCACCACCACGTCGTCCTGACCGGCCAGTCGTCCGACCAGGGCGGCGAACGATCCCAGCAGCGTCGCGAACAGGCTGGCGCCACGGCGCGCGCCCAGGCGGCGGATCGCCGCGACCAGGTCCGCGTCCAGCACGTGATCCTCGCGCAGCGAGGCGAAGCTGCGCCGCGCCGGGCGCGGGCGGTCGGTCGGAAGCTCAAGAACCGGCGTGCCGTCGGCAAAGCGCGACAGCCAGTAGCGCTCGTCCTCGCGGAACTGCGCACCGGCCGGGCGCAGGGCCTCGGCCAGGGCGTAGTCGGCGAAATCCTGCCCGTCCAGCGCGTCCGGATGCCCGGAGTAGGCCGCGCCCAGTTCACGCACGATCACCCACCATGACCAGCCGTCGCAGACGATGTGGTGCGCATTCATCAGCAGCACGTGCTCGTCCACCGCCAGGCGCAGCAGTTCGGCGCGGAACAGCCGTCCCTGCTCGAGCGCGAACGGCGTTTCCACGCCCGCGCGCCGGCGCTCTTCCAGCCGTTGCGCGCGCGCGGCCGGCTCCAGGCCGGACATGTCCACCAGCGGCAACGGCAGGGGCGCCGGCTCGAGCACGCAGAACGTCTCGCCGTCCGGGCCGAAGCTCGCGCGCAGCGCATCGTGGCGCGCCACCACGCGCTGCAGCGCCTGCTGCAGTCGCGCCACGTCGAGCGGCCCGCGCAGGCGCAGGCACACCGACTCGTTGAACGCCAGCGAGGCGTCCTCGCCCAGGTGGGCGGCCAGCCACAGTTCGCGCTGCGGCTCGGTGGTGGGAACGACGCGCGCGACCGCGCCCCCGGCGAACGGGTCGTACGCGACTGCGACGGCCTTGTCCATCGACGTCTCTCCCGTATGGCTCACGTGCCGACCTTGAGGTACTGCCCCGGCGCCTTCGGATCGGGCACGTACCAGGCCGGCCTGCCCTCCGGGTCGCGGCCCAGGCGCGCGCCCGGTACGGCCGGCTCGGCCGCGTCCATCACCGTGGCCGGGGTGGCCGTGCGGCGCGGCAGCAGCCCGGCTTCCTGCAACTCCAGCACCGATTCCTTCCAGGCCAGCGCGATGGCCTGGAAGTCGGCCTCGGTATGCGCACTGGTGAAGAAGCAGGGGAAGTTGTCGAGGATGTGGATGCCGCGGCTGCGCATCATCGCGAACAGCAGGTCCTGCAGCGGGTGGTCCTCCTCGAAGGCGGTGCGCCACAGCGAGGCGAAGCTCCTGATCCGCACCGGCGCGCCCACGTCGGCCGCGAAGGCGTTGAGTTCGGCGGCCATGGCGGCGGTGCGCGCGTTGAGGCGCTGCTGCAGCGCCCCGCCCTGCTCCTTCATGTGCAGCAGCGAGGCCCTGGCCGCGGCCAGGGCGAGCGGGTGGCGGACGAAGGTGCCGGCGAAATAGGTCACGCCCACGGTCGGCACCGAATCGTCGCCGTACTGCCAGTGGCCGCCGTCCAGCGCGTCCATGTAGGTGCGGCTGCCGGCGATCACGCCGATCGGGAAGCCGCCGCCCACCACCTTGCCGTAGGTGGCGATGTCCGCGCGGATGCCGAACAGCGCCTGCGCGCCGCCAGGATGCGAGCGGAAACCGGTGATCACCTCGTCGAAAATCAGCGCGGCGCCTGCCTCGGCGGTGATGCGGCGCACCTCGTGCAGGAACTCCACCGGCTGGAAGTCGGGTCGCCGGCTCTGCACAGGCTCGACCAGCACAGCCGCCAGCTCGTGCGCGCGCTCGCGGATGATCTCCAGGGTTTCGGGCGTGCCGTAGTCGAGCACCAGCACCTTCTCCGCGGTGTTGGGCAGGATGCCCGGCGCGGCCGGCACCGCGCGCAGCTTCCTGGTGCCGCGCACGATCACTTCGTCGTTGATGCCGTGGTAGGAGCCGGAGAACACCGCGATGGTCTCGCGCCCGGTCACCGTGCGCGCGACGCGCATCGCGCCGAGCACCGCTTCCGAACCGGTGTTGCACAGGGCCGCGCGCGCGTGCCCGGTGAGTTCGCAGACCAGGTCGCAGACCTCGCCGGCCAGCGGATGCATCGGCCCGATCTCGTAACCGGCCGCGATCTGCGCCTGCACCGCCTCGACCACGAAGTCGGGCTGCCAGCCGAACAGGCTGGTGCCGAAGCCGTTGAGCGCGTCGACGTACTCGTTGCCGTCGATGTCCCAGACCCGCGCGCCCTTGGAGCGCTCGACCACGATCTGGTAGACGATCTCCTTGGTCAGCGGCCGGAAGCCGGTGACCACGCGCGGATCGGCCATGTGGGTGCGGTGCTGCTGCGTGTAGGCCTTGGAGCGGGGCGTGCGCGCCACGTAGCGCTCGATGAACGCGTCCAGGCGGGCGCGCTGGTGCGGATCGAGCTCGATGCCGCCCGTGGCATCGATGCGCGCGATCGCGCCGAAGGCCTTCTTGACGTCGTAGCGGGTGTGCGCGAGCGCGGCCTCCTCGTCGTTGGCGGGCGCGGGCGGCGTGGCCGCCGACTGCGGCGTGGACTCGGCCGGTGCCGGCGCCGCGACCTGCTGCACGCTCGCGCCCTGCGGTGCGGCGGGCGCCGCCTCCGGGCGGGCACCCGAGAGCAGCGCCAGCTGCTGCGCCATCAGCTGCATCTGCTGGGCGATGAGATTACGCACAGCGCCCGCGTCGCCGACCGGACGCGCGCCCGGAACGGCAAGCGGCATCGCGGGCATCGGGGGCATCACCGCCTGCACCGGCGCGGGCGCCGCCGGCGCGGCTGCGGCCGCCACCTGTGGCGTCGCGGGCGCGGCGGGCGCTTCGGGCGCTTCGGGCTCGGCCGGCAGCTGCGCATCGAGCATGCCGACCAGGCGCTGCAGGCTGGCGCATTCGCCCATGAGCTGGCGGAACGTCACCGGCACGGCGAAGGTCTTCTGCAACTGCAGGGCGACCTGGGTCAGCATCAGGCTGTCCAGGCCGAGCTCGATGAAATTGGCGCCGTCCCCGTCGTCGGGGATTTCGAAACCGGCGACGTCCTCGAACACTTCGCGCACCTGGGCGGCAATGCGCGCGTGGCGGGATCCGGAAAGGGCTTGCTGCATCTGGGGGACACTCATCGACAGGGCTCCGCGGGACGGGGGCTGCGGACATGGTTGGCGGTGGCGGGCGTCCCTGCCCCACCACCTCGCCAATGGATACGCAGAATCCGGACCGGACCGGCCCTTACGTCCGCCCGCGTCGGAGCCACGCCTTCAACTGTCTGAACAGCCTTCCGCGCGGCTGCTCCACACCCGGGGATTCGCCAGGCGCGGGCGGCCTCGCGACCACCGGAGCACTCAGTCCGGCCGCCACCTGCTCCAGGGTCTGGGAGGCCAGGCCGAGCATGTTCAGCGAGCACCCCGTGTCGCGCCGCACCGTGCCCATCAGCTTGGCCGCGAGCAGCGAATGGCCGCCGGCGTCGAAGAAGTTGTCCTGCGCGCGCACCGGCGCGCCGATCAGCCGCGCGCACAGCGCCAGCAGATAGGCCAACTCCGGCGATGCGGGGCCATCGGCCCCGGTCTCCTCGGCCGCGACGGCCTCCCGGGCAGGAACGGGCAGCACCTTGCGGTCGACCTTGCCATTGGGCAGCAGCGGCAGCGCCGCAAGCACCACCAGGTGCTGCGGCACCATGTAGCCCGGCAGCGTCTGGCGCAGGCGCGCGAGCTGCGCACGTGCGTCGATCGCGTCGGTCGTGCCCGCCGCGACCACGTAGGCCACCAGGCGCACATCGCCCGGCCGGTCCTCGCGCGCCAGCACCACCGAGCGCGCGATCGCCGGGTCCGCATCCAGCGCCGATTCGATCTCGCCCAGCTCGATGCGGTGGCCGCGCACCTTGACCTGGTGGTCGAGCCGTCCCATGTGCTCGATCACCCCGTCCAGCCGCCAGCGGCCGAGGTCGCCGGTGCGGTACAGGCGCGCCGGCAGGCCGGTGTCGTGGTCCTCCGGCGCGACGTGGTCTTCGATGAAGACGCTGGCGGTGAGCTCGGGCCGGCCGTGATACCCCATGCTGACGCCGGCCCCGCCGATGCAGATCTCCCCGGCAACGCCGACCGGACAGACCTGCCCGGCCGCATCGAGGATCCAGACCCGGGTATTGGCGATCGGAGCGCCGACATGGATGTCGGGCACAGCGCCGCCCTCGCCCGGCACGATCCGCGCGCAGGTCGACCAGACCGTGGTCTCGGTGGGGCCGTACAGGTTCCACAGGGCCACGCCGCGCCCGAGCAGGCGCGCGGCCAGGTCGGGCGACAGCGGTTCGCCGCCGCACAGCGCGCGAAACTCCGGCCGCGGCGTCCAGCCGGCGTCCAGCAGCATGTGCCAGGTGGCCGGCGTGGCCTGCATCAGCGTGGCCCGCGATCCGGCCAGCAGCGCGGCCAGCGCTTCCCCGTCGAGCGCCTGCTCGCGGCTGGCGAGCACCACTTCCGCGCCCACCGACAGCGGCAGGAACAGCTCCAGCACGGAGATGTCGAACGAGGTGGTGGTGACCGCCAGCAGACGGTCGTCCGCGTCCAGCCCCGGCGCGCGGCGCATGCTGTCGAGGAAGTTGACCACCGCGCCATTGGGCACCACCACGCCCTTGGGCCGCCCGGTCGAGCCGGAGGTGTAGATCACATAGGCCGGTGCCTCCGGCCGCGCCGGATCGGCCGCACGCGCCACCAGGGCCGCCGCCTCGATCTCCCCGGCGTCGGCGTCCAGCAGCAGCAGCGGGCACGGCAGCGCCAGCGACGCGGCCAGCGCCTGCTGCGAGACCGCCAGCGCCAGTCCGGCATCCCCGACCATGAACTGCAGGCGCTCGCGCGGATAGGCCGGGTCCAGCGGCACGTAGGCCGCACCGGTCTTGAGCACCGCCAGCAGCGTCGCGACCAGGTCGGGTCCGCGCTCCAGGCAGACGCCCACCATCGCCCCGGCGCCCACGCCGCGCGCCGCCAGGGCATCGGCCAGGCGGTCGCTGCGGGCCTCCAGGTCGCGATAGCGCATCGCCACGTCGCCAAAGCGCAACGCCACCCGCCCGGGCGTGCGCGCGGCCTGCGCCGCCAGCAGTCCGGCCAGGCTGCGTGCCGGCGGCATCGGCACCGTGGTCGCGTTCCAGCGCGCCAGCGCCTCGCGGTCGTCGCCGCAGCGCAGGTCGATGGACGACAGCGTGGCGTCCGGATCCTCCGCCAGCCGGCCCAGCAGTTCGCCCAGACGCTGCGCCATCAGCGCGGCCGAACCGGCGTCGATGATGTCGGCGTTGTAGTTGAGGTCGAACAGCAGGCGCTCCTCGTCCTCGTCCACCCACAGCGCCAGGTCGGTCGCGGCGCTGTGGTGGGGCAGCGGCATTTCCTCGCAGTGCAGCGCGCCCCACCCGCGGGGCAGCCCGCGCGAATCGCCCATCGAGAACAGCGCCTGGTACACCGGCGAACGGCTCACGTCGCGCGGCAGGCGCAGCGCCTGCGCCAGCCGCTCCAGCGGCACGTCCGGGTGCGCGAAGCAGTCCAGCAGTTCGGCCCGCACCTGCCCGAGCAGCTGGCGGAAACTCCAGGCCGGATCGAGCTGCAGCCGCACCGGCAGCACGTTGACGAAGAAGCCCATCACCTGCCGCATCTGCTCGGCCGCCGGACTGCGCATGGGCAGCCCGACCACCAGGTCGCGCTGCCCGGTGCTGCGGTGCAGGAACAGGAAGTATGCCGCCAGCAGGGTCATCGGCAGGGTCGCGCCGCTGTCGGCCCCTAGCGCGCGCAGGCGCTGCGCCTGCGCGGCCTCCACCCGCACGAAGCGGCTGCCACCGTTGCCGCTGGCCACCGCCGGTCGCGGCCGGTCCTCGGGCAGGCGCAGGGGTTCGGGCATGTCGGCCAGCTTCGACAGCCAGTGCCGCATCTGCGCCTGCATCGCCGGGCTGTCGGCCTGGGCCACGTGCCACGCGGCGAAGTCGACGTAGCTGCGCTCCAGCGCCGGCAGCGACGGCGCCGGGCCGTCGGCGTGGGCGGCGTAGAGCTGCGCCATCTCCTGGCGGAACAGTCCGAACGAGACCCCGTCCCAGACCGCATGGTGGACCTGGAAGTACAGCACGTGCTCGTGCGCGGCCAGCCGGTACAGGCGCAGCCGGAACAGCGGCGCGCGCGCGGTGTCGATCGGCGCCACGATCAGCGCGTCGATGCGCCGCGCCAACTCCTCCTCGCGCTGGCCGGCGGCGATCTCCGACAGGTCTTCCAGCGGCAGGGCCACCTCCACCCGGGGCGCGACCCGCTGCTCCACGCCATCGTCGTGCGCGTGCAGCCAGGTGCGCAGGGCCGGCTGGCGCTCGACCATGTCGGCCAGCGCGCACCCCAGTGCGCGCGCATCGAGCGGCCCGCGCAGGCGGAACGCCGAAGGCAGCAGGAAGCCGGTCGCCTCGGGATGCATCTGCTCCTGTACCCACAGCCGCTGCTGCATCAGCGACAGGGGCGCGGCCGACTGGTCGGCCTGGCGCGCGACCGGTTCGACGGGCACCGCGTCCTGGAGTCCGGCGACCACCTCGGCCAGGGCGGCCGGCGTGGGCGCGTCGAACAGGCTGCGCAGCTTCAGGCTCACGCCCAGTTCCTGCTCCAGGCATGCGACCAGGCGCGCGGCCAGCAGCGAATGGCCGCCCGCGGCGAAGAAGTCCTCGTCGTGCTCGAAGGCCGGCAGTTCCAGCACGCCGGCCATGGCCGCGGCGATCGTGGCCGTGGTGCCGTCGATGCCGTCGACGTCCGCATCCGCGGCGGGTGGGGGCGCCAGCGCGGGCACGACGGCGACGCCGGGATCGGGCGCGGGCAGCCGGGCGCGGTCGAGCTTGCCGTTGGATGTCAGCGGGAACGCCTCCAGCGCGATGATATGGCGCGGCAGCATGTAGGCCGGCAGGGCCTGGCGCAGGCGCGCGGCCAGCGCGCGCTCGTCGATGCGCGCGCCAGCGGCGGGACGCACGTAGGCCACCAGCCGGCGCTCCTCCGGCGCGGTCCCGCGCACCACCGCCGCGGCCTCGGCCACGGTCGGGTCGGCGGCCAGCGCGGTCTCGATCTCGCCCAGTTCGATCCGGTAGCCGCGCAGCTTGACCTGGAAGTCCAGGCGGCCGCTCACGTCGAGGTTGCCGTCCGCACGCCAGCGCGCGCGGTCGCCGGTGCGGTACAGCAGGCCGCCCGCGGCGCCGGCCGAAAAGGTATCGGCGACGAAGTGGCGGGAGGTGAGTTCGGGGCGGTCGAGATAGCCCAGGCTCACGCCCTCGCCGCCGATCCACAGTTCGCCCGGCACGCCCGGCGGACACAGATGGCCGAAACGGTCGACGATCCAGGCCTGCGTGTTCTCCACCGGCCGGCCCACATGCACGTCCACCGCTTCGCCCGGCCCGGGCGCCTGCAGGCGCGCGCCGGTGGCGGTCACCGTGGTTTCGGTGGGGCCGTACATGTTCCAGACCTCGCCGCAGCGCGCCAGCAGCGCCTCCGCCACGTCCGGCGGCATCGCCTCGCCGCCGCAGATCGCCTTGAACCGCGGCGTGCCGGCCCAGCCCGCGGCCAGCAGCACGCGCCAGCCCGACGGGGTCGCGTCCAGATAGGTCGCGCCGCTGCCCTCGAGCAGGCGGCGGAAGGCGGCCCCGTCCACCGCGGTATCGCGGTCGACCATGACGATGCGCGCGCCCGCCGCCAGCGGCAGGCACAGGTCGACCACCGAGGGATCGAACGACAGCGGTGTCACCGCCGCCACCACATCCTCCGGCCGCAGGCGCAGCCAGTGCTGCATCGCGGCGACCAGGTTGGACACCGCGCGGTGCGGCACGCGCACGCCCTTGGGCCTGCCGGTGGAGCCGGAGGTGTAGATCACGTAGGCCACCGAGTCCGGCAAGGCGGCGTCGGCGTCGCGGCCGAGGCGATCGCAGGGCTGCGCGTCGGGTGCATGGTGGCCGTCGAGCACCAGCAGCGGCACGCCGCAGCCGGCCAGGCGGTGGGCGTTGGTCGTCTCGGTCAGCACCGTGGACACGCCGGCGTCGGCGACGATGGCGGCGAGGCGCTCGCGCGGCAGTTCGGGGTCCAGCGGCACGTAGCCGGCGCCCGCCTTGAGCACGCCCAGCACCGCCACCGGCATGCGCACGCCGCGGTCGAGCGTGATGCCGACCAGCGCGTCGCGGCGCACGCCCTGCGCACGCAGCAGGTGCGCGACCTGGTTGCTGCGCGCTTCCAGCGTGGCGTAGTCGAGCACGGCATCGCCGGCGCACAGCGCCACGCGCCGGGGATCGATATCCGCGCGATGCTCGAAGTGCTCGTGCATGCGCCGCTCGCGGTCGAACGCCAGCGCCGGCGGCTGCAGTCCCTGCAACCGCGCCATGGCCTGCGCACCCGCCATTGGCAGCGTACGCAGGCGCCGGCGCGGCTCCTCGGCGATGCCGCGCAGCAGGGTCTCGAACGCCTCCAGCCAGCCCAGCACGGTGGCCTGGTCGAACAGCGCGCTGGCGTAGGTGCACTCCAGCCGCAGGCCGTCGGTCGAGGCCACGACGGTCAGCTCCAGGTCGAAGGCGGTCCGCGATGGCGGATGGCGGACGATCGCGGCCGCCAGGTTCTTGAACGCGTCCGCTGCCGGGTCGGTCGACTCCAGCGCCAGCACCGCGGCCAGCAGTGGCGGCCGGCTGGGATCGGGCGCGTGGCCGAGCGCCTCGTGCAGCGCCTGCAGGCCGCAGTGCCGGTGCTGCTGCCCGTCGCGCAGCGCGTCGCGCGCCTGGCGCAGCAGCGCGGGAAAGACGGCGTCGTGGTCGAGGTCCAGGCGCAGCGGCAGCAGGCGCTGGCAGTGGCCGACCATCCCCTGTGTCGCTCCAGTCCTCCCCGGGACCGGGATCCCCACCATCACCTCGTCCTGCCCCGCCAGCCGCGACAGCAGCGTGGCGAACGTCGCCAGCAGACAGTCCTGCAGGCTGGCGCTACCGAGCGCCGCCACGCGCGTCGCCGCGCGGGCCAGGGAGGCATCGAGCATCCGCACGGCGAAGCCGGCGGTGGAATCACGTTGCGGAGCACGCGGCCGGTCGATGGGCAGGTCCAGCACCGGTGCTCCGTTTTCCAGACGCGACAGCCACCAGGCCTGATCGGGCGGATGCACCGACAGCACCGGCCGCTGCGGGATCACGTGCTCGTGCTCGGCGTACGAGAGCGCGGCCGGCAGGCCGGCGTCGGCCTCGTCGCCCGCGTGCGAGTACAGCAGGCCCAGTTCGCGCACGATCGCGCTCCACGACCAGGCATCGCAGACCAGGTGGTGCGCGTGCAGCAGCAGGACGTGTTCGTCCTCGCCCAGGCGCACCAGTTCGGCACGCAGGGGCGGCCCGCGCTCGGGTGCCGCGCAGGCGGCGGCCGCGGCGCGCCGGCGCGCGGCCAGCGCGGCGTCCAGCGCCTGGCCCGACAGGGCGGACAGGTCGGTGGTCGGCAGTTCGAAGGCCATGCGCGGATGGACCTGCAGCCAGGCGCCATCGGCGGAGACGCGCGTACGCAGAGCGTCGTGCCGCTCGACCAGGACGTGCAGGGCCTGGCCCAGCGCCGCCACGTCCAGCCTGCCGCGCAGGCTCAGGGAGACGCTGCGGTGGAAGGCCGGCGCCAGCGCCGGATCGATGTGCGCGGCCTGCCAGAAGTCGCGCTGCGCCATCGAAGCCGGGATGCGCAGCGGCGCGGCATCGGCCGCGCAGGCGGTCGCCGCCGGCGTCGTGGCTGCCGGTGCGGATTCGGTGTGGGTATGCGTCCCCGCTTCCCCTGTGCTCCCCGCTTCCCCTGTGCTCCCCGCTTCCCCTGTGCTCCCCGCTCCCCCTGTCGGCCCCGCTTCCCCTGTCGCCCCTGCTCTCCCCGCGGTTCCCGAACCCCTTGCTGCCGCCGGGTCCGCTGCTGCCGCCCCCGGTGGCGGCCCCGCGGCTGGCGGGGCGCCCCTCGCCCCGCTCGTCGCCGCCGCCACATCGGCCGGCGGCGCGTTCGCGTTCGCAAGGGTGCCCGCCACCGCGGTGGCCGAGCCCTGCGCCGGTGCGCGACTGCCTCCGCCGGGCCCGCGGGGCGGCCGCGGGGGCTGGGGCGGCTCGTCGTCCGGGGTCTCGAGCACGGCCGCCAGCGACAGCTGCTGCGCCATCAGCCCATGCTGTCTCTGCAGGACCTGCACCAGCGCCTCCTGGTCCTCGCCCGCCATCGCCAGCGCGGCCAGCTGCCGCGACATCAGCTGCAGCTGGCCTTCGAGGATCGCGGCCATGGCCTCGCCCGCCTCGGCGGGCGCGACGCCCACGACGGCAGGCGATGCGGCTGCGGCGAGTGGCGCTCGCGGCGCCTGTCCGGGGCCGGACCTGGCGCGATCGGCGAGGCCGGCCGGATCCACCCAGTAGCGGGTGCGCTCGAAGGGATAGGTCGGCAGGCACAGGCGCGCGCGGCGCGCGCGGCGATCCAGCGCCTGCGGCTGCAACGGCACACCTGCGACCCAGGCCTGGCCGAAGGCCGACAGCAGCGCGGCGTGTTCGGTTGCGGGATCGTCGGCCAGCGAGGCCAGGGCGGCGATGCGCTGCGTGCGCAGCGCCGGCTGCTGGCGCGCCAGCGTGGTCAGCGTGGCGCGCGGACCGACTTCGACCAGCACGTGCTCCGGGCGCTCGAGCAGCCGCGCGATCGCCGCGGAAAAGCGCACCGGCTCGCGCAGGTGCCGCGCCCAGTAGGCGGACGAAACCGCCTGCGCGTCGGCCATCCACTCGCCGGTGGCGGTGGACACGATCGGGATCCGCGGCGCATGTCGCTCGATCGCCTCGACCTCGTCGGCGAAGCGCGGCACCACCGCGTCCATCATCGAGGAGTGGAAGGCATGCGAGGTGCGCAGCAGGCGGCAGGCCACGCCATCGCGTTCGAGCCCGGCCTGGAAGGCGGCGACCGCCTCGTGCGGCCCGGCCACCACGCAGGCGCCCGGCGCATTCTCCGCCGCCAGCGACAGCGTCTCGGGCAGCAGCGGCGACAGGGCCTGCAGCGGCATCCGCACCGAGAGCATCGCCCCGGACGGCTGCGCCTGCATCAGCCGGCCGCGCCGCGCCACCAGGCGCAGCGCATCGTCCAGCGCGAATACGCCTGCCAGGGTCGCGGCGACAAACTCGCCGACGCTGTGCCCGGCCATGGCCACCGGGGTCACGCCCTGCGCCATCCACCAGCGCGCCAGCGAATACTCGATGCTGAAGATCGCCGGCTGCATGATCGCCGTCGGCAGCAGCGCGTCGGCATCGTCGCCGAACACCAGGGCGCGGAAATCCAGGCCCAGTTCGACATCCAGCACCGCCGCGCAGGCGTCGAAGGCCTCGCGGAAGGCCGGCTCGCGCGCATGCAGTTCGCGGCCCATGCCGGTGTACTGGCAGCCCTGCCCGGGGAACAGGAACACCGCCTCGCCCTCGCGCGCCGGACGCGCGGCGGCCGCGGCCTGCGCGGTTTCGTCGCTGCGCAGGCGTGCCGCGGCCTCGGCGGTATCGCCGGCCACCAGCGCCAGGCGGTGGGCGAAGGCCTTGCGACCCACCGCCAGCGTCCAGGCCACGTCCGCCAGGTTGCTGGCGGGCGCCGCCTCGAGCTGGTCGCCCAGGCGGGTGGCCATGGTCGCCAGCGCCTGCGGTGTGCGCGCCGAGAGCACCAGCAGCTGCGGACCCTCGGCCGGATCGCTGGCCGGCAGCGCCGGCGCCTGCTCCATCACCACGTGGGCGTTGGTGCCGCCGACGCCGAAGGAACTCACGCCCGCGCGGCGCGGCGCGCCGTCCGCGGCGGGCCAAGGCAGCAGCTCGCCGCTCGCACGGAACGGCGTGGACGCGAAGTCGATCGCCGGGTTGGGCCGGCGGTAATGCACCGTGGGCGGGATGCAGCCGTGCTGCAGCGCATAGGCGGTCTTGATCACGCCCGCCGCACCCGCGGCCATCAGGGTGTGACCGATATTGCTCTTGATCGAACCCACGACACAGAAGCCGCTGTCGTCGGTGCCCAGCCGGAAGGCGCGGGTCAGGCCCTCGATCTCGATCGGGTCGCCCATCGGCGTGGCCGTGCCATGGGTCTCGACGTAGCCGATGCTGCGCGGCTCGACCCCCGCGTCGGCATGCGCCATCGCGATCACCGCGGCCTGGCCCTCGCTGCTGGGCGCGGTGAAGCTTGCCTTGCCGGCGCCATCGTTGTTGATCGCCGCGCCGCGGATCACCGCATAGACCGGATTGCCGTCGGCGATCGCGTCGGACAGGCGCTTGAGCAGCACCACCGCCGCGCCATCGCTGAAGACGGTGCCGGTGGCGTCGGCGTCGAAGCTGCAGGTGCGGCCGTCGGCCGACAGCATCCCGCCTTCCTGGTGGAGATGGCCGCTGTTGACCGGGCAGGTCACCGCCACGCCGCCGGCCAGGGCCATGCCGCAGCGCCCGGCGCGCAGGCTGTCGATGGCCTGGGCGATGGCGACCAGCGAGGTCGAGCAGGCGGTATGCACGCTCACCGCAGGCCCGGTGAGGTTGAGCCGGTGCGCCACGCGCGTGGCGATGTAGTCCTTCTCGTTGCCGAGCATCACCTGGAACTCGCCCAGCTTCTCCACCAGGTCCGGCCGGGTCAGCACGTTGTGCTGGTAATAGCTGGCGTTGTACTTGCCGGCGAACACGCCCACCGGCGTGCCGGTCGCGTCGGGCACGTGGCCGGCGCGCTCGATGCACTCCCAGCACAGTTCCAGGAACACGCGCTGCTGCGGATCCATCAGCTCGGCTTCCTTCGGCGCGATGCCGAAGAAGGCCGCGTCGAAGCGGTCGACCTCGTCGAACACGCCGCGCGCGGGCACGTAGTCGGGGTTGGCGCGCAGTGCTTCGGGAACGGCCGGATCGAGCTGGTCGGCGGTGAAGCGCGCGACGCTGTCCCGACCGGCGCACAGGTTCTCCCACAGCGCCTCGACCGAGGCCGCCCCGGGGAAGCGGCCGGCCATGGCGACGATCGCGATGGGTTCGTCATCGTCGCGGCCGCGGCGCTGCGAGATCCGCGCCGGATCGAGCGCGACCGTCGCGCCGGAGACCATCTCCGCCGCCAGCAGCGCCGGCGTGGGCGAGCGGAACAGCGCCATCGGCGGCACGTCGCCCAGGCGCTCGCGGCGCGCGGCCTCCAGCACGCGGATAGCCAGCAGCGAGGTGCCGCCCAGGGCGAAGAAGTTGTCGTCGCGGCCCAGTTCCTCCAGGTCCAGCACCTCGGCGAAGATGCGGCACAGGGCCGCTTCCACCGGTCCGCGCGGGGCGGCGTACTGCCCGGCCCAGTCCGGCCGGCCGCGTCCGGGCGCCGGCAGCCGGGCCCGGTCGAGCTTGCCGTTGGGCGACAGCGGCAGCGCATCCATCTGCACGAAGGCCACCGGCACCATGTAATCGGGCAGGCGCGCGGCCAGATGGGCGCGCAGCGCCTCCAGGTCGACCGGCGAGGCGGGGTCCTGCGGCGCGAGATAGGCCACCAGGCGCTTGAAGCCCGGCGTGTCCTCGCGCGCCAGCACGCCGGCCTCGCGCACGCCGGGGAAGGCCATCACCTGCGCCTCGATTTCGCCCAGCTCCACGCGGAAGCCGCGGATCTTGATCTGGAAGTCCTGGCGGCCGAGGTATTCGATGCTGCCGTCGGGCAGCCGTCGGCCGAGGTCGCCGGTGCGGTACATGCGCGCCGCGCCGCCGACGAAGGGATCGGGCAGGAAGCGCTCGGCGGTCAGGTCCGGGCGCTGCAGGTAGCCGCGCGCGACCACCGGCCCGGCCAGGTACAGCTCGCCGGCCACGCCGGTGGGCAGCGCGCGGCCGCGCGCATCGAGCACGTAGACGCGCGCGTTGGCGATCGGCCGGCCGATCGTGGGCAGCCGCGGCCAGCTTGCGGGATCCTCGTCCAGGGCCAGTGCCGTGACCACGTGGGTCTCGGTCGGCCCGTAATGGTTGTGCAGCCGGCAGCCCGGCAACTGCTGGAAGAAGCGCACGATCCTGGGCTCGATGCGCAGCTGCTCGCCGGCGGTGATCACCTGGCGCAGCGCGCAGCCCAGGTCCTGGCCCGGAGCCAGGCCGGCCAGGTGCGTTTCCAGCCCTTCGGCCAGCATCTGCAGCGCGAAGTACGGCAGGAACATGCGCTCGATGCGATGGTCCAGGATGAACTCGAACAGCTTGCCGGCGCTCAGCCGCGTATCCTGGTCGACCAGGTGCAGCTCGCCGCCGTTGGCCAGGGTCGAGAACACCTCCTGGAAGGCCACGTCGAAGCCGAGCGCGGCGAACTGCAGGGTGCGCAGCGGCTGGTCGTTGCCCGGCTCGCACAGCTGCCACTGGATCAGGTTCACCAGCGGGCCGTGCGGCATCGCCACGCCCTTGGGCTTGCCGGTGGAGCCGGAGGTGTAGAGCACGTAGGCCAGGTGCGCGGGCCCCACGCCCACGTCCTCGGGCGGCAGCGCCGGCTGCTGCGCCCAGGCCTGCGCATCGGCGCGCATGTCCACCACCGCCAGCGAGGACGGCAGTTCGCCCAGCACGGCTTCCGCCGGCGCCTGCATGCCCGACATGGTGAGCAGCACGCGCGGCCGGCTGTCGGCCAGGGTGTAGGCCAGGCGCTCGGCCGGATAGGTCGGATCGAGCGGCACGTAGGCGCCGCCGGCCTTGAGCACGGCCAGCAGGCCCAGCACGACCTCGATCCCGCGCTCCACGTAGATCGCCACGCGCTCGTCCGGGCCGACCCCGCAGGCGCGCAGGTGCCGCGCCAGGCGGTTGGCCTCGGCCTCGAGTTCGGCATAGCTCAGCCGGCGCGCGCCATCGACCAGCGCGGTCGCGTCGGGCGTGCGCGCGGCCTGGAGTTCGAACAGCCGCTGCACGTTGGCCACCGGCGCGAACGCCACGGCCGTGTCGTTGCCGAACGCGACCGCCTCGGCTTCCTGCCGGGCATCCAGCATGGCCAGCGCGTCGATGCGCGACTGCGGCTGGTCGAGCATGGCGCCGAGCAGGTGCTCCCACCAGTCCAGCCAGTCGGCCGCGGCCGCTTCATCGAGCAGCGCGCGGTTGCAGCGCAGTTCGATCTCCAGTTCCGGCGCCGCGACCGGCAGGCGGCGCAACGCCAGCAGCGGATGGCCCTCGTCGGGCAGCGGCGCGCCGTCGGAGAACACGGCCTGCCACGGCGGCGCGGCCAGGCCGCGATCGCGCCAGGCCTGCGCGTGGCGCTGCGCCTCGTCCCAGCCCGCGGCGACCATCCGCAGGCAGTCGACCGTCGTGCGTTCGCCGTCGAGCCTCAGCCGCAGCGGCAGCGCGGTGCCGTCCGCATCCAACCGCGGCAGCACCAGGTCCGACTGCCCGGACAGGCGCGAGAGCAGCACGGCGAATGCGGCCATCAGCACATCGGAAGAGGCCGCTGCCTGCTGCGCCGCCAGCGCGTCGAGCCGCCGCGCGGTCGCCGGCGGCAGGCGGCGCGCCACGCGGCCCAGGCCCTGCGCGGACCTGTCCGCGCCAAGACCGAGGGATTCGGCGGCACCTGCCAGCGCCGATTCCCAATATCCGTTCTCGATCATGGTGCGTACTCCGTCTGCGCGAACTGCCCCGCTCGACTGGTAGTTAACGCATTCGCGGCCTCCCCGCGGCCAGCCGCTCCCGCCTCAGCCCGGGCCCGGGGACTGCGCGAAGGCCAGCCGCGCGCCCGGCGGCGCGGCGACGGCGCCGATCCAGCCGGCATCGTGCAAGGCATGCAGCACCACGCGGCGGCCGTGGAACGGCCCCTCCGGCAGCGGCAGCGGCACCTCCCAGGGCGCGGCGAACGTATCCATCCCGCGTTCCAGGCCGATGCCGGCGGCCTTGAGCAGCGCTTCCTTGCGCACCCACAGCGCGAGCAGCTCGTGCCCCCGCCGCGCGGGGTCGAGTCGTTGCAGGACATGCCACTCGTCCGGATGCGCGACCTGCGCGGCCAGTTCGGGCATGCCGGCCGCCTGCTCCAACGATTCGACGTCGATCCCAACCGGACCCAGCGCCGACACCGCGATCGCCACCCGCTCGCCGGCGTGGCTGAGGCTGGTGAACAGGGCATCGTCGCGCAGGCGCGGGCAGCCCCTCGCGTCGCGGTGCAACGGGACTTCCGCAGGCGCGCAATCGAGCACCTCGGCCAGCAGCAGGCGATGCAGGGCGTAGGCCAGCACGCGCGTCTGCCGATCGGTCGCACGCCGCTGCTTCGCCGCGCGCGCAGCTTCGGCCGCATCGACAACGTCCGAAGCCTCCCGCAGATGGTCGCGCCATTGCGCGAGGTCGAACATCGCGACCGACACGTCCGATCGCACCTGCCCAGCGAGCAATGCGGCGGGCACCAGCCCATCGCGCAGCGCCTGCTGCATGGACGCGGACTGGCGCGGGCCGGCGGGCTTGGACATTCCTCATCCTCGCATGCCAGCGCGGGCGGGCCGCGCTGTCGCGTCGGATGCGCGCACCGGCGGGCCGCGCTTCACGCGGGCACAAAAAAACCGGCCAGTGGCCGGTTGTTTTGGCGCGCCCGGAAGGATTCGAACCTCCGACCCCCAAGTTCGTAGCCTGGTGCTCTATCCAGCTGAGCTACGGGCGCGTTGTGCAGAAGCGAGATTATGAAGAAGCGGTTGGCGTTCGTCAATATCTCGATGTAACTGGCGGAGACTGAGGGATTCGAACCCTCGATGGAGCTTTTGACCCCATACTCCCTTAGCAGGGGAGCCCCTTCGGCCTCTCGGGCAAGTCTCCGGGTTTATCGCAGGTGGCGCTGCGGCCGCTCACGACAGGCCGAGAAGGATACCGGAGTCACCACCATCACGGCAAATCAATTGCCGTCGATGTCGGATTCGCCCGCAGGCTCGACCTCGTCGCCGCGACGGATGCGCTGGTAGATCTCCTCGCGATGCACGGCCACGTCCTTCGGCGCGGTGATGCCAATGCGCACCTGGTTGCCCTTCACTCCGAGCACGGTCACGGTGACCGAGTCGCCGATCATCAGGGTCTCGCCGACGCGGCGGGTCAGAATCAACATCTTGCAAATCTCCGTAGGCCGGTGGCCTGTGCCGAAACGCCCCGGGCCACGGCGTGCGCGCCAGCTGCCAAAATACGTTTCAATCTCAATTCAATCGGGAAGCATGTAGGGGACCGCCCGGCGGGTCAACCGACAGAGGTCATGGAGCAATTACTCCAGATCAGCCGGCTCCCGTCTTCGACGCCACCCAGGCGGGGACGTCCGCAAGGGCCGAGACCAGGTCCGGGCCGTCGCTGCCGCCGCCCTGGGCCATGTCCGGGCGGCCACCGCCCTTGCCGCCGATTCGACCGGCGACGAAGCCCACAAGTTCCCCGGCCTTGACCCGCGCCGAAGCCGCGCCCGAGACCCCGGCGACCAGGGCCGCACGGCCGCCGTCGACCCCGGCCAGCACGATGACCGCGTCGCCCAGCTGCTGGCGCAGCCGGTCCATCGCGTCGCGCAGCGCCTTGGCGTCGAGCCCCTCCAGGCGCGCGGCCAGCACCTTGATCCCGGCCACGTCCACCGCCTGGCCGGCCAGGTCGGCGGTGGCGCCGCTGGCGGCCTTGGCCTTGTGCGCCTCGACCTCGCGCTCGAGCCGCTTCTGCCGTTCCAGCAGGGCGCGCAGCTTGTCGGCCACTTCGGCGCCGGTGCCCCCCAGCAGGCTGGCGGCCTCGCGCAGGCGCCGCTCCTCCTCCAGCACGTGGTCCAGCGCCGCCTGTCCGGTGAGCGCCTCGATCCGGCGCACGCCGGCCGACACGCCGCCTTCGGACACCAGCTTGAACAGACCGATCTCGCCGGTGCGGCCGACGTGGGTGCCGCCGCACAGTTCGACCGAATCGCCCATCCTCACCACGCGCACGCGCTCGCCGTACTTCTCGCCAAACAGTGCGATCGCACCGGCGTCCATGGCCTCCTGCATGCCCATCTCGTCGATCACGACCGGATGGTTGGCACGCACCTCGACATTGACCCGGCGCTCGATCTCGGCTAGTTCCTCGGCGTTGACCGGCTGGAAGTGGGAGAAGTCGAAGCGCAGGCGGTCGGGCGCGACCAGCGAGCCCTTCTGCGCCACGTGCGTGCCCAGCAGGCCGCGCAGGGCGCCGTGCAGCAGGTGGGTGGCGCTGTGGTTGAGCACGATCTCGCCGCGCCGCGCCGCGTCCACCGCGCCGGCGACCACGTCGCCGCAGCGCAGGATGCCGGCCTGCAGGCGGCCGACGTGGCCGAAGAACTGGCCGGCCAGCTTCTGCGTGTCGGTCACCGCGAAGCGCGTGTCCAGCCCGTCCAGTTCGCCGGTATCGCCGACCTGGCCGCCCGACTCGCCGTAGAACGGCGTGCGGTCGAGGATGACGATGGCGTCCTGGCCGGCTTCGATCGACTCGACCGGCCTGCCCTCGTGCAGCAGGGCCAGCACCACCATGCCCTCGGCCTGGAGCGCGTCGTAGCCGAGGAAGCGGGTCGGCTGCAGGCGCGCGACCAGGTCGGCCGGCAGCTGCACGCCGCCGCCGAACTTGCCGGCCGCGCGCGCGGTCTCGCGCTGCTTCTCCATCGCCGCCTCGAAGCCATCGAGGTCGACGCCCAGGCCGCGCTCGCGCGCGATGTCCTGGGTGAGGTCGAGCGGGAAGCCGTAGGTGTCGTAGAGGCGGAACGCATCGGCGCCGGGAATGGTGTCCTGCGAACGCGAGGCGACCTCGTCGAAGATCCGCATGCCCGCGTCCAGCGTCTCGGCGAAGCGTTCCTCCTCGGCCAGCAGCGCCTTCTCCACCAGCGACTGGCTGGCGGCGAGTTCGGGATAGGCCTCGCCCATCAGCGCGGTGAGGGTCGGCACCAGGCGATGGAAGAACGGCCCGCGCGTGCCCAGCATCCAGCCGTGCCGCAGCGCGCGGCGGATGATCCGGCGCAGCACGTAGCCGCGGCCCTCGTTCGAGGGCAGCACGCCATCGACGATCAGGAAACTGCAGGCGCGGATGTGATCGGCGATCACGCGCAGCGACTTGTTCTCCAGGTCGGCCATGCCGGTGAGTTCGGAAGCCTTGCGGATCAGCGCCTGGAACAGGTCGATCTCGTAGTTGCTGTGCACGTGCTGCAGCACGGCCGCCAGCCGCTCCAGGCCCATGCCGGTATCGACGCACGGCGCCGGCAGCGGCACCAGGGTGCCGTCGGGCTGCTTGTCGAACTGCATGAACACGAGGTTCCAGATCTCGATGTAGCGGTCGCCGTCCTCGTCGGGCGAGCCCGGAGGGCCGCCGGCGATGTGCGCGCCGTGGTCGTAGAAGATCTCGGTGCAGGGGCCGCAGGGACCGGTGTCGGCCATCTGCCAGAAGTTGTCGGACGCATACTGCGCGCCCTTGTTGTCGCCGATACGCACGATCCGCTCTTCCGGCACGCCGACCATGTCGCGCCACAGCGCGTAGGCTTCCTCGTCGGTGTGGTAGACGGTGACCAGCAGGCGCTCGGCCGGCAGCTTCCACACGCCGGTCAGCAGTTCCCAGGCCCAGGCGATGGCGTCCTTCTTGAAGTAGTCGCCGAACGACCAGTTGCCCAGCATCTCGAAGAAGGTGTGGTGGCGCGCGGTGTAGCCCACCGAGTCCAGGTCGTTGTGCTTGCCGCCCGCGCGCAGGCAGCGCTGGACGTCGGCCGCCCGCACGTAGCTGCGCTTCTCCGCGCCCAGGAACACGTCCTTGAACTGGACCATGCCCGAGTTGGTGAACAGCAGGGTCGGGTCGTTGGCCGGCACGAGCGGCGCGGAAGGCACGATCTCGTGGCCCTTGCCGCGGAAGAATTCGAGGAAATCGCTGCGGATGCGCGCGGTGGTATAGGTACTGGACGTGGTCATGTCGGCGGCTGCAAGCGGGCGCCGCGTCCGGCGCGCCGGTTCCTCGACGGAAGACGGATGGCCAGACCGGTCGACCCGGGGGAAGCGACCAGAATAACAAACGCCCCGGTTCAGGTGTCGGCGTCGTCCGGGTCGTAGCGGGTCGCGGCGCGGATGCGCTCGCCGTCGAAGCCCCGGCGCATCAGCAGTTCGGCCGCCTTGCGGCGCTGGTTGAGGTCCGCCGGCCCTGCTGGGCCGAAGCGGCGGCGCACCAGGTCCCTGGCCACGTCGGTCCAGTCGCCCTCGAACGTGGCGAGCGCGGCGGCGATGGCCTCGCCGTCCAGGCCATGGGTGCCCAGCTCGGCGCGGACGTGCAGCGGGCCATAACCGGTGCCTGCGCGACTGCGCACCAGCGACTCGGCGAAGCGCCGGTCGTCCTGCCAGCCGGCCGAGGCCAGCCTGTCGATCGCGGCCTCGGCCTCGCCGGCTTCGACGCCGCGCGCGGCCAGCTTGCGCTTGAGTTCGCGGCGCGAATGCTCGCGGCGCGTCAGCAGCCCCAGTGCCCGCTGGGTCGGGCTGGGCTGCGCGCGTGGCTTGCGCCGGGGCGGTGAGGATTCGTTCATCGATCCGGTCCCTGCGCAGCCAGACGACGCGCCGCCCCGTTGCCCTGGCGTGCGCGGGCGGCCGCCCCATCCCCGAGCGCCGGGGCGGTCTTGGCGGTCTTGGCGGTCTTGGCGGTCTTGGCGGTCTTGGCGGTCTTGGCGGTCTTGGCGGTCTTG